>JACKQG010006074.1_pt1 | contig 12963 bp, 10 predicted proteins | sample 8237621 | NCBI WGS metagenome assembly JACKQG01 (sample SAMN15677084, study PRJNA649215) | marine metagenome | biome: marine; feature: Black Sea; material: saline water; isolation source: suspended particulate matter (SPM) from the Black Sea western gyre | collected 2013-06-09/2013-06-10 | depth...
GGAAATAATATCAAAACAGTTGCCGTTTTACAAAATACTATTATTCAAGGTTCCCTTATGTTTGAGGTACATGATCAACAACTTAATTTGAGCCTATCATGAGTACAATAGTGCAAGCAGCTTTCCTTGAAGCTTTTTCACAAATTGAACCCCGCCTTATCTCTTGACAAAGATCCATTTAATGGGTGATTTGCAATTTGTCATCTGTTCGTGAACACTAGGGTATCAGATTCCTTTCCACTCAAAGACAATTACAACCATCCAACCAAGACACACAGTACCATGAACCAACATCAGGATATTATTGCCCGTGAGATGAGAATCACAAAGGCTCAAGTTACGGCAGTGGCTCATTTAATCAGTGATGGAAGCACCGTACCGTTCATCGCTCGTTACCGAAAAGAGGCCACCGGACTACTGGATGAAACCCAAATCACCGCTATCCGGGATCGCCTGACGCAACTGACAGAACTGAACAAACGGCGAAATGCGATCATCAACTCTCTCAAAGAGAGCAATCTGCTCAACTCGAAACTGCAACAGGATATCTTGACTGCACCCAGTCTGACGCTCCTTGAGGATATCTATCGACCGCACCGCCCCAAACGGCGAACCAGGAGCATCATTGCCATGAAAAAAGGGCTGGGACCTTTGGCGCGGGCAATTTATCAGCAGATTCAAAGTCACATCAAGCCCGACAAATTCATCAACCCGGTCAAGGGAGTATCCACCGAACACGAAGCCCTGGCCGGTGCCCGCGACATCATAGCTGAATGGATCAACGAAGACCCTGCGACCAGGGCCGCACTGCGTCATCTTTTCAACAGACAGGCTCTCATTGTATCAAAAGGTGTAAAGAAGAACCTGGAACGTGGGGCCAAATTTCGGGACTATTTCCAATGGCAGGAACCTGCTGCCAAAGTTCCAGGCCATCGCCTGCTTGCCCTGTTACGCGGCGAAAATGAAAAAGTGCTGACCGTGTCAATGCGTCCTCCCATAGATGTGGCCTTTGACTTTTTGAAAAAAAAATTTGCAAAGGGAAAAAACTTCGCGGCAACGCAGATCAATCTTGCTGCAGAAGACAGCTACAAACGGCTCCTTGCCCCATCGCTGGAAAACGAATTACGCAGCAAGCTCAAAGAACAGGCAGACCATGAGGCGATAAAGGTTTTTATCGATAACTTGCGAGAGCTGTTGCTTGCCTCACCACTGGGTCGAAAACGGGTCTTAGCTCTGGATCCAGGATTTAGAACCGGTGCCAAATTAATCTGCCTGGACGCCCAGGGCCAACTGCAGCACTCCACTACTATCTATCCAACTCTCTCCGCGGTTCAAAGCCGGGAGGCCGGAAATATCGTCACAGAACTTTGCCGCAAATATCGGATCGAGGCCATTGGTATCGGCAATGGCACTGCTGGCAGTGAGACAGAGGCGTTCATACATACCCTCACCCTGCCCTCTGAAATTATTATCACCATGGTAGATGAAAGCGGTGCTTCCATCTACTCCGCCTCAGAAACTGCCAGAAGCGAATTTCCAGATCATGATCTCACCGTTCGCGGCGCTGTATCCATTGGCCGTCGTCTGCAGGATCCGTTAGCTGAACTGGTTAAACTGGATCCGAAAGTTATCGGAGTCGGTCAATATCAGCACGACGTGAATCAAACGGCCCTGAAAAAAAGTTTGAATGAGACTGTGGCAAGTTGTGTTAACAAGGTCGGCGTCGAGTTAAACACGGCAAGTGCTGAGTTGCTTGCCCATGTTTCCGGGTTAGGGCCAGTGCTCGCCAGTAATATTATCAAATACCGGAACGACAACGGCCCATTCAACAGTCGAAAAACACTACTAAAGGTACCACGTCTGGGAAGTAAGGCCTTTGAACAATGTGCAGGTTTTTTACGGATCCAGGGCGCGACCAATCCACTGGATGCCAGCTCCGTTCATCCTGAGCAGTACAAGATCGTTGAACAGATGGCCAAGGATTGCGGATGTAAAGTGATTGACCTGATTAGCTCCCCGGAGATCCGGGCCAAAATAGAGATCGATCGCTATGTGACAGATTCTGTTGGTCTGTCAATCCTCAACGATATTCTACTCGAGCTTGCCAAGCCTGGACGCGATCCACGGGAGTCCTTCAATCAATTCTCGTTTGCCGAAGAAGTTAACAGGATTGAGGATCTGGAATCTGGAATGCGGCTGCCAGGATTGATCACAAATGTCACTAAATTTGGTGCCTTTGTGGATATCGGCGTACATCAGGATGGGCTGATTCACATCAGCCAACTGGCTGATCGCTTTATTCGTGACCCCTCTGAGGTGGTCAAAGTTCGCCAACAAGTTATGGTCCGTGTGCTCGAAGTTGATCCCAAGCGCAAAAGAATCGCTCTTTCTCTCCGGGAGGACTGATAAAAATGAAAAAGACAGAGGCAATCACCAAGCTCCTGAAAAAAAGCAACGCCAATATTTCTGCTGTAAAGGCGAACAAGACCATGGTAACTCTGCACCTGCTCGTGGAGAAAGAGCGCCCCAGTTCAAAATATGCCGGTAAAATAAAAAAATACAAGGCCCTGACCGAACCGGGCTTACAATTCGGGGTAAACGAAGAAAATCCCAACAGCCCGGGGCAGACCACCCCTCATTACTTTACCGATACGTTTGATCAGCTACTGGCACTGATCAAAAACGAAATCAAACGGGAATCATCATGAATGGCATGAATCGGCGAGACATTAAAACCGGCCTGCAGGTTTCTATCGTCCTTAAACAGGATCAGCACTCAGGAAAACTCACAACAGGGGTTGTAAAGACTATCCTGACAAATACCCTGACTCATCCCCATGGCATCAAAGTTCGCCTGGAAAATGGCGCTGTCGGACGTGTCAAACATATTGAAGACGTTTAAATGGCTCAACCATGGCACGTTCTTGAACGTGATAAACCTCACGAAAGAAACAAAGTCCTGGCAGCTGAGGCCGTCGTCATGTCGTTTACATTGCCAAAAAAATTCACGCATTAAAAGACAGATCATGAAAAAAATATCCGGTATTATTGTCGACCCTATTGCCCGCAAACAATTTCCAGGAACCCTTGTGATTGACGAGGGACGTATAGTTGACGTTTTGTCTGATCCAGACTCAAGTATTGCAGGTCCTTTTATCCTGCCTGGATTGATCGACTCACATATCCATATTGAAAGCTCCATGTTACCCCCAGCAGCTTTTGCAGAAATGGCGGTCACTCATGGTACCGTTGCCGTAGTGGCGGATCCCCATGAAATTGCCAATGTACTGGGTGTTCCTGGTATTGATTTCATGATCGAGAATGCCGCGCAGGCACCGCTGAAATTTTATTTTGGCGCGCCCTCCTGTGTGCCGGCAACTGAATTTGAAAATTCAGGTGCCACTGTATCAGCCAACGATGTGGAAGAATTACTGCAAAGAGACGATATACATTTCCTGGCAGAGATGATGAACTTCCCAGGGGTCATCGGCAAGGATCGAGAGGTTATGGCCAAACTCCAAGCCGCAACCAGATTGGGCAAAAATGTAGACGGCCACGCACCGGGACTGCACGGAGAGAATCTGGTGGCCTATGCCGGGGCCGGGATCAGTACAGATCATGAAGCGTTCAACCTCGAAGAGTGTTACGAAAAACTGGCTCTGGGGATCAAAATTCAGATTCGCCAGGGATCAAGCGCCCGCAACCTTGATACCCTGCACCCGCTCATCAGCAGCCATACCGACCAATGCATGTTGTGCAGCGATGACCTGAAACCGGCTGATCTCACTCGTGGACACATCAATCTTCTTGTGAAAAAAGCCCTGCAACTAGGGCACGACCTCTTTGATATTCTGCAATGCGCCTGCGTCAACCCGGCGCGTCATTACCAACTCAAGGTCGGCCTCCTGCAAAAGGGCGACCCGGCAGATTTCATCATCGTTGATGATCTGGATCAAATGAAGATCAGCGCCACCTGGATTAATGGCGAGATGGTCAGCACTCAAAACCAGGCTCTTTTTCAAGTCGACCCGGCGCAACCGATCAACCACTTCAATGCGGCACCGATCTCGCCAGAGGAGCTTCAGGTCAAATCAAAAGGATTACACATCAAGGTGATAGAAGTCACTGACGGCCAGATAGTCACGGGAGCAGGCCTTTATCCTGTACCTGACAGCAGTGCGTTCATCTATGCCGATCCGCAGGTGGACATACTGAAGATCCTCGTCCAGAATCGCTATCAACCCACGCCTCCATCCATTGCCTTTGTGCGTGGATTTGAGCTGAAACACGGGGCCATGGCCTCTTCCATTGCCCATGACTCCCACAATATTATAGCCGTTGGTTCCAATGACCAGGACCTGACCCGTGCCGTCAACCTGATTCATGAAAGTAGTGGCGGGATTTGTTTTGTAAATGGCAACGAAGAACTGACCCTGAAACTTCCGATTGCCGGGCTCATGGGGCTTGGCAGTTGTGAACAGGTGGCCCGGGAATACGCCAAAATTGAACAACGGGTCAAGGAAAACGGCTGCCAGCTCCAAACACCTTTTATGACCATGGCCTTTCTGGCCCTGCCCGTCATTCCATCACTCAAAATCACGGACCTGGGTCTTTTTGATGTAGATAAATTTGAGCTGACGGATCTCTTTGATTAAAATCGACTGCTGAAGGTTGACCTACCGCTATTACACTCAAGATGACCTGAAGTTTTGAAATTCTCAGGACTCCCTTGAGTGAAGCTGTAACACCTGGTTTCACAGAATCTGAAATCCGTCTTCTCAGTTTTAAACCTTGCACCGGCCAGCCTGCCATGCTAAAAAATCCATTCTTTCAAGAAGAAACAAATACCTCAGACTTCACAAAACCACGATTCTAACGGTCATTCTCACGTACAATCCTGAATTTACACGAGAGAACTGTCCTCTTCCCACTTTCCCCTAAAACGTATACATGATCCATCTAACAAATATCACCAAGCAACACGGAAGCCAGATTCTCTTCACTCATGCCAGTTTACAGATTCTTCCCGGTGTACGAACAGGACTGGTTGGCCCCAACGGTGCCGGCAAAAGTACCATCTTCCGTCTGATTACCGGTGAAGAGGAGGTAGACGCCGGTGACATTGCCTGCTCCAAAAAGACAGTGATCGGTTACTTCTCTCAGGATGTAGGTGAGATGGCTGGTCGTTCAGCCCTTGAAGAAACCATGTCGGCTGTTGCCCAGGTCATGATTTTGGCGCAGGAGATTCAGGAGATGGAGGCCGCCATGGCCCAACCCATGTCCGATGACGAACTGGCCGCTCTCCTGGAGCGCTATGGAAATGCCCAGGAAGAATTCGAGCACCGTGGTGGCTATGATTTGGAAACTCGAGCACAATCCGTACTCACCGGCCTTGGTGTCGGGCCTGATGATTTCAACTGCCCGGTTGAGTCTTTCAGTGGTGGGTGGAAGATGCGCATCGCTCTGGCAAAAATTCTGACCATCAATCCAGATGTCCTGCTCCTGGACGAGCCCACAAACCATCTGGATATCGAGTCCATCCTCTGGCTTGAAGAATGGCTCAAAACTGAGTTTAAGGGTGCCGTGCTCATGACCAGTCATGATCGAACCTTCATGAATTCCATTGTCAGCCGTATCATTGAAGTGGCCAATAAAACAATCACCACATATGGAGGAAACTACGACTTCTATCTCCAGGAACGGGAGATCCGCCGGGATCAGCTTGTGGCAAGTCACCGGCGTCAACAGGAAATGCTGGCCAAAGAAGAGGAATTTATCGCCCGCTTTGCAGCACGGGCCTCCCACGCAGCCCAGGTGCAGTCACGCATCAAAAAGATTGAAAAGATTGAACGAATCGAACTCCCACCTGAGCAAAGAGTCATGCGTTTCGAATTTACTGAACCACCTCGCAGTGGTGACGATGTGGTGGCCATGGAAGATCTTGCCAAGGCATGGGATCTTGAGGATGGTGGAACAAAACCTGTATTCAGTGGAGTTACAGGGATGATCCGTCGACAGGAAAAGATTGCCGTGGTCGGTGTCAACGGCGCTGGCAAATCAACTTTTCTGAAGGTCATTGCTGGCCAGACCGAGCCGAGCAGTGGCAGTGTCACCCTTGGTGCAAACGTTTCAGTTGGATATTTCAGTCAGCATTCCATGGACGTTTTAGACGGCAACAGTACAGTGTTCAACACAATCCAGGACGCCATGCCCCAGGCCCATATGGGTACTATCCGCAACCTGTGCGCCGCCTTTCTCTTTCAGGGCGATGATGCAGACAAACGGATCAGCCAACTCTCGGGCGGTGAAAAAAGCCGTGTGGTTCTGGCAACTCTACTGGCACGTCCCCTTAACTTCCTGATTCTGGATGAGCCCACAAACCATCTTGATCTGCAATCTCGCGAAATCCTGCTCCAGGCACTCAGGAAATTCGCTGGTACTGTGATTCTGGTGAGCCATGACCGTCATTTTTTAAGATCCCTTGTGGATCACGTTATGGAGATCGATCACGGCGAGATGCGCATATATGGCGGCGACTATGATTATTATCTGCAAAAATCGGCCTCATTAAAGGCCTGATTGACATGGTTGCTGTTCCTGGGAAAACGGTTAGTATATGTAAAGTTCATCATGAACAATTAACTTTTATCCAAAATCTGTATTGCGCTCAGCCCCCTCACACAATTTTCAAATATCCTGAATATTGTGTGAGTTCATCAGAGCTGAAACAATCCTCATAAAAGTTCACGAGTAGCCCTTTGCCTGCCATCACTCCCACACCTCTCGACAGCCTTCGACAAATCTTCGGCTACAGCAACTTCCGCCAATACCAAAGCGAAATCATATCGACTCTGATCCGGGGTGAAGACGCCTTTGTTCTCATGCCAACCGGGGGCGGCAAGTCACTCTGCTACCAGATCCCGGCCCTGCACCGACCGGGAATTGGCATTGTCGTAAGCCCCCTGATCTCGCTGATGAAAGATCAGGTGGATGCCTTACGAGAAAACGGCGTGCGTGCTGCCTATTACAATTCATCACTCAATGCCGGTGAAGCTCGAGACGTCCTGCGCCGACTGCACACAAACGACCTGGATCTTCTTTACATCGCTCCGGAACGCCTGATGAGCCACGATTTTTTAGAGCGCCTGAACGATGTTCAAATTGCTCTTTTTGCCATTGATGAAGCGCACTGTGTCTCACAATGGGGGCATGACTTCCGCCCGGAATACATGCAACTGGGACGACTCCGTGCCCTCTTTCCAAAAATCCCGCTTATCGCGCTCACCGCCACAGCTGAGAGCCAGACCAAATCCGACATCCAGGAACGTCTCAATCTGCAAAAGGCCCATTCGTACATCGCAGGCTTTGATCGCCCCAATATCCGCTATACTGTTGTGGATAAACGGAAGCCCAAAGAACAGCTGCTGGCCTTTCTCAGGGGGCGGCATGAGCAGTCAGGAATCGTCTATTGCCTGAGCCGTAAACGGGTTGAGCAAGTCGCAGCTCATCTCTCCAAGAGCGGTTTTTCCTCAGCCGCCTACCATGCCGGACTTCCTGCTGATGAACGCAAGCGGGTGCAGAACGACTTCCTCAAAGATAACCTGCAGGTCGTGGTGGCTACGGTGGCCTTCGGCATGGGCATCGACAAACCAAATGTCCGGTTTGTGGTTCATTATGATTTACCCAAGACCATTGAAAGCTACTACCAGGAGACAGGCCGCGCTGGACGTGACGGATTACCCTCTGAGGCCCTGCTTCTCTTTGGATACGGCGATATTGCAGTGGCTCGTGGCCTCATTGAATCAAACAGAAATCAGGATCAGAAACGTATTGAGATCCACAAACTCAACTCCATGGTCGCGTTTACCGAGGCCCAGAGCTGCAGACGCAATGTGCTGCTTGGTTACTTTGGCGAACACCATCAAAAGCCCTGTGGAAACTGTGATATCTGCCTGGATCCGCCAGAACTCCACGATGTAACAGAAGAGGCTCGCAAGGCTCTCTCGTGCGTCTATCGGGTGGGCCAACGCTTTGGCATGATGCATGTAATCGATGTCTTGCGCGGCTCACAAAACGAGCGTATTCGACGTCTCCAGCACGAACGTCTCTCCACTTATGGTATTGGCAAGGATCAGCCCAAGGAATTCTGGACCAGCCTCATGCACAATCTGGTGCACCATGGCTTCCTCTTCCAGGATGTGGCTGAATACTCCATCCTCAAACTCACCGAGACGGCTCGTCCTCTGTTGCGCGGGGAACAACAGTTTACCATGGCCAAACCGCGGGCCAGGGTGTCATCCGCGAAAAAGAAAAGTCCAAAAAATACTGCCGCTCTTGATTACAACGAAGAACTCTTTGAAAAGCTCCGCGTTCTGCGTAAAGAGCTTGCTGATGCTGGTGGAGTGCCACCGTTCGTGGTATTTGGAGATAAGTCTCTGATCGAAATGGCAGCCCACCTCCCCAGCGATGATGAGGAATTTCTCTATATCCACGGAGTGGGTGCAAACAAACTGAACAAATATGGACCGGCATTCCTTCAGGCCATTGCTGACTTCAAAAAATAGAGCAAATCTCTTTTTACTTCTCCATTTACACAACTGATCCTTACAACTACCAGAAACTCATGAATGACAACAAAACAGACCAGAACAATCAAACTCAAGCCGACCCTGGAGTGATAAAAAATACGCCTCATGTCAATGACCCAATGCATGGCGTCACTCTGGAGATGATTCTTACTCGCCTGGTTCAGCGCTACGGGTGGGATAAGTTGAGTGCAAAAATTTCTATCAATTGTTTCAGCAAAGATCCAAGCATCAAATCGAGCCTTAAATTTTTGCGTAAGACGCCCTGGGCCAGAAAAAAGGTTGAAAGTCTGTATTTGCGAACACGATTTATCAAACAAAAATAAAACAAGCACAAAAAACTGACTACACCTTAATATAACAAGGAAAAACAGTAACAACACAGAGATAACTTCTCTTCCGGAATAGTCTCGCCTCCCGTACAGGTTGACACCGAGGGACTTTTTTATCTTGCACAAACAGTAATAACCAAGTATAAATAATTCTTTCAGTAATCCTACTTCAAGTAGAAGCATAATCTTACACGTTGTTCCCTCCTACGTTGTTCTTTCCTGCATCGTTCGCCCACCGTTGAAGTTTCTGCTTATCGCTTAACAGAAGAGCAGATTCACACTTTATTACGGAACCACCAAGCATACACAACCCCATATACTTACTGCCCGCACGTCCCGAAGCCTACGTAACCCTGAGCACCCAACACCAAACTGTGTTGGTATTCCTCAGCAGTCACTTCCTGACAATTCTCGGCAGTAACATAATAAAACACGACACAATAAGATCGAAGCGAGCAGTTCACTGTAACGCTTACACGGTACTGAGCTGAGGCCACCGCCCCGCCATACCTTTATCATTTTCAGGAGTTTTAATGAGTTTTACAGCATTCAATTTTCACCCCCAGATTCAAACCGCTCTGGACAATTCGGGCTACGAGGCCCCCACACCAATCCAGAACCAGGCCATTCCTCCGGTACTTGCCGGGCGTGATATCTTAGGCCTTGCCCAGACCGGTACAGGAAAGACGGCAGCATTTATCCTTCCTCTTCTGCAGCGCCTCCATGCAGGCCCCAAAGGGAAGATTCGGGCACTGATTATTGCCCCCACAAGAGAACTTGCCGAACAGATCCATACCTACATTGGCAAAATGGCCAAGCACACACACATGCGCAGCATGGTTATCTATGGTGGAGTGAGTAAGCACAGTCAGATCAGTAATATCCGTCGCGGTGCAGATATTGTTGTTGCCTGCCCGGGTCGTCTGCTTGACCTTGTCAATGATCGAGCCATCAACCTGTCAGCCGTGGAAATGCTGATCCTGGACGAGGCTGATCACATGTTCGATCATGGCTTCCTGCCAGATATCCGTCGCATACTGAAAACTTTGCCCCGGAAACGTCAGACAATGGTTTTTTCTGCCACCATGCCCAAAGAGATCCGTTCTCTGGCCGAAGACATCCTCACGCACCCGACTACCGTCCAGATCAACCATACGCAACCAACCGCATCAATCTCACATGCTTTTTATAAAGTTGAGCAGAGAGACAAGGCCAAGCTGCTGAGAAAGATTCTGACAGAAAAAGATATTACCACAGCAATTGTTTTCACCAGGACGAAGCACAAAGCGAAGAACCTGGGACTCCAACTGCAGAAGGCAGGTTTTAAGGCTACGTCAATGCAGGGAAATCTTTCTCAGCCCAAAAGGCAAGAAGCCCTTGACGGTTTTAAAAACGGCACCTATAATATTATGGTTGCTACAGATATCGCGGCACGAGGCATCGATGTGTCAGGTATCTCACATGTCATTAACTTTGACATGCCAGCAACAGCAGAGACATATACACACCGTACCGGCCGTACTGGCCGCGCGAGTTGCACTGGCGAAGCATTTACTTTCACCGCTGCAGATGATTATAAAATGATCAAGGCTCTCGAGCAGTCCCTCGGTCAAAATTTAGTTTTCCAAACGATCGCAGGGTTTCAAAGTACTCCACAGGTCTCAGAAAACAAAACAACGGCACAAAACCCCACAGCTAGGATCGCAACCAAAGCGCGCTCTGCCAGGGGGAAAAAAAAATCACAACGCAACCAGCCAGAGATCTTTAACTTAGGTCTCTCGACCAGGGCGTAATAATATCAGTTTTGGAAACAAAACTGTAGCCGAGTCGTAGTTAGACGGTTCGGCTCATTAAAAAAGTGGTTCCCAAGGGAGCCCAGCACAAAGGAGTAGTACAAGATGGCTGAAGGTACAGTTAAATGGTTTAATGATTCTAAAGGTTTTGGTTTTATCGAGCAGGACGGTGGTAACGATGTATTTGTTCACCACAGCGCAATCCAGGCAGACGGCTTCAAGTCTCTGGAAGAAGGCGCCCGGGTAACTTTCGACATCGTCGATGGCCCCAAAGGCCCTGCAGCTGCTAACGTTGTTCAGCAGTAATCGCTTACAGCGTGCATAAAAAAGACCCCGCTTTTTGCGGGGTCTTTTTTTTTACCCGCAGCAAGATTTCTACCGAATACCAAATCATACAAGGATAAAGCATTGGCAAGAACAAACTATTCATTTGAAAAGCGCCAGAAAGAATTAGCAAAGAAAAAAAAGAAAGATGAAAAACGTCTGCGTAAACTCGAATTAAAAGAGTCAAAAGAGAGCCCAGCCGAAGAGAATGACACCCACACAGAGGACGCCCCAACCACGCCCTCCCTGGACGACTAACCACTACGCCCTTCTCTCCCTCCCGCTTTCCCTCATTACAGAACACTACATTCCACAGGGAGCCTCCTTGTGGATTTTTTTATAAGGACACGACCATGATCACCGCATCCAATGTGGCTCTCTCCTATGGCAAGAGAGTTATATTCAAAGACGTTAATATCAAGTTTATCCCTGGAAACTGCTATGGCTTGATCGGTGCAAACGGCGCCGGAAAATCCACCTTTCTTAAAATTCTTGCAGGCCAGTTTGAACCGGATCATGGTGAAGTACATAAGGCCCCACGACAACGTCTTGCCATGCTCAGCCAGGATCAGTTTGCCTTTGATGAGTACACTGTTTTTGATACCGTGTTCATGGGCCACAAAAAACTCTACAAGATCATGGCCGAACGTGAGGCCATTTATGCCAAAACAGACTTTACCGAAGAAGATGGTATCCGCTCTGGCGAGCTTGAAGCCCTGTTTGGTGAGATGAACGGTTATGATGCGGAAGCAGAGGTTGGCACCCTGCTAAACGGCCTGGGTATCCCCGACGAAATGCGCCAGAAATACATGAAGGATCTCGATGGCAGCGACAAGGTTCGTGTACTCTTGGCCCAGGCACTGTTCGGTTCTCCGGACATCCTGCTTCTCGATGAGCCCACAAACCAGCTGGACATCAAGACCATTAACTGGCTCGAAGATTTCCTCGCACGCTTTCAGAACACCGTTATTATCGTTTCCCATGATCGACATTTTCTCAACCAGGTCTGTACCCATATGGCCGACATCGATTACGGTAAAATAAATATCTATGTCGGTAACTATGACTTCTGGTATGAGGCGAGCCAGCTTCGCTTTCGTCAAAAAGAAACCGAGAGCAAAAAGGCCAAGGCCAAAGCTGACGAACTCAAAGAGTTCATTCAGCGCTTCAGTTCCAATGCCTCCAAGGCCAAGCAGGCCACCTCACGTAAAAAGCTGCTCGACAAACTCACGCTTGAAGACATGCCCATTTCCTCAAGGAAATACCCCTATATCGTGTTCAACGCCGAGCGCCCCTGTGGAGATGTTATTCTGGAGATCGATGGTCTTTCCAAAGAGATCGATGGGGTATCCATGTTCAAAAACCTGACTCTCACGGTCAACAATGGTGACAAAATTGCATTCATTGGCCCCAACAGTCTTGCAAAAACAACCCTGTTTCAGATTTTAGCAGGGGAACTTGAGCCTGACGAGGGCAGCTTTCGCTGGGGAGTAACCATCAACAACTCCTACTTCCCAAAAGAAAACAACGAGTATTTCAACAATGATGATCTTGATCTTGTGGGCTGGTTACGCCAATTCGCCGGGCCCAAGGAACATGAGAGTTTCTTCCGGGGCTTCCTGGGCAAGATGCTCTTCTCGGGTGAAGAGGCCATGAAAAAGACATCCGTGCTCTCTGGTGGAGAGCGGGTCCGCTGCATGCTCTCCAAAGTCATGCTCTCCGGAGCAAATGTTCTCATCCTCGATGAGCCCACAAATCATCTCGACCTTGAATCAATCACCTCGTTGAACAATGGTCTGATTGGTTTTTCTGAGGTCATCCTTTTTGCCTCCCATGATCATCAGTTTGTCTCCACAATTGCAAACAGAATCGTTGAGATTACGCCCGATGGCATCAACGATGTAATGATGACCTACGATGAACTCCTGG
>JACKQG010006075.1_pt1 | contig 12963 bp, 11 predicted proteins | sample 8237621 | NCBI WGS metagenome assembly JACKQG01 (sample SAMN15677084, study PRJNA649215) | marine metagenome | biome: marine; feature: Black Sea; material: saline water; isolation source: suspended particulate matter (SPM) from the Black Sea western gyre | collected 2013-06-09/2013-06-10 | depth...
GCAGGGATTCTTCGCTGCGCTCAGAATGACAATGCTGTTTCCCATCCTTCTGACTCATACAGATTTTTGAAATAAAACGCAAGCTCAAACCGAAATCTGCTCAGGCGTAGCGGTAAATTTTGTTCATTTTATTTCAAAGCACAAACCGCTACGCACTTAGTAGTGACGAAGAGTCAATCTTGAATTGAAAGATAGCTATTCACTAAATTCAAGGCCGCTTGCAGCAGCACATTGGCACCATTAACACAGTCATCCCATTCGGTGAACTCTCTTGGTGAGTGACTCGACCCGCCAACCGACGGAATGAAAATCATCCCGGCTGGACACACCCTGGCCAAAGATTGTGCATCATGACCGGCGAACGATGCCAAAGAAATTGCCTTTACATCCAATGATTCGGCGGCTTGTTTGAACACTTCTTGAATATCAGGATCCAGCGGTGCAGGTTCGTGCTTGCCCAGGAATTTTGCTTTAAGGCTCAGGCCATATCTGTGAGCTTCAGCTTCAGCTAACGCCAAGAGCGAGATTTTTAGATGTTCGAATGTGCCATCATCTGGGGCGCGGAATTCAAGAGAGAGATCAACGCCTGCGGGCACAATATTGAATGCTCCTGGCTCGAAATCCATTGCGCCCACATTGACAACGCAATCAGGAAAATCACGCATGACCAATTTTCTTGCCGCCAATGTAAAGGCACTGGCGCCCAGACTGGCATCCAGGCGCTCGTCCATCGGCGTTGTTCCGGCGTGGTCTGCGCGCCCGATAAAGGTCAGAGTGCAGGAATTTATGCCCACAATTGAGGTCACGATGCCAATATCAGCCTGGGCGTTGGTCAAACGATTGCCTTGCTCGATATGCACTTCCAGGTAACCTGCTAGGCTAATTGGAGAGCGCTGCGCAGAGAATAGGCCTTCTTCAGTCAACCCGGCTTCAGCAAGACCGGATAAAAACTGCTCGCGCCCACCACGAGGGCTAATTAAATCTTCAGACTTCAAGATTCCGGTGAGCGCTTCACTCCCTAGAAGACCATGTAAGGTGCCCTCTTCATCGGTGAAATCGATGGCTTCCAAATGGAAAGGCAATTTGATCCCCTCATCCTTGATTGTTAGTAGAACTTCAAAAGCTGATAGTACTCCGATGGCTCCATCGAAACGACCGCCATTGGGGACAGAATCCAGGTGTGAACCCAAGAGCAGCGTTGGGGCATCCGAGTTTGCGCATAGCATTACAGCCGAATGGTTGCCGGCATTATCAATCTGGAAATCTAATCCGGCTGATTCTGATCTTTCTCGAAACCAGGCGCGCGCTTCAAGGTGCGCCGGACTGAAAGTTGGCCGATGAACACCGCCTTCGGTTGTAGCGCCGATTTGAGATAGAGCTTCGAAATTGTTTTTTAGCCGATCGTCATTGATGCGCATCGGATTGGTTTTCGTCCTTTTTCCCATTTTTTAACTTATTATACGCCATTGCTCGTGATAGAATCTCCTCATGAGCTACGAAACACTAATTACTCCCGAAGAACTGCTTCCGCAGATTGATGGCCAAGATTGGGTAATAGTCGATTGCCGATTTTGGCTGGACGATACCGAGAAGGGGCGCCGCGACTATAAAGAATCCCACATCCCTGGCGCAACGTACGCCCATCTGGATGAAGATCTCTCTGGCCCAGTAGTGCCCGGTGTGACCGGACGCCATCCTCTGCCCTCAGTTGATGAACTGGCAGCCAAACTGGCTTCCTGGGGAATCTCCAATGGAATGCAAATTGTTGTCTATGATGACCGCAGCGGCGCCATAGCCTCGCGTTTGTGGTGGCTGCTCAAATGGCTTGGTCACGATGCGGTGGCTGTACTCGATGGCGGCTGGCCGCGTTGGATTTCTGAGGAGCATCCCACTACAGAAGATATTCCTGCGCCTAAAAAAGTCAAATTCGAACCCAAAGTACGCCATGAAATGGTTGTGTCTGCTGGGGAAATACTTACTCACTTCGGTGATACTGCGTTCAAGCTGATTGACTCCCGTGCTCCCGAACGTTATCGGGGTGAAGAAGAGATCATTGATCCCGTGGCGGGACATATCCCTGGTGCCATTAATTACCATTTTGAGCGCAACCTGGATATCGAGGGAAACTTTGCCCTGACAGAATTTCTGAAAGGTAGATTCCACGTAATTCTCGAGGGCACTCCCGTCGAAAATACCACCTTTTACTGTGGATCAGGCGTCACTGCCGCGCATAATATCCTGGCGTTTGCACATGCCGGTTTGGGGATGCCGCGCCTTTATGCTGGCTCTTGGAGCCATTGGATCACTGATCCCGAGCGGCCCATTACGACTGGAAAAAGCTAAACTTTTCGGAAAAGTTTAGCTTTTAGAACGCCAAAATCACAATTCTATGAAGTGCACCAAGAAACACTAAAAATGACACTTCGTGTACTTCGTGAACCTTAGAGACCTTCGTGGATAACTAAATGAAACTCACAATTTCTCTTGCCCAAATGGCTTTTGAATTTGGCGAAGTTGAAACCAACTTCAACAAGGCGGCAGAATGGATAGCTGATGCCTCCGGCCATGGATCGGATCTAGTATTGCTCCCCGAGTTGTGGGCCAGTGGATACGACCTATCCAATTGGCTGCGCTATGCCACCCCGTTGGATGAAGGATTGTTCCCTCGTATTGCTGACCTTGCGAAAGAATACAAAATAGCAGTGGGTTGCTCGCTTCTTGAAGAGCGCGACGGAAAAGCATTCAATACTTTTGTAATCTATGGACCAGATGGCACTCGGTGGGGCGAATATCGCAAGATCCACCGGTTTCGATTATTAGAAGAAGAAAAATGGCTGGGTGCAGGCGAAAGTTTGGGCTTGATCGATTCGCCCTGGGGGCCAATTGGCCTGGCGGTTTGTTACGATCTGCGTTTCCCAGAGATGTTCCGGCCTTATGCTCTGGCGGGATCTAAATTGATATTGATCGTTGCCGAATGGCCTGAGCGCCGCGTGGCACATTGGTCAAAATTACTCATGGCACGCGCGATTGAGAATCAGTGTTTCGTTGCAGGGACCAATAAAGTTGGCGAAAGTTTGGGTGCTAAATTGGGCGGCCGCAGTGCAGTCATTGATCCATGGGGGGAAACATTGGTCGAAGGCGATGATCAAGAAGCTCTATTGACTGTAGAGATTGAATTGAAAGAAGCTGATAAGGCACGCCGCTTCATCCCAGTCTTTAAGGATCGGCGAACTGACTTATATTAGTTTCGTAAGATATTTACCGCAGAGTCGCAGAGAGCACAGAGATATTTAACTATGGGTACACCGCAAAGTAATAAATGGATATTCCTTGCTTAGGCCGGTCTCTAGACCGTGCCTGTGTGACTCGGTCAGGAGACCGGTCACAGCGAGAACTACGACATATTTTCTTTACGGTGTACTATTGATGTTCACATAAATTGATTGCGCCTGTCACTCTGAGGGAGCGGTGTTTGCGACCGAAGAGTCTCTACAGAGATGCTTCGCTGCGCTCAGCATGACAATCAAAAGTTTATCAACATATGTAAAGGTCAATAGGTTCAGTTTAAAGTAAGTATTCTTCAAATAGCTCCACTTCGTCAAGCTCAGTGCAGGCCCTGAGCGGAGGAGCAGAAACGTTCTTCAACTTCAGCCGAGAAATCATCGTTATCCGCTCAGAGCTTGACTAGATGTTTGCAAAGGAATGTTTCTGCTCCGTAGTCGAAGGGCTGGCAGTTAAATTTCAGGTTACTTTGTTTACGCTGCACTGCGCCTCAGCGGTGAAAAAGTTAGCACAACTATGATCGAAATTGATGGCTCGATTGGCGAGGGTGGGGGACAGGTTTTGCGCAGTTCGTTGACCCTGTCGGTGATGACGGGTCAACCGCTACACATTTCCAATATCAGAGCCAAACGAAAAAAACCTGGTTTACGGGCGCAGCATCTCCAGGCGGTTAGGGCAGCATCTGCGATTTGTGGAGCCAGTGTTAGTGAGGCGCAAATTGGTTCCGCAGAGTTAATTTTCGATCCCGGAGAGATCATCGGGGGTAAATATCACTTTGATATCGGTACCGCGGGCTCGACTTCGCTGGTGCTGCAAACAATCCTTCTCCCCCTTGCGAGAGCCAAACGCGCATCTACAGTTACCATCACCGGTGGGACGCATGTACAGTGGAGTCCGTGCTTTCATTATTTAGATTGGCATTGGCTGCTCTATTTGCGGCAAATGGGAGTTGAATCTGAATTGGTTATGGATCATGCCGGCTTTTATCCCCAGGGCGGGGGACGCATCAGGGCGAGAATTCAACCCAAAGAATTATTGCAACCTTTGAATCTAACGGAACGAGGGGCGGTGCGCCAAATCCGCGGCATTTCGGCGACGGCTAATTTGCCGCGCGATATTGCCAAACGGCAGCGCCAACGCGTGGTCAGTCGCTTGGGGAGTAAGTACCCGCTTAATGACATCCGTATCGTCCAGTTCCCAGCGAGGGTCAAGGGTACGGTGATAATCTTGCTGGCTGAATTCGAGTACAGTCAGTGTTGCTATTTTGCGCTGGGCGCACCTGGCAAACGCGCTGATCTGGTTGCCGATGAAGTTGTCGATGCGATCGAAGAATTCATGGCCAGCGACGGTGCCATCGACCAATATCTTGCAGATCAAATTTTGCTGCCTCTTTCCTTCGCCGATGGGCCGTCGAGGCTGCACACTTCTAAAATTACCCAGCACTTGCTGACCAATGCTGAGGTCATTCAAGCATTTCTCCCAACTGAGATCAAAGTCCACGCTCAACTTGGCGAGTCTGGAATAGTAGAGATAATTCCGAGGAAAATAACCACAGATAAATAAAACTAGCCACCTGACAGTTTGAGAAAAAAACTTTCTGGGACACGGATTTACACTGATTTTCACGGATTTTTTGTAAAGATTGTAATGGTCAAGGGTAGATTGAACACAATTCTGATGCAACTTTCACCGCTGAGACGCGGAGTTCGCAGAGTTTTTCTCCTGTAAAATGCGAGAATCTCCGCGTTCTCTGCGACTCTGCGGTGTTCAGCCTTCTATTGACTAATACAATTTTTTGTAAAGATTCATAAAAACATCCGTGTTTTTCCGTAAAATCCGTGTACAAAATAGAAACTGTCGGGTAGCTAGAAATAAAATAAATACAGATTTTCATATTCATCCCATGCATCTGTGTTTATCTGTGGTTTCAGCTTATGCCAAAAGCCACATTCCGTTTCTACGCTGAATTGAATGATTTCTTGCCTTTAGAGCGAAGACAGGTGGGCTTTGAGCACATGTTTGGGGGCCATGAAACTGTCAAACATTTAGTTGAATCTTTAGGCGTGCCCCACACCGAAGTGGATTTGTTGTTAATCAATGGGGTGTCGGTAGGTTTTGATAACTCAGTCGAGGAGGGAGACCAGGTCAGCGTTTATCCAGTATTTGAGAGTATGGATATCAAAGCTGTATCCCGGGTCAGGCCGGAGCCCCTGCGGGAGCCGCGTTTTGTGCTCGATGGACATCTGGGGAAGTTAGCGAAATATTTGCGCTTGATGGGCTTTGATACGCTCTATCGGAACGATTTCGATGATCATGAATTAGCGGAAATTTCCAGTAGTGACCGGCGTATTTTGCTGACTCGAGATCGCGGCCTATTGAAACATAGTCGGGTTACGCACGGCTATTGTATCAGGGCAAAGAAGCCTAAAAAGCAAGTGAATGAAGTGTTGCAGCGATTTGATTTGCATCGGTTAGCTCAGCCTTTTTCGCGCTGTGCGCGTTGTAACGGAATCTTGAAGCCAGCCGCCAAAGCCGATGTATATGATCGCCTGGAGCCGAAAACAAAACACTATTTCGAAGAGTTCAGCATTTGCCCTGAATGTGATCAAATCTATTGGAAAGGATCACATTTTAAGAAATTAGAGCGCTTTATCGATCAGGTATTGCAGGTGTAGCCTTGGATTTTCGCCTGGAAGATTCAGGCGGAGTCCATTGGATTGAAACAAAGTCTGTGGCGTTGGTAGAGCAAGGGGTGGCGCGCTTCCCGGACGTGCCTACGGCTCGGGGGCGAATACTTCTGCTCACTTTAGGGCAGGCAGCACGAAAGGGAGTCAGAGCATCAGTTATCTTCATCATTCAGCGCCCCGATGCGCAGGTTATTTCTCCAAATGTGGCCCCTTACCACGGCAAATCCTAGAGACCCGAAAATCTTAATAACCGATGAAATCCCCTGTAAGATATAATACGCCGTATGCGGAGAGAAATTAGAGGAAATTTAAATGTTAAAACCATTTTTTGAGCCGTCATCGGTGGCGGTGATTGGTGCCTCTAGAGACCCGGCAAAGCTGGGATATGCTGTTTTGAACAACCTGGTTGAGGGCGGCTACGTCCAGAAAGGTGCAGTCTATCCCATCAACCCCAAGGCAGATGAAATATTGGGGCTGGCTGCTTTTGCTTCGGTCTTGGATGTGCCTGCCGACATTGATCTGGCGGTTATTGTAATCCCATATACTTATGTGCCCGCGGCGTTGCGAGTTTGCGGCGAGAAGGGCATCCCTGCCGCGATTGTAATCAGTGCCGGTTTCCGAGAAGCTGGCATGGAGGGACTGGAACGTGAGCGTGAATTGATAGCCATTGCCAAAGAATGCGACATCCGCTTAATTGGCCCTAACTGTTTGGGTGTGATTGATACGATCACCCCCATGAACGCCTCGTTCTCTGCAGGAACACCGCCCAGCGGTCCTATGTCTTTTATGTCTCAATCAGGGGCACTTGGTACTGCGATCCTCGATTGGGCGCAGGCAGGCCGTTTGGGGCTGGCGAAGTTCGTTAGCCTGGGCAATAAAGCCGATGTCAGCGAAATTGACCTGCTTGAGGCTTGGGCCGATGATCCTAATACGAACGTAATCATGATTTACACTGAAGGCTTACCCGATGGACAAGAGTTCATGCGGGTAGCGCGTGAAGTTACCAGAAAGAAACCTGTTGTGGCGATCAAATCGGGTGTAACCGATTCTGGATCCCGGGCGGTTTCGTCGCATACAGGTTCTCTGGCTGGGTCCGAGCAGGCTTATCAGGCTGCCTTTCGTCAGGCTGGCGTGCTGCGAGCGCAGACTATGGAGGAGTTGTTTGATGTAGCTCTCGCAATGGGGTATCAACCATTGTTGCAGGGTGACAGGATAGGGATTGTCACCAATGCCGGCGGTCCAGGCATTCTGGCGACGGATGCTTTGGAAAGAGCCGGCATGAGTCTGGCGCGCTTCGAGTTGGAAACTATGCAGGCATTAGAAGAATTCCTGCCCGGTGCTGCCAGCGCGGCCAACCCCGTTGACGTGCTCGGTGATGCCCGTGCGGATCGTTACAAGTTTGCCTTAGAAAAAGTTGCCCAAGATCCAAATGTCGACGGCCTGTTGGTTGTCCTGACCCCCCAGGCGATGACTGAGATCAGACAAACGGCAACAGATATTGGTGAGCTGGCGAAGCGTATCGATAAACCAGTCATCGCGAGCTTCATGGGTGAAGCTGTGGTATCTCAGGGTATCGATATCCTCACCGAATATGGAGTTCCTAATTATTCATTCCCAGAACGGGCAGCCACAGCCTATAAAGCTATGTCGCGCTATCTACAGATCAAGAATCGGCCGCTTTCAGAATATGTCAGTTTCGATGTGGACAAGCAGGCCACGCAAGACCTCTTTGATTCGGTGCGAGAAGCGGAGCGTTTATCCATCGGTGATGCTGAGGCCAAGGCCATCCTTGAAGCATACGGCCTCAATCCGCCTCAATCGCGCCTGGCTGCTACACCCTCCGAAGCGGTAGAAATTGCTTCGCAGATTGGTTTTCCTGTGGTGCTCAAAATTGCCTCGCCAGATATTTTGCATAAGACCGATGTTGGCGGCGTCAAGGTTGACTTACGCAACGGAGAAGAATTGCGTGATGCCTTTGAATTAATGACATACCGTGCTCAACGCTATCTTCCCGAAGCGCGTTTGTGGGGCTGCCAGGTACAGGAGATGGCTCCTCCCGGTGGGTTAGAAGTGCTTGTGGGCATGAACCGCGACCCTCAGTTTGGGCCCTTGGTAACTTTTGGTTTGGGCGGAATTTACGTCGAGACACTTAAGGATGTCACCTTCCGCGTGGCGCCATTCACAGTACGCGACGCTGAGATGATGCTGGCAGAAATCCGCGCCCACGCCTTGTTGGATGGCGTCCGTGGACAACCCCCAGTTGATAAAAAAGCTATTGTCAACACGCTGCTGCGCATCGGGCAGTTGGTGACAGATTTTCCCGAAATTACAGAATTAGATATCAACCCCTTGATCGTATACCCTCAAGGCCAAGGTGCCATTGCCATTGATATGCGCCTGGTGTTGAGTGAGTAAACAGGAATAGAGGAGACCCCAATGAAATCATTATACATAACATCCGTAGATCGGTATTCCGGCAAGACCGCGCTGTGCCTGGCATTGGGTAAGCGTATGATTGCAAAAGGTCTCAAAGTTGGTTATTTGAAGCCTCTCAGTTTGCAACCTTCACGAATTGGTGGTGAGTTTGTCGATGAGGATGCAGCATTCGTCAAACAAGCCTTAGGATTGGCCGTAATCCCTGCTGATCTGTCTCCCGTTGTCGTGACGCCCGAATTTTTAAAGAAACATCTAACCGGTGATAATGTGGGTGACCTGATGCCTAAAGTACGTGCCGCCGCCGAGGCAGCCGGTGCCGGCCAGGATATCTTGCTCTTGGAAGGTGGTGGCAGTTTGCGCGAGGGTTATGTGATGGGCTTGCCCACCCCCGAAGTTGCCGCTGAGTTAGGCAGCAAAGTTCTTGTTGTAGTCAAATATCGCGATGAAGTACTACTGATGGACGACATCATGGCTGCCCGCTTCCGATTAGGTGAGTCGATGTGCGGCGTGGTTATCAACCGCGTCCCGACTGAAGCGGCTGAATTTGTTGAGGATGTAGCCCGGCTCTATTTCGAGAAGCAGGGTATTCCCATCTTCGGTGTGCTTCCTGAAGCACGTGGACTGGCAGCCTTGACAGTTGAAGAGTTGCTCGAAGTCTTAGATGCGGAAATTCTCACAGAGACCAAAACCACGGATGCCGTGATCGAAAATCTCACCGTCGGTGCCATGACGGCTGAAGCCGCGCTCAGTCGCATGCGCAAGCAGCGCAACAAAGCTGTCATCACCGGTGGCGATCGCACGGACATTCAGTTAGCAGCTTTAGAAACCAGCACGACGTGTTTGATCCTCACCGGAAACTTGCACCCCAGCCCCTTGATCATCAAACAGGCTGACCAAATGGGTGTGCCGGTTTTGTTGGTGGCCGAGAACACCATGGAAGCCATTGAGTCAATCGACCGCGTTTTTGGTAAAACTCGCCTTGGTCAGACAGCCAAGTTGGAGCAGTTCCAGCATCTCATTACAGAACACGTTGACCTGAAGCGTTTGTACGACTGTATCGGATTGTAATCAAAGCGAAAGTAAATAATCTAAATCCCAGAAATTTAGCAAATTTCTGGGATTTTTGAATCCACATGCAACGACCAATTGGGGCCAGTGTTATAATACGAAACGTTAATGTATTACACCGACTGAATTTCTTAAGGAGGAACAGTCATGGCCAAAAAAGGAAAATCTAATCAAAAGTCGTCCCCAATGGAACTGCCATCCACAGAGCCAATGGATTCGAATCCAAAATCAGACCCTAAACTGGTGAGGCCGGTGGGCATTATCCTTGTGGCTATCTATTTAGTCACTTTTACTTTAGGTCTGTTTTTTGGCCTATTGCGTATTTGGTCTCCCGAATCAGTCAACTTGGAAGCTGAAGTGCGTCTGATCTTGATTGTCTTATTCTCTGGCGCGCTGGGCAGTATGGTGCACGCACTGCGCTCATTCTTTTGGTATGTTGGCAACCGCAGGTTGGTTAGAAGTTGGATAATGAAATATATCTTGCTGCCTTTCAGCGGTGCCACGCTAGCGCTCTTATTCTACTTGGTGCTGCGCGCAGGCCTCTTCTCTCCAGAAGCAGATGTTGATGCAACGAGCGCTTACGGCTTTGCCGGTATTGCTGGATTGGTGGGAATGTTTTCCGAACAGGCAGTTGAGAAACTAAAGGAAGTTGCCTCCACAATTTTCAAACCCGCTAAAGAAGGCGAAGATCACGTTGCTCCGAAAGTTGAAAATAAGGACGATGATTGATGCAACCTTAAATAAAATTCAGTACTTCACGATTTTGTCATGGCCGCAGGCCCGCCCTTGGCGTGAACCCCGTCAGGGGTGACACTTGCGCCTGCGCTGCAAGTGAGAATCTCCACCCGAAGAGTAGAAGACTCTTCGCTCAGAGCGACATTGAAATCGTGATTTACTGAAATTGGTTTATAAATCGAAACGGATTGGACTATGACTGACAAATTAAAAACCGTCTTAGCTATCATTATACTCTTCTTGTCCCTGATTACACCTGTTACAGGGTTGCTCTATGGTTTGGGGCGATGGGACGCTCTCACTATTTTATTGGTTATGGGCGGAATCTTTGTAGCATTTTTCGCTGGTGGTGTTCTGGTGCTTGCGACAGTGAAAGATTTTACCTGGATGACAGCCAGCTTGCCTTTCCTCTTCAGTAGCTTCTACACGATCTTGCCCGATTTTCCAGGCCCTATCGATGATGCCGCAGTCACATCTGCGGGGGCTTTGATAACATATTTCTTTGCCCTTCGTCGAAATGAGGGCACACCAAAATGGATCATCATCCCGCTGTTGCTGGCTGGTGCATACACCTTGCTAGGGGGCAGTTTCTTCCCCGGTCCCATTGATGAAGTGGTTGTGGATGTGATAGCTCTGCTGATTGCAAGCTATGGCGCGCGAACTGCAGAGAAACAAGCGCAACTTGCTGAATCTGCAGGAGAGTCTGAACACGCTCCGCCATTCGTCGAAGAATAGCATCAAATTTATCTAACCAAGACCATGTGCAAGTATTTCTCTTAATAACTGTCATCCTGAGCGAAGCGAAGGATCTAGAATTCTGTAAGGAGAGACTCTTCGGTCGCAAACACCGCTTCCTCAGACTTGTACTGAGCCTGTCGAAGTACCTGTCCTGCGACCGAAGGAAGTGTCGAAAAGTGACGAGCGTAATCAATTTTTGTGAACATCAGTAATAAAATTAACTGCTGTAAAAATGTCTAACATCGCCAGCGTCTCTTGGGGTGACCATCTTGTATTTGGTGAGGGCGATGGCCGCCTGCACTCTCCTGCAGCGTTGCGACGGCGCATGAACCACTGGCGTAAAGAATTGGGGGCAAGTTCATTGCATTGGCGTATTCCCCACACCAAGATCCCTGGTCAATACCATAAAGCCGAAGATTATCCCCAAACCATAGAACGTCGCTCAGATATCGATTGGAATTTCTTGCGCCAGGTGCCGGAGTTAGCTTACGATCATGGCATGAAGGCCTACCTTTACGTTTCGATCTTCGACGAGGGTTTTCCACTTGATCCGCCAGGAGTGAGAGCTGTTAGCTATCACAATGCCATGCACGCTCAGCATATCACTTGGCAGAGCGATTTCAGCCGCAGACATCCCAACTTTGCCCTGGTTGATCGCACTGGTGAGATTCGGCAGTGGGGGGTTCTGAGCCTGGCTTATCCTCAAGTACGGGAGCATTATCGCAGGCGCTTCCGTGTTTGGTTGGAGAGCGGCGATTGGGATGGACTTTTTGTTTGTACGCGATCCCAATCTCGACCAGCGGAATTTGCCGATCAATTTGGATTCAACGAACCCGTGCGTCAGGATTACTTGAAAAGATTTGGGCGCGATATCCGTACTGAAGATTTTGATCTCAAGCTTTTGTGCGATCTTAGAGGGGAGTACCTGACCTTATTTCTATCTGAACTAAGAGAGATGACTGTGGATTTGGATGTGCGCCTGACGCTAGGTATGCCGCGTGGAGATGTGCTTGGCCCACCTTTGGGGAATCTCACTCTGGCGTGGCGCGAGTGGTTGAACTTGGGCCTTGTCGATGAGCTGATCATCAACCAAAACTCTTCAGTATGCCCGTCGATGTGGCATGATCTTTGGCCCATGCATCGGGGTTATGGGTACGCCCAGAACTATTTAGATGGGTACAATCTGCCTCCTTTGCTTGAGCATCTGAGTGAAACCTATACTTCGGCGATCTCTCGGAATGGAAAAACAGAACTCTTCGTTGCGCGCCAATGGGACGAACGTTCTGAGACCGAGGAACAGGCTCTCTTAACGCACCCAGTTGTGAGCGGACTGGTGTACAGCACCTTCCGTCACGATAATCCCAAAGCTGTAAAGCGAGGGGATTGGGCGGCTTGAAATATCGATTGTTTAGGCTTAAGCCTTCGCATTCTTGAATCACAAAAGGGTGCTGGCCTCCTGAAGACGCCAGTACCTTTTTTTTGCTGTAAATTTGCAGGCGTGGGTAGTGGCGATTATCTTGGCGGTAACTTTTCGGGGTACACAAGCTTCTCCACTGTCATTCCGAGTGTAGCGAGGAATCCCGGGAATCTGGCTTCGCTTGCTAATCGCCCGGTTTCAGGGATTCTTCACTCCGCTGCGCTGCGTTCAGAATGACATTTATTTGCATTGGATTTGGTAAAACACCAGCTTTTTCACTGCTCCTGCAGGAGTGGGCTCTGCCCTACTCCTGCGAATGACGATATAATTTGTCCCACTATGTTACGTTCACGCTATCGTCGAATTGTTACCTATTTTGCACGGGTCATCCTCAGCCTGTTATGGTGGGATGTGATCCTGCGGCGGGTTGGTTTTCGCAAACTTTCGCTCCGGTAAACAGAAAAACGCCTGATTCGCATCCCAGTTGGCAGAATGGAAGAGTGCACCCTGAATCTCTTGCACACTTGCACTCTTCTTTTCCCTCTGCTCTCTCTAAATAATCGATTTGTGCAATTTTGAGCATTTCTCTCATTTGATCTT
>JACKQG010006076.1_pt1 | contig 12961 bp, 13 predicted proteins | sample 8237621 | NCBI WGS metagenome assembly JACKQG01 (sample SAMN15677084, study PRJNA649215) | marine metagenome | biome: marine; feature: Black Sea; material: saline water; isolation source: suspended particulate matter (SPM) from the Black Sea western gyre | collected 2013-06-09/2013-06-10 | depth...
GACTGATGGCGGACACTTTTCTGTTTGTACGCCCTAATACGGTTTGTTGCATATAAATTCCTCTTGTTTTGCCCTAAATTTAGAAAATTTTTGCTTTATTAATGCGACCATTTAACAGGTAATGATAGATATAATTTTTTCTCGATGAGATAATGGCATTGAGGAAGGATACTTAATTAGAGTCTGTCTATAATGTAGTGCTTTATTTCTCCTCCGAAGGAGACCCTACTGCGGGTCATTAGCCCCATCATTTTCCGTAGGAACTCCTGCGGAGCATGGCGGGGTTACAGATACTACAAACACTATGACGCCGTTCACGGTGTTGTAAACGCTTAATATTCCAAATGATAAGGGCATGAATGCCCTGCTTGAATTTTGGTATATTCAAATCCCAGCCCTCAAGGGCTGGGTTATTGAAATAACTGCTCATTACTTTATAAACAAACACTAATTAGCTTTAAGAAACAGCGGTGGAAAATCTTTTGATTGCGGGGATAGTATTAAACTATGGTTCGTGTTGAATTGGTTCTTTTTACTGATGAGAAGGTAAACCAGTTTTCCTCATAAAAAAATATTTGAGGGTAGTTGTGATTGAACCAGTTGCGAGAGGATAGGTTTCTTCGATCACGACAGGCGGTAAGCCTTTAGAAGAAATTTCTGAGTTTGTTGATTGAAAAAGTCCACTAAATCTTTAAATTTTGATAATAACAAGAGGTAAAAAGTGAGTAACAGAAATATAAAAAAATCTATTACCATCAGAGACTTGCCAAAAGTTGATAGACCAAGAGAAAAACTAATAAAATACGGACCAGAAAAACTCTCAAATTCAGAACTTTTAGCCATACTTTTGAGGACGGGTAAAAAAGGAGAAAATGTTGTAGAACTTGCAAGTAAGATATTGAAAAAGTTTGGGGCGAAAAACTTAACAAACTTAGAATTTGATGAGTTGAAAAAGTATCCAGGATTGGGTCCTGCGAAGGCATGTGAGGTTGTGGCTTGTTTTGAACTTGGTAAAAGATTGCTCAAAGACAAAAAAGCACAGATTTATTTAAGCCCGAAAGATGTGTGGGATGAGTTAAAAGATTTACGAGACCACAAAAAAGAACATTTTGTCACATTTTTTCTTGACAGCAGAAATCAGGAAATAAAAAGAGAGATAATTTCTGTTGGTTCGCTGAATGCAAGTTTAGTCCATCCAAGAGAGGTATTTGAACCAGCAGTGAAGAATTTAGCGGCACAAGTAATTTTAGCCCACAATCATCCATCAGGTGATACCGATCCATCGGAAGAAGATTTGGAAATGACAAAAAGATTGGTGGAAGCAGGAAAGATTTTAGGTATTGAGGTAGTGGATCATATTATTGTGACTAAAAATAGTTTTTTAAGTTTTAAGGAAAAAAATTTAATATAAGCAGAGATGTAGAAAAATTTGAGATGAATAAAAAGGGGTTTAATATTTTGTTTTTCTTGTATAAGTTTATACAGGAAGTATAAAATATGAAAAACATAGAAGCGGTTAAATTTTTACAAAATTCAGGGAAGAAAATTTTCAATCTTTCTGAAATAAAAAATCTTTTAGATATTGAAAAGGATAACACAGCATACAAAAAAGTAGAATCTTTAATAAAAGCGGATATATTAAAAAGAACAATAAAAGGCATTTATTATTTGACTTTTAATCCCCCATCAGATTTTGAGTTAGCCAATTCAATTTATCAGCCATCTTATGTTTCTTTAGCTTCAGCTTTAACTTTCTATGGTATCCTTGTTCAGGTACCATATGAGGTTACTTCAGTCAGTCCTAAACTGACAAAAAAAATAAAATTTGATAAAAAATCCTTTACCTATTCACATATTTCACCAGATTATTTTTGGGGATATCAAAAAGTGGAGGGATTTTTAATTGCTTTACCTGAAAAGGCACTGATAGATTCGCTCTTTTTTATGAGTTTAGGATGGATTTCAGTCAATTATGATGAACTTTTTCTGGACGAGATTGATTACAAAAAGTTTTTAGAAATGAGCAAAAAAATTAAGAACCCTGTTTTTCACAGATTTTTAAAGAAAATTAAGTTATGATAACGAACGATCAAATACAGGAATTATCAAAAAAAATAGGAATAGACCAAGAAACAATTTTAAGAGAATACCTTCAAATTCTATTTTTAAAGAATATTTATACTGAGAAAGAGTCGGGAAAGATTTTTTTTAAAGGAGGAACAGCGATTCATCTGCTTTTGGGGGCATCAAGATTTTCAATGGACTTAGATTTTACTTCTTTGATATTTTCAAGTTCTCTTGATGGGTTAATGAACAGAATTATTAAAAGAATGAATTTAGAAGCTGGAGAAATCGTATTAAAATCATCAAAGAAAAAAATCAATCATTCCTACTCAAAAATTCTTTCGTATTATACAGAAGCAAGGAAATACCCTTTAAATATTTCAATAGATTTTTCATTAAGAGAAAAGCCAGTTAAAAAGATTAAAAAAACGATTTTGAAAACAGATTATCCAATAGGTGGTTTGCCCATCGTTACACATTTAGATTGGCAGGAGATTTTAGCAGAAAAAATTAGAGCAATTCTGGTTCGCGAAAAGGGAAGAGATTTATATGATCTTTACTATTTGATTTTAAAAAATATTCAGGTTGATTGGGAAATTGTTGAAGAAAAATTGAAAATATATCCCAAATTAAAAAAGAAGTTTAATATTGGTGCTCTTTTCAGCAGAATTGAAAAATTCGAAAATAGAGAGTTAAAGAAGGATTTAGCTCAATTTTTACCGGAGTCGGAAAGAGGCGCTCTTTTACCAATATTGAAAGATGAGTTAATTAAAGAACTGGAAAAGTGGAAGAAATAAAGATAAAGAATTGGACCAGATAAAGGTGGATACTGGAAGGTTGTGGAGTGAGATTTGGGTTTTTTACGTTTTAAAGAGAGGGGTTTAATTTAAAAATATGAACAAGATAACATACAAACCGCCAAAAGAAAAAGTTAAAGCTGAGCCTGAAGAGTTTTTATCGGCTGGGGAGGATAAGAAATATATTACATTTAGTAGAGATAAAAGTAAAGTTACGTACAATGCAATAGATAAAACTTATAGCTTCAAAAATCCTGAGGAAAAGGTTCGGGCTTCTTTTTATGTTGAATTGATCGAAAAGTATAATTACCCTGAAAACAGACTGGATACAGAAGTTGTTGTTCCCCGCAGAACACCATCTGACAAGGCAGATATTGTGATTTTTGAAGATGATGAAAAGAAAAAGCCCTATCTTGTTGTCGAATGTAAAAAAGATGGAATTACGGATGCAGAATTTAAACAGGCAATTGAGCAGGTTTTTGGCAATGCTAATAGTTTAAGGGCTAAATTTGCTGCGGTTGTTGCCGGCCATACAAGAACAGTTTTTAATGTTGCTGGTTTTAAACCAAGCGAAAGAGAAAAAAATGTCATTTCCGATATTCCCCGCAAATATGGTGCTGCGCCCAAATATAGATTTTTCAAAGGAGGTTCTGAAACAGATCTAACAATTGTTTTAAAAGAGGAACTGATTAGAGCATTAGAAAAGTCTCATGATACTGTTTGGCAGGGTGGGAAATTAGCACCAACTGCAGCTTTTGATGAAGTATCCAAACTACTTTTCTGTAAGTTAAGAGACGAAAAGTCAACAAAAAGAAGAGATTCATATAAGTTCCAAATTGGAACACATGAAACAGCAGAAGAAGTTTACGAACGAATAAATTCCATTTATCATAAAGCAAAAAGTGAAGACTCTGAGGTTTTTAAAGACGATATAAGATTAGACCCAAAAGTGATTTATGCAGTAGTGGAGCATTTACAAAGTATTAATTTTAACAAGACTGAATTAGACACAAAGGGTGTTGCTTTTGAGAGATTTATGGAAGATTTCTTTAAGGGGAAAATGGGGCAATTTTTCACTCCAAGAGAAATTATAAATTTCTGTGTTAAAATACTAAAACCGGATAGAAGTGATTTGATTTTAGACCCAGCATGCGGTAGTGGTGGATTTCTTCTTAATACAATGGATAAAGTTAAAAAAGAAGCAGAAAGCAATTATGATGAAAGAGAAGCATGGGAACATTGGCATAAATTTGCGATGAATAATATTTTTGGAATTGAGATCAATGACCAGATTGCAAGAGTGTGCAAAATGAATATGATTATTCATGACGATGGGCACACAAACATAATAAGTACAGATTCACTGCGAAATGTAGATGAAATTTTCGATATCCATAGAAGTTTTAAAATGGATTACTTCGATATTATTCTAACAAATCCCCCGTTTGGTGCAACAGTAAAATCAACGGAAAAGGATTATTTAGATAAATTTGATCTTGGTGCAAAAATTAAAAAAAGGAAATCTCAAAAAACAGAGGTTTTGTTTATAGAGCGGTGTATTAATTTTGTTAAACCGAAAACAGGAAAAATCGGGATCGTGCTACCTGATGGAATTTTGACTAATTCCTCTTTACAGTATGTCCGTGATTTTATAATGGAAAACTGCCAGATTCTGGCAGCTATTTCTCTACCACAATTAGCATTCAGCCATTTTGGCGCTGGTGTTAAATCATCTTTGGTTTTTGTTAGAAAGAAAGGAAAAGACGAAAAAACTGGCAATTATCCTATTTTTATGGCGATTGCTGAACATATCGGCTATGATGCAACAGGAAGAAAAGACCCAATAAATGATTTGGATAAAATTTTAGTTGAGTATAGAAAGTTTGAGAAAAAACCTAAGTCTTACGAGAGCTGTTAAAGATGGAATGCTTTTGTGTAAATAGTCAAGAAATTGAGAATAGAATAGACCCTCACTTTTACAGACCTGAATTTATTGAATTTTATGAAAAATTGGAAAAATCTAAATTTAAAACAATTGGCGAGATTTCCGAAAAGGTAACGAGTGGAGCAACACCATTATCAAAAGGCGATTCTTATACAACACAAAAAGAGGGTATTCCATTTATTAGAAGTGGTGATATAAACGAGGATAAAAGCATTAATTTTGATGAAGTGCTTTACATAAAAAAGGATATTCACGAAAAAAAACTTAAAGGTTCAAAATTGAAGAAAGGTGATCTTTTAATCGCTATTGTTGGGGCAACAATCGGGCAGGTTTCAATTTATGATTATGATAGAGAAGCGAACATAAATCAAGCAATAGCATTAGTAAGGTTAAATGAAGAAGTAAACAGTGAATATGTTAAGGCGTTTATGATTTCTACATTGGGGCAAAAGCAACTAGTCAGAATTAAACGACCTGTTGCTAGAGCAAATATAAATCTTGATGAAATTAGAAGTATAAAAATAATTCTTCCAACTTTAGAAATCCAAAACCACATCGTTAAAATAATAGATAATGCCTACAAAATTAAAAAGCAAAAAGAGAAAGAAACACAACAACTTTTGGATTCTTTCGAAGATTTACTTCATAAGGAAAAAATCTTAAACCTAAAAAGAACTCAACAACAAAAAATTTTTTCAATAAACCTTGAGGATTTAGATGGCGCACTTAATCCTGAAAGGTATGCAAATCAAATACAATATGATAGTTCCGTAGATTGGATACAAATAAATAAGATAGGTGATGTTTGCAGAAATACTTTTGATCCAGAAAAATCAAACCCTGAAGACACCTATTCTCTAATGAGGATTGATGATTTAGCTAACAATCCAATCTCAGCTGTAACTCGTAATGTAAAAGGGAAAGATGTTAATGGAATTGTCTTAAAAGTTCAAACAAATGATGTTCTAATAGCAAGACTTGGACCATCAATAGAAAACAAAAAATTTATATTAGCTCCAAAATCAAGCTTTAAGCTCATTTCCTCAAATGAATTTATTTGCCTAAGATGTTATGAGAAAAACAATCCTTATTTTGCTCTTCACCTTTTAAGAACAGATTTCTACAATAACCTTATGATTCAAAAAACTCGTGGTGCAACGCCAAGTCGTAGAAGATTATCTCATGAAGATTTTTCTGAGCTACCAATCCCCAAAATTGATATTAAAATCCAAAATAAAATTGCTGACGAAGTAAAAAAGAGAATGCAAAAAGTAGAGCAGTTGCAGAAAGAAGCAAAAGAACTTTTGGAACAAGCAAAAGATAAAATAGAACAAATTATTTTAAAGAATTAACAAAAAATAAGGAGTTATTATGATTGGCAAAATACAAAGAGTTCCAATAAAAACAATCTGGGAAAATGAAGCTTTTGATTTTACTCCCTGGTTACGAGACAATATTGATGTCTTAAATGATATTACAGAATTTAACCTATTAAGTGCAGAAAGTGAACAAAAAGCTGGAACATTCAGTATTGACATAGTTGCAGAAGATGAATCTGGTAATCCAATAATTGTAGAAAATCAATATTGTCATCCTCAACTTGATTGGGGATTGGTAAGAGTGACCATGATCACCTTGGAAAACTATTAACATATTTTAGTTTTGTTGAAGCAAAAGGTGCTATCTGGATTGTAGAAGAGCCAAGACCTGAACATATAAAAGCAATTTCCTTACTTAACGAAATTTCTTCTTCTCCATTTTATTTAATAAAAGTGGAAGCTATAAAAATTGAAGAATCCCTTCCTGCTCCATTATTTACTGTTATTGTTGGTCCTAGTGAAGAGTCAAAAGATGTTGGTATAATTAAAAAAGATATTGCAGAAAGATATAAAATAAGGTTTGAATTCTGGAAAGAACTTCTTGGTAAAGCAAACAAAAAGACAAAACTTCATTCAAATATTTCACCTGGTAAAGAAGGTTGGATTGGTACATCTGCAGGCAAAAGAGGTTTAGGTTTTAATTATGGTATACGCCAGCATTCGTCATCTATTGAATTGTATATTGATAGAGGTTCTGAGGCTAAAGAAGAAAACGATAAGATTTTTGATTTTCTTTTTAAAAATAAGGATGAGATAGAAGAAAATTTTGGTTCTGAATTACCTGTCCTGTGAAATATTCTCTTTCTATTTCACCTGGGATTATGGCAACCATTAGAAAATCGTCGTGCTTGCAGAATTAGTAAAAATTTTGAAATTGGTGGTTATAAAGATAATGATAAATGGAATGATATACATAACACTTTAATTGATGCTATGATTAATTTTGTTAGAGCAATGAAACCTTTTATCAAAAAAATTGATTTTTAGTAGTTACCCTGTAAAGTGTGTTACCAGATGAAAAAGTGTTGATCTAACACCATTTATAATGGTGTTTAGATAATAAAAATACAGGATTACAAATCCTGTAAGATCAACAATAAATAAGATCTTTCAGAAACCATTTGACAATACTAAAGGGTGATACTCCCTGATTTTTGATTTTCATTTTTTATGATTTTTTAACGTAGAATATAGAAATCAAATTAATTACAAAAAGATAAATCAAAAGAAAGAGTGGATAAAGTGATTTTAGAAACACCAAAATTAGAACACAATAAGTGCTAAAATTTTAAGCTTAGAGGGTAAAAAAACAGGAGACATAATGAATTTAAATCCATTAGAACTATATAATAATCTTCCATTACTCCCACCAAAATTTAATATTTACGAAGCACTTAGCAGTATTGGTGACAATAAAATATCTTAAATTTTCCTTGACAGAAAAAGTCTACTCTTGAGTAGTCTACTCCAAAGTAGACTAATATTTGAAAGGATAAATAGTGAAATTTATTAATAGAGAAAGAGAATTAAAAGCTTTAGAAAGATTCTGGCAGGAAAGCCAAAGCCAACTAATTGTTATTTATGGAAAAAGACGAATAGGTAAAACTGAACTGATAAAGCAATTTATTAAACAAAAACCATATATTTATTTTCTAGCACAAAAGATAAATGAGCATGAGAATCTAAAGCTGTTAGGCGAGTCTGTTGGAAGAATTTTTGATGATGAAATGCTTATGAAAAATGGTTTTGATGATTGGCAGTGGTTTTTTAAATATTTACAAAAACATACAAACAAAAAAATAATTGTAGTAATAGATGAATTTCCTTATCTTGCCGGAGCAAACAAAGGGATTTCGTCTATTTTTCAGGCAGAATGGGATGAATTCCTAAAAAATACTCCAATTTTTTTAATCCTTTGCGGTTCAAGCATATCTATGATGGAAGAAGAAATACTTTCATATAAAGCACCTCTTTATGGAAGGAGAACAGGTCAGATTTTTTTGAAACCCTTTCTTTTTCAAAAAGCAAGAAAGTTTTATCCTCAAAGTTCCTTTGAATATAGTCTTCAATTGTTTTCTATTGCAGGAGGTAATCCAAGCTATTTGAAAAAATTTAACTCCCAATTATCTTTTACTAAAAATATTAAAAGTAAAATTCTTCAACCAGAAGAATTCCTCTATAATGAAATCGAGTTTATTCTAAGAGAAGAATTAAGAGAACCTCGCAACTATTTTGTAATTTTAAAATCCATTGCTCTGGGTAAGAACAGAATTAGTGAAATTGTAAATGAAACTGGTTTGGAAAAAAGTATTTTACATAAGTATCTTTTTATTTTAGAAGACCTGCACATTATTCAAAAAGAGGTTCCAATTACTGAAAAAAATCCTTTAAAATCAAGAAAGGGAATTTATAAATTCCAGGATCAGTTTTTTAAATTCTGGTTTAAATATATCCTCCCAAATAAAGGATATATTGAGGAAGAAAAAATTGATTTTGTTATGAAAAGGATTAATAAAGACTTTAATCAAATTGTAGCGGAAAATTATGAAAAAGTAGCTAAAGAAATAATAAAAAGTAATGAGACAAAATTTTTTCAAATAGATAAAATTGGTAGATGGTGGGATAGAAATGAGGAAATTGATATTTTAGCTTTGAATGAAGAGGAAAATAAAATCCTCTTTTGTGAAGTTAAATGGAGTAATAAACAAGTTGGAACAAATGTATATGAAAATTTAAAAAGAAAAACAGACAAAGTAAATTGGAAAAAAGAAAAGAGAAAAGAATATTTCTCACTTTTTGCAAAAAGTGGATTTACAGAAAAGATGAAGAAAATTGGAAAAAAAGAAAAGGTTATACTTTTTCATAAAGATAAGCCCCTAGAAATATTATAATTCTTTTGAACCAAAAAAGCAGAGCAATTTTAAAAATGAAATGGAAACTTCCATCAAGAATCGAAATCTGTCCAACAAAAAATATCTAATGTAGTTCAAAAATCCTACCGATCTCGCAAAGTAGCAAAAGAAAAAGTTGAGTAGATGATTTTAAATGAAAAAAAATGGATAAAATAGTTATAGAAATTCTTGACATTTATTCTTGAAATTTATACAGGAGTTTTGTTTGTAACAAAAAAAATATTCTCAAGAAAGGAGAAAAACATGATTAAGAATAATATCATCAAATGTTTACTGGTTTGCTTTATTATTTCATTTGTGATAGTAAATTGTTCCAAAGACACAACCGGTCCCGATGATGAACAGAAGAAAATTGGTTGGGTAATTGGCGACCCCACAGATGGTTATGGCTCAATCTTTTATACTAATGATGGAGGACAAAATTGGGTTCGTCAGGGAGATTCATTATCTATTCCGAATGTATCATTGGGTGCTGTCAAAGCTGTGGATTCATTACATGCCTGGATTGTAGGTCCTCAGGCAGATGGATATGCAACTATCTTAAAAACTTCTAATGGCGGTTCTACCTGGGAACGAATTGAAAATCGCGGCGGTATCCCTAATAAAGACTTGCTGGGACTACATGTTTGCAGCCAGAATGAATTATGGGCTGTTGGTTTTGACAATACCATTATTTATACAAACGATGGTGGAAATACCTGGACTTCTAAAGCTGACCCCACTTTTGGACCTTATCAATTATCTTCCATTGCTGTTGTTGATGATAAAATTTGGGTAGTTGGTTGTAACGATAGTTTAGGTGGAACAATAATTCATTCTTCGGATTATGGCGATACATGGTATCATCAAGCTGTAGGTGAATTCCTTTCAGAACGAGGAATGATTGATATAAGTGCTGCTTCTGAGAATTGCCTTTGGGCAGTAGGACATGGAAGAACAATTCTTCATACTTCGAATGGTGGCAATACATGGGAAATACAAAAGACCGATATCTCTCCAGAATGGGATGCAAATGGTGTTTGTGCAATAAGTGAAAATATAGCATGGGTCGTAGAAGATGTTGGACAAATATTTTATACAATAAACGGAGGAGAGAATTGGGAGTTACAAGACCCCCCTGGTTCATCAGGAGGTTATTTGTTATACAGAATTTCTCCATTAAATAAGGATGAAGCCTGGGTAGTTGGTCCCTATGGTGGAAAAATAGATCTTGGTATGATTTTACATACTGTTGATGGTGGCAAAACCTGGACTATACAAGATTATGGATATAATTCATTGCTTATGGATGTTTCATTTGTGGGTGCATATCATTAAAGTTTGATAATTAATCCTTGTTCAGAGGTTGAGCAGTTGGCAATTCATCTATAACAGACTGCTGGTCATTTCGGGGGGGAATGCCATTGCATTTATTCATTTGTATGTAGGGAGGAGGTTACCCTTATCCGTCTGCTAAAGTGAATTGCAGACATTACTAATCGACGAATTCGGAACGAGGAATCTAAATTTGGTAATAATCTAAAGTTATCTGCCACACATATATTGCTGGAAAATTTTAAAATTATCTCCCTGCTTTGAAAACCCAATACAAAATTGCAGAAGAAGTAAAAAGAAGAATGCAGAAAGCTGAAAGATTACAAAAAGAATCAAACCAACTTCTACAAGAGTCAAAAGAAAAAAGTTGAGAAGATGATTTTATAAACACCAAAATTAGAACACAATAAGTGCTAAAATTTTAAGTTAAGTAGGGAAGTATTTTATATAAATACAAAATTATATGAACTTTTCCGAAAGTAAATGGCAAGAAACTTTCCTAATAAAATATTGGTGGTAGTTTTCTCCAATAATTTTACCGCAAAAGGAAAATATGGTAGTCTAATTACCATTTAAATAAATGCGAATTTTTAATCCTACTTTTAAAGAAACTGAATACGCTAAGTTTAGAATTGAATTAAGGGAGTGTAATAAAATAACATATTCAAATCTAACCCCGATGTATCGGGGACTGCTTAATTGCAACATGTGATAATCAAATATACAACTTTACCCCGTGTAATAGCTTAGGTAATAGCGAAGTATTTTTATATAAATCATCCCAGGCATTTTATAACATTATTACATTTTTCAAGGGTTTTATTACACGGGGTGAATTCTATTACACCCTCTAAGCTCAATATTTGTGATTCATTTGAAAAGGAAAAAGTTGACTAAAAAGATGAATGGTCAGAAAAAGTAGAAAAATCTTTTTAAAAAAAATGACAAGAATATTTTGCATTTGATTTTATTGCATTAAATTATAAATCAAAAAGATAAAAGGAGAATTAAAAAAATGGCAGACAAGAAAGCAGACCTTGCAGGGCCAGGAATCGGCACTTATGAGGAAGTGGAGAAAATACTTCCATCTGATTACAAATCATTATTAACACCCAAAGAGACGATGATTGCTCTCTTTGAAATGAAAAAGTACATTGAGGAAAATCTCTGTAAAGAGCTTAATCTGATAATGGTTCAAGTTCCTCTCATTGTGGACGAAAACAGCGGAGTTAATGATTCTCTTGACCGCGATGGTTCACGAACACCTATAGAATTTCCTTGTGGATTAGGTCTTGATAAACCAATTCAAGCCCAGGTTGTTCAAGCAGCAACAAAATGGAAAAGAATGGCTCTAACACAATTCAATTGTAAAGTTGGCGAAGGAATTTGTACGGATATGAAAGCTGTGCGAAAAGATTACTTTCTTGACCACGACCACTCATCTTATGTAGACCAATGGGACTGGGAAAGAGTGATGACAACAGACCAGAGAAATCTTGAATTTCTGAAAGATGTTGTCAGGAAAATCTGGAAAGTTTTACTGGGTGCTGGAAGTTATGTGCAAGAAATTTTTCCACAACTAAAATCTGATAAATATCCTGATTTTCCAGAAGAACTCAAATTTCTCCATGCAGAAGATATTCTGGATATGTATCCTGACCTTCCAAGAAAACAGCGCGAAACAGAAATTATAAAAAAATATCCAGCAGTTTTCATTATTGGAATCGGCTGGGTGCTCCAGGATGGATATCCTCACGAAATGAGAGCAGCTGACTACGATGACTGGATAACTGAAACCATTTCTGATGATGGCAGACCAATGCACGGTCTAAATGGAGATATTCTTGTCTGGAATCCAGTTACAAAACGGCGTCACGAATTAACTTCAATGGGTATTCGTGTTACAAAAGATACCATGAAAAAGCAGCTTGAAATCACAAACCAGCTGGATTTTTTGAAACTTCCTTATCATCAGGCAATTCTGAATGATAAAATTCCTTTAAGTATTGGTGGTGGAATTGGACAATCAAGAACCTATATGTATTTTCTTAGAAAAGCCCATCTTGGCGAAGTAAGTGTAACAGTTTGGCCCAAAATTCTGAAAGACATTTGTGCTAAAAAAAATATCTATGTTTTAGAGTAAACAAGAAATGAAATAAATCTGACTTGGCTTGGGTTCCAGAACTTGAGCCAAGTCAGATTGGAACTTTATTTTTATTTTGAATATTCCAGATAAATACGAATATAGTATATGAAAGGGAAAAATGTGTTTAGCAGTTCCTTACAAAGTTATTTCAAAAAAGGGTAATAAAGCAATTGCAGATGTTTTTGGTGTAAAAAAGGAGATTGATATTCGCATACTGGATGATGTAAATATAAACGATTATATTCTGGTTCACGCTGGATTTGCAATCCAGAAGATGAACCAGAAAGAAGCAAAAATTACACTTAAGTTATTGAGTGAATTATGTGAAAAATCGGTTTAGGCACTTAAAAAATGAAACTTACCAACAAGTTGTCGTGAAATTTTTCAATTAAATGACAAATATC
>JACKQG010006077.1_pt1 | contig 12961 bp, 6 predicted proteins | sample 8237621 | NCBI WGS metagenome assembly JACKQG01 (sample SAMN15677084, study PRJNA649215) | marine metagenome | biome: marine; feature: Black Sea; material: saline water; isolation source: suspended particulate matter (SPM) from the Black Sea western gyre | collected 2013-06-09/2013-06-10 | depth...
GCGCGGAGCTTCGCATTCAAGACGGATGCGATGCGCACTGTACGTTTTGCATCATCCCTAAGATTCGTACAACATTACGTTCAAAAACAATAGAAGACACGGTTATAGAAGCAACTCGACTTGTTGAACTTGGACATAAAGAGATTGTGTTTACAGGAGTTTTCATAGGTGCATATGGACACGATACCGCATTGCGGCGGAAACAAGAATCCCCAGACACTGAACACCTCGCCGATTTACTCGATAGCGTTGCACAAATCAGTGGATTGCAAAGGCTTCGTATTAGTTCAATGGAGCCGGGCGATGTTACACCCGTCTTATTGGATTCGATGATTGCAAATCGAAAAGTAGTAGTACCGCACCTGCATTTACCATTGCAGTCTGGGAGTGACGCGGTTTTGCAAAAAATGAATCGACAATACAAAACGGAACAGTATCTCGAAATGATTGCAATGGTAAACGAACGATTAACTGCAGATTCAATACCACCAGCAATTACGACCGACATCATCTGCGGATTTCCGAGCGAGACTGAGGAGGATTTCAACAAAACTGTTGAAGTCGCTATCAAAGTTGGTTATTTACACATGCATGTTTTTCCATATTCCGTTCGATCTGGGACTGCGGCTGCAAGGTGGAAACAACACGCACCAAATGCCGTGCGTAGTCGTGTCCAAACGCTACTTCAACTCGACAACGAACTCTCGCTTGAATACCGGAACACACTTCATGGTAAACAGGTACACGTCATGCTTGAACAAAAAGACGAGGAAACTGGTTTATTCAGGGGTAGAAGTCAATACTACGCTGAGATTTCGCTAAAAACATCAGCATCGATAGGTGAACTTGTGTTGGCGACTGTAACTGAAGTTTCGAAGAATGCAACTGTGGCAAAACAAGATATGACCATTCTCAATAACACCTAAAAAAACATAACGGAAACCTGTAAAAAGATTCGATATACCTGACGTAGTTGTTGCCAGAAAGCGCATGGCATTGATAGAAACGCAAGTGAGGGTTCTTTGTGAGATTAATAGCAGGTTTATTTTTTGCATTTTTTGCGTGCGGGGCACATGCTGATATTTATCAGTGGCATGATGGTGACGGTGATGGGTCCTTGTGGTTGAGTGATTCTAATGCTCAACCTCACAGCAATATTAGTAGGCAAGTTCTCTGGTGGGCGAACTTGGAAAATGCCAATCTGGTTTCTGCAAATCTCTCTGCGTCAAACTTATCCTATGCAAATCTACATCACGCAAACCTTGATAATGCAGATCTTGCGTTTACTCTATTTGTAGGCGCAGATTTGCGAGCAACAAATTTCAACAACGCTAATTTATTTTACGCTGATATCTCTAATGCTAATTTAACGGGTATGGAAAACTGGCAAACTGCATTTTGGCTTGCCGCTCGATATGACGAGAATACTCTGTTTCCAGATGGTATGAATCCAGACTCGTTCGGCATGATTAACCTTTCGGTTCCAAGCCCAAGTGCTCTAGCAATCTTTGGCATTTCTACAGTGATTGTTATTCGACGAAGGCGTTAATGTGCTTGCCCAACTCTAGAGAAGGAACAGCGTGAAAGAGTACCGCGTATCATGCGAAGGATGAAATTAATTCTATACTTTTCCAGCATACTGTTTTGTGCGGGCTGCACGATGCAAAAGGTACCAGCATCTCTACCACAATCAAAGGATACTTCAACTTTTGAATTTTCATTGTGCGATTGGGAGTCATTCCCTGCAACGTCTACATCTCTGCTCAATTCGGTCAATTTAATTGATTGCGAAGTGGAGAACGTACTTGATCCAGAAGATGTCGAATTTGAATTTTTTCAAAAGCGTGGAGAAGTTTTTGGCAAACATACTAAAAATTTGGTCAGTGAAATCAGCCTTGAAACAAGTGAATTCGGCGCCAATTACTGCGTGCATTACAGCGTGGCTGACGAAGGAAAGATGAAATTACTGGGGAGATGGTGCTTTTGGGGTGCGGGTTCAGAATCAATACCAACCATGGAAGAACTTCTACCTGACGAACTCAGCGCTGTGCATGTCACTTCCGATGGTGGCATGGTCTATCGTGCTTGGTGGAAAAAAGATAGTCAACCTAGTGGTCTAGCTATCATCCTTTGTGGTCTTGGTGGCTTGTCGTATTCTGCAAGCACATTGGGAGAAACTCTACTGGATGATGGTTGGGCAGTTGCATTCGTGTTTACTGTATTGAATATCCCCGATTACAAATTGAACGTAAAATTAGAAGGCGAAAACATTGCAGCAGCTGCCATTGAGGTATTTGAAACTAAATTTTGCCAAGTAATTACTGCTTCAAAAGCAATTCTGCAACAATTGAAAAAACTATTCCCTTTGTTGCAAGACGCACCCACTGCTTTAATTGGCATCAGCGCTGGCGCATTAAACGCGCCAGCAGTGTACTACGAACTTAAGGACGAAATAGATGCAGTTGTGCTCGTCGCTGGTGGTGCAAATATGTTTGAAATTGTGCAGGATGGTGCTTTTACAAATTGGAAATTTACCAATAAAAAAGAGAACCGCTTTACAGCAGGTGAGTTGCAGGAGATTGAGGCAGAGTATCTCGCTATTCCATCTCGCGATCCATATTTTTTAGCTCCAGCACTGCCACGCGACAATACACTCCTCATCCACGCCAAATGGGATGCCGTAGTACCAGCAAAAAATGGGGATCTTCTTTGGGAACGAGCTGGAAAACCCGAACGGTGGATTTATCCAAGTGGGCACCTTGGCCTTTTTGCTTCTTTTGCATGGCATACAGAAGAGATTACACAATGGATCAACGCCAACGTTAACTAACCGCGAGTGCCGGAGGGGTTATAGAGCAGTTTATCCACCGCGAAAGGATTAATACGACTTGATCCTCGGACCGTACCAAAGATTCTTACGTTTTTTCAGATTACGAATCACAGGAATAGAGACGAGAAACAACGTTGTCAATATTTCAAAAGAGGAGTGCGTGCGAAACTTTCTACCCGATGTAACAACTCGGGCTTTAATTGTTTTGTACTTTCCAAAAGCGTGCAGTTTCTTAGAGAGATGCACTTCCTCAGCAGCAAAAAACTTTGGGTCAAACGCTCCAGCGCCAACAAAACTTTCGGGTGTGCAAAACATATAGGCTCCAGCAGCAACACGTAGAATTCTAAAGAGCAAGCGCAAAATTGGTGTAAGTATTTTCGCAAGCAGAGGAATCTGCCCCTCAAACGTAGGAAAACTACCGCCTGCGACTGCACCATTTTGGATGGCATCAACCGTTTCTGCTACCACGATTGGAGTAACTATTGTATCAGCATCAACAAAAATTAGAATGTCTCCTGTTGCTATCGCTGCGCCATCGTTTCTCGTAGTGCCAATTTGCCTATTGTTGCACGATACAACAATTGCACCCATCTCATTGGCAATTTCTGATGTTCGATCATCCGATGCGTCGTCTGCAACTATGATTTCATATTCGCAATTTTGGGCTGACTTTTGAATAGATGCAATTGTTGCACCAAGCAATTCTTCTTCATTCCACGCTGGAATCACGAAGGAGAGTTTCATTCAACAATTAATCTATCGGTAACACGTTGTAACGGACCGCCTAGTTTTCCAATTTGTAGTTCAAGGGTTGCTCCACCTGACTTATTGAACCATTCTAAAACGAATTCATGATTGCCGCGGGCAAGGGGCGCATACCCACGCTTTCCCCGATCCCCATGTAAACCATCGTTGTCAACGACTACTTTTCCATCTATGCTCAGTCTTGATCCATCATCGCTTGCAAGTGCAAAAACAATCGTCCCGCTGTTTTGCACTTGCAAAAGACCTGTATACACTTCACCGATGAATTCTTTGTCTGCACATTTAATTACAGTGCCTTCTACGGTGGAAACAACGTCTAATTTTGAAAAATCAGGAATCGTATCCCATGTGCCGTTGTAGGTTTGTTTACAAATACCCTCACGTGCAGTTCGGTGTGATGGTTTCCATGGCGTAACTTTTATAAATTCTTTTGACACCATCGAGCTTACAGGAATTTCCCCATCGAAACATTGAGCATACACTGTTGCCGATTCTGAAACAATAAATGGACCATCGTACGTAAATGAAACCATAAAGTTATCGAGTGCCAGTTCATTTCTTTTTAAAACGATCCAATACTTTATCTCAAGTCCTTCAGACCCAACATCTAGCGTCACTTCAACATCTTGAACAAATTCGGTTACTGGCGCAGAAATAGTCGGCTCTTCAAAAATCACGGGTTTCCCCTGTACTTCTACAGCGATAACTCCGATGTGTTTGTTTGGCTTTGCTCTTGGAATGTCAAGTCTAACCTTGCCTGCTTCCATCGTAAAAGGAACGTCGTCCCCTCCTAAAACTCGAGCACTTAGAACCTCACCGGCAAGACCGGGGATGATTAATGATCCGCTCGATGGCCAATCAAACACATGCATGTACAGCGTTGTTGAATCTTTATGAAATTTTTGGGTCGCGCGTCCCCACTCTAATTCTTTAAATGGGCTGCCCACTGTCCCATGTATTGCTTTAGCATTTACATCCATCCAGTCGCCTATTTCTGATAATCGTTGCACGGATTCTTCTGGAAATGTTCCATCTGGTTTTGGACCTATGTTTAACAAGAAGTTTCCGTTTTTTGAAACTATGTCTGACAACTTTTGTAGTAAATCCGTTGTAGATTTAAAATTCTTATCGAGCAAGTTATATCCCCAACGATCATTCATCGTCATGCACGTTTCCCAATCGATTCCCTTGCCAACCGCATCAGGAATTTCCTGTTCTGGAGTCATGTAATCCCCAGCATAACCACCAACAAAACCTTCTACGCCTGTTATGCCCTCCATACCCCCGCGCGCACCAAGGCGATTGTTTACGATTACCTCAGGTTGCAATTCAACACAGAGTTCGTAAAGTTCTCTGCCGTAATCTCCTCGCCAAGTAGATTCCCACTCCCCATCAAACCACATAATGCCGACTGGTCCGTAATTTGTTAGTAGTTCTGTCACTTGATTATGTAAATAATTTCTATACCGTTTCATGTCAGCGCCATCATCCGCGCGCTGCTTCTCCCAACCACGCCGCGGTAAATAATCTGGGTGGTGCCAATCCATAATCGAGTGGTACCAACTCATGCGAACATCGTGCTTTGGTGCTGCCTCTGCAAGTTCTTTCATGATGTCTCTTTTAAATGGAGTTGACATAATGTCAAAGTCCGTGTGCTGCGAGTCAAACAAGCAAAAACCATCGTGGTGTTTACTCGTAATAACAACGTAACCCATACCAGCATCGCTTGCCATTTCGCACCATGCGTCTGCATCGAAGTTCAAAGGATTAAATTCATGCACAAATTTGTCGTATGTTTCAAGAGGAATCTGTGCTGTAGTACGAATCCACTCGGCGTGCCCAGTGCCCTTGTCTTCCCACGACCCTGCAGGCACTGCATAAAGACCCCAGTGAATAAACATGCCAAAGCGGGCGTCTCTCCACCAATCGAGTTTTGGGTCAGGTTGAGCACCTTGATGCAGCGCAATTGCAGTTGCTGCTAGTAATTCAATCATGGAATGATTGTACATCTATAGATGGGCAGTATTAAGGCATTGCTAGCGAATAACATAGGAAAATCAACGATTGCCTGCTACGATGTTCACATGGATGCCTATCGAGACAGCAACGGCTTACGTAGTTTCAGCCAACTTATCCGACCATGGGGCGGACAGATCACTATGGTTGTCGTGCTCGTTGGGATGCTTGCATTAGCAGATATGGCGCTTCCGTGGGCACTGGCGCTTCTAGTGGACGATGTCTTCCCCGCACTTGCTGACAATAATGGCGGTTGGGAATTACTTATAATCATTCTCGTTTCTCTTTGCACAATTTATGTACTGCGCAATGTTCTTTATTTTATTAGCCGCATGATTTCTGTTCGTGTAAGTGAGCATGTCTGCTTTGATTTGCGCCGTAGGCTCTTTGACCACATGCAACAACTTGGCATGGATTTTTACAAATCAAATCGACCTGGAAAAATCAGTTCGCGTGTTATGGACGACACATTTCGTATTCAAACATTTATTCAAGACAAATTGCCGACGCTACTTCGGTATACCATCGAATTTCAAATTCTTTTGATTCTTTTATACGTTGTAAACTGGAAACTCGCACTCGCAAGCACCATTGTACTGCCTCTGCATATTTGGACGTATAAAAAGTTTTACCTGCCTATCCGAGACAGCCACAATCGAGCCCAAGAACATTTAGCCGAAGCACATGGAAACCTCGTTGAAACATTCATGGGCGCGCAAGTCATCAAGGGTTTCTCAGCTGAAAAACGTGAGTCTGAATCGTTCTTGCAAACCATTCGGGCCGGCAGAGAAGATCAGATAAAAACAAAACGATTTCAGTTCGCGCAAAAAGTTATTGCTGACTTACTCGTTGGCGTCGGTACGATACTCCTCCTTGGCTACGGTGCTTGGGAAGTCTACGCAGGAAGTATGACAATCGGTAAGTTTCTCATGTTCTTCTGGTACGTTCGGATGTTGTATCCAGCAGTCTTGGAAATTATCAGTGGCACAGGCCATTTTTCACAAACATCCGCAAGTGTAGATCGAGTCCTAGCCATGCTCGAAGAACCAATAGATGAGATTGCGTACGACATGCGAACTCGATCGCAAACTATACAATTGGTTGGCCCTATCGAACTTAAAAACGTATCGTTTGACTTTGATGAAAACACAATAGTCTTAGAAAACATCAACCTATGCATCGATGCAGGGGAACATATAGCAATTACAGGGCCAAGTGGCGGAGGAAAAAGTACCCTTATCAGTTTGATGCCACGGTTTAACGACCCATCAAGTGGGAAAATTACAATCGGCGGGCATGACATTAAAGATATGCGCCTGCAAGATGTCCGTGGAATGTTTGGCGTTGCATTTCAAGATGCCTTTTTATTCAATGCAACAATATTCGATAACTTGCGGTACGCAAGAACTAATGCAAAATCTGAAGAGATTATTGATGCATGCAAACTCACGGGTGCACACGAGGTAATCGAAAAACTTCCAAACGGGTACAACACAAGAATTGGTGACCAAGGCGTTGAACTTTCTCATGGTCAAAAGCAACGGATAAACCTAGCTAGGGCGCTCGTCCGTAAACCTCAAACACTCATAATCGACGAAATTACCGCTTCTATTGACGCTACAGCAGCAAAACAAATCATAAAGGCTGTGCTTGAACATATGTCTGGTAGAACAGTCATAATAGTAACACACGACCCATCGATATTAGATTTGGCACACCGTGTCATAACTCTTGACAGCAAAACAATTACCAATGATCGATTCAAAGACGGAACAAACATGAAACATCCTGCAGCAAAACTTGGCACTCTTTTTCTAGCCCTTTCCATGTTCTTTGGTTGTTCTACTACAAGTACAACAAGCATGATCTCGATGGAGGAGCCAAAAAGTACCGGTATCCTTTTTGAAGAAGACGAACCAGTTGATTTACTTGCATTTGCGGATGCTTTTGATGCGATGATGGCAAAGCAAGTTAATCCTGTAAAGCACGCAACTACTTCCGCCCCTACCCCAACGGAACCGCCAAGCCCAGCAGAAATCGCTGAACTTATCGAAGAACGGAAACTCGTTGCTAATACTTCATTATTGTTAGACCTCCCAAAACTTAATGAGACCGAACTACATGAAGTAATGCGGCGACTTTCAGATCGCTATGCACTCGAACATGGCTATGAGTCCGACGGCGATTCCATTGACGAACTGCTTCCAGCGTTGCAAGATAATGTGCAGCACGTGTTAACACTTACAAAGAAATCTGGAGGCGAAACAAAAATACTCCGTTTTGGTCATCAAATTTTCATTTCGCAACCAAGCCAACTCTGGGTCGAGGGGTATTCAATCGAAAACGATTCGTATGCAAGTAATACCGATGCTGAATTTGCAACTTTGTACACCACGGAGTTGTTTGCATCACTAGAATCTGCACGTGCAACCCTGAACATTCAAGACTTAGAAAAGAAAATTATACAACTCAGTTACATTGACGCTCCAAGTGCAATACAAATGCTAAACGGGTTGGGCATTACAACTTTTGCAAAAGCAGAAGAAGTGCCAGATGTTGTTACGTGGTCTGCATTACCTTACGTTGTACAAATTCCAGAACCATCCGGAAGTGAAACTGGATTGGTGGGCGGAACGGGTATCACGAGTGGCAATTTCGGTCTAACAATGGTACCCGCCACTGGGGGAGAGCTCGGTGATAAAACTATTTCTTCGCCGATGACGCAAATTATGGTCTTCTTCGATCCTGCAAGACCCGAATCTTTTAGTAATGTGCAACGAATGATTACAAATCTGGTTGACCGTGCAGCAAGACAAATTTTCATTGAAGGAATGGTTCTTGAAATCAATGAAGATGGAATCAAAGACATCGGAATTAACTGGCATATGTTTGATGCCAATACCGACCCTACCTTCTTTGAAATAGACGCTGGAAAGAGTAACGCAGGAACCGCAGGAGATACGTTCAACTTTACGCTCCTAGACCTAAACCTTGAACGAGCATTTACGAAGTTCAATGAGTGGTGGTTTGACGTTGATATTCGCGCTATGGTTCGAGATGGCAAGGCAGAAATTTTATCTCGACCTAGTATCTTAACCCTCAATAACAGACAAGCAACAATACGTGTTGGCGAAGATATTCCAATTGCTACGAGTACCGCTGGCATGAGCAATGCCGACATGATTTCTTTTAATTTCAAATATCTTCCAACTGGGATTATGCTAAACATTCGACCACGTATTGCTGAAGATGGCAAAGAAGTAAGCATGATGATTGATACTATTGTTTCATCAACCGTGCCTGGTGCAGACTTGACCATTACGGACACTTCTGGCACTGTTCTTGCCTCCGCGCCAACAATTGCAAGTAGGCGCGTACAGACATACGGCATCATTCCAAATAACACACCTTTCATCATCGGCGGCCTTGTGAATAAAGAACACCATACGATTCACGATAAAGTTCCAATTCTGGGTGACTTGCCTCTTATCGGAGGATTATTCAGAGCAGATCGAACCGAGACAAGTAAAACAGAGGTCATCATTGTTCTCACGCCACACGTTCTTCCTACAAAAGGGGAAATTCTCAGCGCGATGCCAAAAGATGACCCACGCTTTGATGATATCGGAAATGAATTGTTCCGCGACTCTTACAGAATTAAGAAAGAAGATGTATTTGATCTCGCATTTATAGACAACAACGAACGGTTGACAATGTACCGAGATATTGTTGCTGCTGCTATTTCAACTAACTTCCGGCTAGCGAGTGACCCCGCGTACTCTCCTTTTGCAAACAATCATTTCCCTGGTGAATCTATTTTAGTTGCTCGGATGATTTATGAAATCATTAAGAAGCAAGATATCGCTGATAAAATTCAACCCGCAAGGCTTGCATTCTTTAAATCAGAATATAACGGTGGCATGAACGTTCAGTTCCTTGACGTAGCCCTTGCAAAATCTGTAAATGAAATTTCCATGGCTGGGTTCTTTAGAGACTCTCGTGACCTAGCGATGGCCGTGGTGTTCGAAAAAGGCACGGACATCCCAACCGTCACAACTATTCATTGCCCTGACCGAGAAGCTTGGCGCGAGATTGTTTGGGATCTAAACCAACCAACCCCAAATGGGACACCCAGACAAGCGTTCGTCATTCAAACCGAATCGGATTTGCTCCGGTTGCGACGCGCAGTTGCCCTTAAGCACTTCCTTGAGTTAAACAACGGGACAATTGCCCTTGAACTCGATAACTTTAATGTTGGGCAGTATGTCCTAATCCCAGATCTCGATCCTAAGCAAGTACATATTCTTGACGCAGATGTGGCAAAGTATTTTTACGAAACAGAACATTATTACCACGCAACTTTACAAGCCATCCAAGAAGCAACCGATTGGTTGGAGGACTCCTTGCAAGAACCAACAGGGAAGTAATATCCGCGCAATACAGTTTTCGCAGCTTGATTGAATTTGCCTACTTAGGCAATTCAATCGAAACTTGCGCTGTGTAGTAATCCTTAGGATCTCGTAGTGTTTTTTGAATTACAGCTCGATCTCTTTGTGCGTGCAGCGTGTTGAGTACTTTATCTTTGAATTTCAAAACGATTGGTTTGTCAATATCGAGCATCGTATCGTTCAAATACACGGTGATTCTTGAAACATCGCTTTCGTGAATCGTTACGACCTGCCCCTCGATCGAAGCAACAATTTTCGTGCGAGCCTTTGGGTCATCAACTCCAAGCCAGTAAAATTGGTTGTGCAAAACGTCATCTTGTACCCAGACAATGTTCTTTGGATGAGGATTTCGTTCAAACTGCGCAAGCCAATCTAAGGCGGCTGCTTCTTCTCTTTCCATCCAATGCCCTTTGCCCTCGTGTACAACTACTTGGTGCTCGTACCCAACAGGGTTGGCCTCTTTCAAGATTGCGAGTTTTTCTTTCCACTGCGCACCGATTTTATTTCGGTCATACGCAGCATCTTCGCTTCCAACATGCAATGCAAAGGCGATGTTTTGCAATCCGTCCGGTACAGTTTCGTTTGGGTGCCCCGCCATCATGCCAGCACCAGCAAACCGATCCGCCATGCGCGGTGCAAGTTGATAAACACCGTCACCACCCGCGCTATACCCCACTATGTATACCTTGTTTGGGTCTACACCTTCATGCATTACCATCTGCGTAATAAGTTGCTCGAACATCGGGTCAATATGGGATTGGTGCCATAAGTTCCATGTGTTCGTTGGCGCTCTTGGCGCAACGTAAACACCTTCATGTAGTTCGTACAAGTGTTTTTGGTTTTCCCATTGCCTCGTATTCACTTCTTCGGGCGCACCACCACCGCCGTGCATTGAAATCCAAAGTGATTTTTCACCAGATGGTGCATCGCCGTACGTCGTGTACCAAAATGGCATCTTCTTGCCATTGTATTCAATCACATTGTTTTCCAAAGGTGTTTTTCTTTGGTTCCACAACTGGGAGGCGTAGCGTATTGCTGCTCGTTGCGTTAGTGCGTCATTGTTCAATTCAATAATTGACTCTGCTTCCACGGTTACCTCAACGCTATCTCTATCGGATTGCACGATGACGGTATCGCCCCTTGGCAACATGAATGTCAAGTGGTCGTTGGCGTCTGCACTATCATCTTTTGTGCTTCCTTGGACCAGTAACTCGCCATCTTCGTTAGAAACAGCGACACGAACGACTTGTCTTTCACCTGTTTTATTCCTCGCTCGAACGCGTACAGGAATTAACGTAGATTCCTGTTCTTCTGCGTATCTAGTCGTTACATCTACTGCTCCGTATGTTTGTACATCTGGCAACCAAACAAGTGGATAATGTCTTTCGCTGTCGTTCCAAGTAACAGCAAAAATCGCGTGTTGCGGATGACCTTTGGTTGCTTTTGCTGCTGAATCATCAAACCAAGACACGTCCACCTTGTCCCCTGTTGGTTCCCCACCACCTGTATAGTGCCAACCGTTATCCCAAAACTCTACCCATGTATGGTTCCCGCTTTCGTTGTACCAAAGTGGAGTTCCTGTAAACCTTGCAGGTACGCCTACACTTCGACAAGCGTCGATGAGAAGAATGCTCAAGCCAGAACACGACGCCATCCCCGCTTCTATGCTTTCATAGGGTGACTGATCCGCTTTTGGTCTTTTTGTTGAATACTTCACACCGACCATGCTAAATATATTTTTATTCAATAGAATCGTTGCTTCAGTTGGCGTTTTTGCTTCTGCTACTAACTTAGAAAATTGCTCTTTAAAATCACTACGCCATGCATCACGCCGCTCATTCACGTTCGCGTACGGCAAAATACAATCAAAAAATACTTCTTCTGTAATTTGTTCCTTCCATGGAGCACTTTTCCAGGATTCGTATGCGAGGTCGCAATTCGTGAGTAAAAACTCCCCAGAAAGTGTTTTTAAATCGTCTTCTGGCATGTGTTTCAAAAGCCAAGTCATCCCTGCTTTTTGCGCTTCTGGAACCTCCTCAATAGCGAGCTCAATTTCGGGGCGGTTATCGCCTGCGATATCGAGCTGTTTCTGAAAATCCGCCCCTCCAACCATAAATGCAAATACAAATCCAATAACCATACTACGCACTATACAGGGTCATGTCGAGGGTCAGACCCTCGACATGACCCTGATTGGTACAATGCCTCGATTCTAAGGAGATTACGCAGAAATGGAATGTGGAATAATTGGATTACAAGGTGTTGGTAAAACAACGCTCTTTACTGCGCTAACGGCACATAGCGTTGCTGTGCAAATTGGGAGCATGAAGCCCAACCTGGGAATTGCACCCATTCCGGACCCTCGGCTTGCAAAAATAACTGAATTTATTGTTGCACAAAAAGTAATTCCAGCAACACTCCAAGTGGTTGATCTTCCGGGCGTTCCATCTGGTGGTTCAAACTTAAATACAGTCCTTGCGCACATACGAAATGTAGATGCACTCTGCCAAGTCGTGAAGTGTTACGACGATTGCTCTCCCGAAAACGATATTGCTTCGATGGATAGTGAACTCATCGTCGCGGATATGGTCGTTGTCGAAGGAGCGATAGATAAAGCAAGCCGCACTGCAAAACATGGTGACAAGGCCGCGCAAAAACGCGTCGATGTTCTGTCGAGAGTAAACGCACTCCTCGAAGAAGAAAAGCCCGCACGCGAGGGCGAATGGGATGAGAGCGACCGAGCAATTCTAAAAAGTTATGGCATCATGACTTCAAAACCAATGCTCTACGTTGCAAATGTTTCTGAAGACGATGTGAAGGGTGATTCAGATGCGGCGAAGTATGTAACAAAGTACGCACAAGAAAATGGCGGTGAAAGTGTAACTGTTTGCGCAACGCTTGA
>JACKQG010006079.1_pt1 | contig 12960 bp, 11 predicted proteins | sample 8237621 | NCBI WGS metagenome assembly JACKQG01 (sample SAMN15677084, study PRJNA649215) | marine metagenome | biome: marine; feature: Black Sea; material: saline water; isolation source: suspended particulate matter (SPM) from the Black Sea western gyre | collected 2013-06-09/2013-06-10 | depth...
TGCATTGCACCCGATAGGGTGCGTTGCAGTTCGGGGGGAGTTTAATAATCAGATGTGCGTTGCACCTGAAAGGTGCAACGCACATCTAACTTGAAATCGCTAAACGGATATCGCCTTTCGCCGCATCCAATTTTTCTTTAGCGGTATCAGGCTCACATCCAAGTTCGAGGCGGACGATGGCGGCACGGATGTCTCGGTCGGCATCGGTGAGAGCGGCAGCGGCGGTTTCGTCACCCACATCACAGGCTTGGGCAACGATCCGCTCGGCACGCTCCTGTAATTTGACGTTGTGCTGCGCCACATCCACCATCAGGTTGCCGTAGGTCTTGCCGAGACGCACCATTGTGCCTGTGCTGAGCATATTTAGAACGAGCTTTTGGGCTGTGCCCGCTTTCAGACGAGTGGAGCCAGTGAGCACTTCGGGACCGACAACAGCGGCGATGGCGATATCAACTGCATCTGCCATTGGGGAGGGGTGATTACAGGTCAGGCTGACGGTGAGTGCGCCCTGCTTTTTGGCATGAGCCAATGCGCCGAGCACATAGGGCGTGCGTCCGCTGGCTGCGATGCCGACGAGAGCGTCTTTGGCGTTGATCTCGATCTCCATCAAGTCACGTTCGCCTGCTTCGGGACGGTCTTCGGCGGCTTCAACGGCATCGGTGAGTGCTGGCAGACCGCCAGCGATCAACCCGACAACCATCTCTGGCGGGGTGTTAAAGGTGGGCGGACATTCGGATGCATCTAGCACGCCCAGCCGCCCCGATGTTCCTGCGCCGATGTAGATCAGGCGACCGCCTTTTTTCATTCGCTCAGCTATGGCATCTATAGCTTCGGCGATCTGGGGCAAAGTCTCCTGGATGGCTGTAGCGACTTGTGCATCCTCAGCGTTGATCAGGCGCACCATCTCAAGGGTTGGGAGGGTGTCAATATCCATTGTTCGTGGATTTCGGGCTTCGGTAAGAAGTTTTTTTGTTGAATTCATAGGTTTCCGTTTGTAATATTGAATATCGTTCTGATTAAGTTCTGAAAATTTGGCAGTTCATCCCCTTCCAATGGATGAACTGCCAAATTGCTCCCCCATCCGACAACACGACCCGAAGATCGTGAAATCTAACTAACTTATTGCCTTTCTGAGAAAGAGTAATAGCTGAGTTCATATAAATATAATTCGTGCCTTCATCTTCAACCATGCGCCACAAAAAGGATAGATTGCCTTTTTCCCGTTATTGGGTGGCGAGGCTCAGATATTGAGAGATTGTCATATCCAGCTTTTTCAAAGAGCGTCTTCCAACTCTCCAGTGTGCGAAAATACCAGGGAGCGGGGTCTGTAAATTCGTCTCCGAAACCTGACCAATTTCCTTCTCGCCAGCCATCTACATAGTTTTCTTCGCTGCTCGCTTCTGCCGGGTGAATAGTCTGCACGATCAACGCACCTTCTTCATTTAATAATTCTTTTGATCTAGCCACAACATTTTCTACAGATTCTTTACCAAGCAATGAAAAATTGCATACCAGTAGGTCAAATTTCTTTTGAAAGGCATCTGGGCTAAATTCTTCGTAAGAAAGTTCTACAAAATCAGCACCTGTGTTCTGAATATGTTCGGCGAATTCAGGCACAACGTCCATACCAACGCATTTAACACCAACTTTAACGAGTTCACGGATCAGCCAGCCTTCGCCACAGCCAATATCGAGTAATGAAATTGGCTTTTCCTTCAAAACAGCATCCAGAATCGCTTGATTGGTGACGGCGATTCGAGATTCGATCTCTTCGTTTGCGATCGCTTTCACCCAGGGCGCTGCATTCTTATACCAAGATGCGATGATGGCTTGGTCTGATAACTCAGCCATTAAAAGTTCTTGCTCCTGGCGTGATACTACCCAAAACAACGGGATGCGTAGCGCCTGTCGCCGCAGGCAGATTGCCAGGACGCTGATGCCAGCTTTCGTACGCCAGAAAAGCAAAGGCGATACACTCTTTCGAGACGCTTGGTAGCCCTACTTCATCAGTTGTTAGCACCCGAGCTGGGTGCATGGCATCTGCCAGCATCCGCATCAGGGTTGGGTTGCGTGTCCCGCCGCCGCTGACGATGAGTTCGTCTAGTTCTGCGGGGAGATGCTCACGACAAGAATAGGCGATGCTTTCGGCGGTCAGAGCGGCGAGGGTGGCTAGATAATCGGCATTGGAGAGATTACGTTCTTTTGCCTGTTTTAGTAATTTTTCGCCGTACTGCGTACCAAAGAGTTCCCGCCCTGTGGTTTTGGGCGGCTTTTCTTTGTAATAAGGTTCTTCGAGCCATTCTTTGAGCAACTCGGCATCGGGCGTACCTTGAGCGGCGAGAGCGCCATCTGTATCGTAGCTTTTCTCGCCATTGGTAATGCGGCTGATGGCATCGTCCATGAGCATATTGGCGGGACCTGTATCGAAAGCCAGACAATCATGCTCGCTTCCCTGCGGGGGCAGATGGGTCAGATTGGCGATACCGCCGATATTTTGGGCGGCACGGTGTTTTGTGGGATGAGAGAGCAAGAGCTTATCGAGATAAGAGACCATCGGCGCACCCTGCCCGCCTGCTGCCATATCACGGGTGCGGAAGTTGTTGATAACGGTGATCCCCGTCTTCTCGGCAATAACAGCCGCTTCGCCCACCTGCAACGTGGATGCCCCATCGCCTTCAGGGATATGCCAAAGCGTCTGCCCATGCGAGCCAATCAGATCAATATCTTCGGGTTTTAGCCCCGCCGCTGCGATGACGTTCAGCGCAGCATCGGTAAAGATATGACCGATATCAAAGTTCAGACGGCAGAGCAGATCTACGGTCCCCGTTTCGGGACGAAAGGCTTTGAAAATGGCATCCCGCACTTGGGGTGGGTACTCTGTTAGGGTATGGGCAACCAAGCGCCAATCCAAGCTCGGTGGCTCCCCGCTGATCTCGACGAGAGCGGCATCTATCCCATCCGCTGATGTTCCTGACATTAATCCGATTACTAACATTTCAATTCCTGTTTATAGTTTCGATAACTTCCTTGTGTACTGAACGTCTCAACCGCAAAATCCCCGCCCCATCTCGCCCATGATAAACACGGTTGGTGAGCAGAGCGATGACGAGTTGGTGGTCGGGATCAACCCAGAGCGAGGTGCCCGTGAAGCCCGTATGCCCAAAAGAGCGTGCGCCGAAAGCGTAACTGATATTGGCTGGGTCGGCGCTATGGAGCAAAAATCCCAGCCCTCGGCGGATATCCTTATCTTCAGCTTGGAGCGTGGTCATCTCGGCGATGGTCTCGCTTTTCAGCAGGCTTGCATCGAGAAAACTCTGCCCAAAAGCTGCGACACCATTCGCTGTAGAAAACAGCCCAGCGTGCCCAGAAACGCCATCCAAGCGATCAGCGTTTTCATCGTGCACTTCACCAACAATACGGCGTTTTCGCCATGCACAAAACTCGGTCGGGGCGATATTTTCTGATGCGGGGTTATATCTCGTATTCACCAAGCCCAGCGGAAGACATACTCGCTGCGCAAGGGCTTCGTCCAAGGGCAGATCGGTCATTTTTTCGATGGCAAGTCCGAGCAAAATCAAGCCAATATCGCTGTAGATCACTCGCTCATTAGGCGTATACGAGAAGAAGGTCTCGACAGTCATTTGCAGAGCGGCTTCACGGCTTTCCTGCCCAAAAAGCGGACGCCATGCGGGCAGCCCCGATCTATGCGTGAGCAATTGCCGAAAAGTGATGCGGCTTGCATCCACTTTTTTATCAGCGTCTTCTATCGTTACCCATTCACCCCAATTCAGCGGGTCTTCGTAAGGCTGGATGGGGCGTTTTCCGCTAAAGTCGGGCAACACGGAGGAAACTGGCTCATCCAGTCCAATCTCTCCGCTTTCGACCAAAGTCATAAAAGCAGTGGTGACGAAGAGCTTGGTTAGTGATGCAATGTCAAAATGAGTATCAAGCTGCGTGAGGCGCTTTTGCGTACCGGGGTCAAGGTGACCGTAGGCTTGATGATGCACCAACTCCCCATGCCAGTAAATAGCAAGCTGGGCTGCGGGGCTTGTGCTCGGTATGGATCGGGTAATGATTTGGTCAATTTCTTTGAAGTTCATAAAGGTTATTTTCTCACCACACCGATCCCAACCTTATCTGTCGAAATGTTGATTTCGCCATTTTCATAGCTCACACCATCGAAAGGGTCATTTTTAATAAGCAGCGGGGCATCGAGGTCTACCCAATCGGCGAGCGCAGAAATGTGTGCCATTGCCGTGACGCCGAGGGATGTTTCAACCATGCAGCCGAGCATGATCTTCATACCCAGTTCACGGGCACGCTGGAGCATTTTCAGAGCGGGCGCCAAGCCACCAATCTTCATCAACTTCAAGTTGACGCCCTTCACGCCAGCGGCACCAAGAGCTTCGATATCATCCATCACCTGTACTGACTCGTCCGCTACGATGGGGATGGCGGTATGCTTTTGAATGTAACCCATTTCTGCAATATCTTCTTTAGGGAGAGGCTGCTCAATTAGTTCTAGGTTGTAAGGTTCAAGTTCTTTGATGCGCTCGATAGCTTCGTCCACTGTCCAACCTGCGTTGGCATCTACGTAGAGTTTCACATCGGGACGGGCGGCACGGACGGCGGCTACACGAGCGAGGTCGTCATTGCTGCCGAGTTTTAGCTTTATAATGGAATACTTTGGGATGCTTTTCGCACGCTCTGCCATTTTCTCAGGGGACTCAATGCTGATAGTAAAGGCAGTGGGTGTAGACGTTGGGGCTGGCAAGCCAAGTAACTTGAAGAGTGGCAAGCCTCGGTCACGGGCGATGCGATCGTGCAAAGCGAGGTCTAAAGCACATCTTGCCGGAGCAGGGCCTTTGGAGCCGACCCATTCCGCAACCCCATCCTTATCATCTGGAAAAGGCTCTATGCAATGAGATGCAGACTCCCAAATATCGGTCATATCGCTTTCACTGATCTTGTAGTAGGGCGGGATTGCGGCTTCACCCCAACCTTCATCGTCTGCAAGGCGCAGCCAGAAGGACTGGCGTATTTCGCTAACACCATAAGAAAGGTGAAAAGGACTGCGAAGGTCAAGTGTTATGGATTCCCAAGTAAGGCGAGACATGGTTAGATAGATAAGGCTTTTAGCAGATTAGCTCTCTACACTTCGACCAAATGACAAGCCACAAAATGCCCAGACTTCGCTTCACCGTAAACAGGCTCAGATTCAAAGCAAATATCCTTCACCTGCGGGCAGCGAGTGTTGAAATTACAGCCCTTCGGCGGATTTGCAGGGCTGGGCAAATCACCTTCAAGGAAAATGCGCTGGCGACTCTTTTCCATTTCAGGGTCGGCAACAGGGACAGCAGAAATCAGCGCCTGCGTATAAGGATGCAGCGGCTCTTCAAAAAGCTCGTCCCGCTCGGCGAGTTCAACGATCCTGCCCAAATACATCACCGCAATTCGATTGCTGATATGGCGCACCATGCTCAAATCATGGGCAATAAAGAGATAAGCAAGCCCCAATTTCTCCTGCAAATCTTCCATCAAGTTGACCACTTGCGCCTGAATAGAAACATCCAGCGAAGCGATCGGCTCATCACAAACCAAAAAATCAGGGTTCAACGACAAAGCACGGGCAATCACAATCCGCTGCCGTTGCCCGCCCGAAAACTCATGCGGAAAACGGTCGCTCATCTTCGGGTCCAGCCCGACCAAACTCAGCAATTCACTCACTCGCTCAGCACGCTCGGCACGGCTCATTTTCGTATGCACCAAAAGCGGCTCGCCAACAATCGCCCCCACCTTCATGCGCGGGTTCAGCGAAGAATACGGGTCCTGAAAAATCAACTGCATCCGCTGGCGCATCTCCCGCATCTCGCTCGCAGAGAGCGCATTCACATCCCGCCCTTCAAAAGAGACCTCGCCCGCAGTCGCATCATATAAACGCAAAAGCGTCCGCCCCACAGTCGTCTTTCCGCTGCCACTCTCGCCGACTAAGCCCAAAGTCTCGCCACGTTGGATTTCAAAACTAAGATCGTCCACAGCTTTGATATCGCCAACATGCTTGCGGAAAAGTCCACCACGTTTGATGGGGAAATATTTTTTCAATCCTTGGACTTGGAGAAGCGGCGCATCGCTCGTGGATTTCGGCTTGGCCGCTGTTTCCCGAGCATCTTCTGTCTCTAAACTTGATTCCGCTAACGCCTCGTCCACACGCCAGCACGAAACCAGATGTTCGCCGCCAATATCGTTCAATGGTGGATTCTCCTGTACACATTTTTCAACTGCATAAGGGCAACGTGGCGCAAAGGGACATCCAGCAGGCAACGAGAGCAAATTCGGTGGCAACCCTGGGATGGATGTCAGACGGCTATGCTCATCTGCACCCATCTTCGGTAGGGATGCAAGCAAGCCCTGAGTATAGGGGTGCTGCGGATTCTCGAAAATCTCCTCCGCAGAACTACGCTCAACAATATGCCCAGCATACATCACATTGATCTGGTCAGCCATGCCAGCAGCTACGCCCAAATCGTGCGTGATCCACAAAACTGCCATGCCCAATTCTTCTTGCAGTGACTTTACCAATTCAATGATCTGCGCCTGAATAGTCACATCCAACGCCGTGGTTGGCTCGTCGGCGATGAGCAGTTCTGGGTCACAAGATAATGCCATAGCGATGACGGCACGTTGGCGCATCCCGCCCGAAAATTGATGCGGGAAGTCATCCAGCCGTTGCTCGGCAGAGGGGATGCCGACCATATCAAGCAGTTTGACGGCACGCTCTCTGGCGTCTTCGTCGCTCATATTCTGGTGCGTTTGGATGGCTTCAACGATCTGTGCGCCCACCGTGAAAACGGGATTAAGCGAAACCATCGGGTTTTGGAAAACCATAGCGATCTGGTTGCCACGCACCTTTTGCATTTCTTTTTTGCTCAATTTGAGCAGGTCATCGCCATCGAAAAGGATTTCTCCGCCCGCAACAAGCCCAGGTGGGGAGGGAATCAATCCCATGATCGAAAGGGCGTGAACGCTTTTGCCGCATCCGCTTTCGCCAACAACAACCAGCGTTTTGCCTTTCTCGAGGGTATACGAGATATTGCTAACGGCTTCAACAATCCCCTTTTCGGAGTGGAATTCGACTTTTAAGTTTTTGATGTCTAGTAGTGTGTTCATTTCTCGTCCTCCGTTTATAGTGTGCCACGCAAGCGCGGGTCAAGCATGTCTCGGAGGGCATCACCAAAGAGGTTTACACCCAAAATGACAAGGGCAAGTGCCAAGCCAGGGTAAAGGACGGTCCACGGCGCAAGCTCCATGAAGGCACGTCCCTCACTTAGCATGGAACCAAGCGTCGGGGTTGGGGGCGATGCGCCCAATCCCAGAAAACTGAGTGCCGCTTCCACAGTAATCGCACTGGAAAGTCGCAACGCCATCTGCACGATAATGGGCGAAAGGATATTCGGGAGAATGTGGACGAGCAAAATGCGGGGCGAGCCAACACCTGCGGCGAAGGCGGCGGTCACGAATTCCCGTTCACGAACGCTCATCGCCGAGGCACGGGCAACTCTGGCAAAAATGGGGATATAAACAATGGTAATCGCGAGAATAATGCTCCCCAAACCCGATCCCCCAATGGCAACGAGGGCAATTGCAAGCAACACCGAGGGGAAGGCGAAAATAGCATCCATGAGACGCATGATGATGTAATCGCTGGCACCGCCGAAATAGCCAGCGACCATGCCGAGAACAACGCCTACTGCGGCTGCGAAGAGCACCGAAAGAAAACTGACTTGGAGGGAAATGCGAGTGCCGTGAGCGATGCGGCTCCAAATATCCCGCCCATAGAGATCGGTGCCCATTGGAAAGGCATCATCTGGAGGGGAAAGCTGCATCCCTACAAACTCTACAGGGTCGTAGGATGAGAAAAGGTTGGGCACAATGGCAATCACGATAAAGCCCAGAAGCATGATGCCGCCCAAAACGCCGATCAGATTGCGGCGCACTAGATAATAGAGCGATTTCATCGGCTAGTCCTCCTGCTGGATGCGGGGATCCAGTACGCTGTAGCTCAGGTCTGTGAGCATATTCATAAAAACAAAAACGAAGGAAATAAATAATACCGTTCCCTGTACGACGGGATAATCACGTTGGTAGATGGCGTTGAGTGCCAAACGTCCGATCCCTGGCAAGGCGAAAAGTTCTTCGACGATGACTGTGCCGCCCATCAAATAGCCGATCTGAATACCCAAGACGGTGATGACGGGAATCAGCCCATTGCGTAAGGCATGGCGCAGAACGACGATCCGCTCTGATAGACCTTTGGCACGGGCGACTTGAACATATTCCTGACGCAGTTCTTCGAGCATGGAGGAGCGGGTCATCCGCATGACGGTTGCGCTCATCCCCAACGCCAGCGAGACACTGGGCAGGATCATGGATTTGATATTCTCCCAAGCGCCCTCCGAGAAGGGAACAAAACCCGTTGTGGGCAGTTTTCCTGGTAGTTTGAGAGAGATAAATAAGATGAGCAGTGTCCCCAATAAAAAGTTTGGTACTGATAAGCCGATCAACGCCGCCAGACGAGCGATAAGGTCGCCTATATCGTTACGGCGGATGGCGGAGATAATACCTGTGGGGATGGCTAATAAAAGGGTCAGGATGACGGAAAAAAGGGTTAATTCCAATGTGACGGGCAGGCGGCTGAGAATCTCGCCAACAACGGGTTTGCCTGTGCGGAGCGAGTTGCCCAAATCTCCACGCAGCACGTTGCCCATCCAGTAGAAGTATTGCGTTGTGAGCGGTTTATCCAAACCGTAGGCTTTTTCGATGTTGGCAATCTGCTCTTCACTGATGTCTGTGCCGATGCCGAGAAGCACATCCACGAAAGAGCCTGGGATCATGTGCATAATAGCAAAAACCAGAATGGACATGCCTAAAAGCGTGGGGATGAAAATAAAAAGTATGCGGCGGAGGAGATATGAGGACATGGAGTGCTCCAAAAAAATATAGCGGCGGTTGAGTAGCTCCGAGCGCACTTTCGGAGCGTATCGACATCGTGCCCTTTAGGGTAAACCATAGCGGGCTTCAGCAAAAAGTATTCTTTGCAAAATCCGCTTTGGTTTCGATACGCCTGACGAAAAAACTGTCAGCCTACTCAACCGCCGCTGTCAATCTTGCAGGTAATTTTAGAGAAAGACCCCAGAAGTTTTTTTTCTGGGGTCTTTGCTAAGAAAGTCTTATTCAGAAAGCAGCCAAATGTCTTTCAAGCCCCTGTAAGTATCTACAGATGAAAGCTCGAAGTCCTGAACAGCGTCACTTGTAGCAACATAAGCTGTGCGGGTAGCAAGGAAGAGAATGGGTGCTTCTTCAGAAATCTTCACAGCAGCATCATGATAGAAAGCTTTACGCTCATCAGCATTTACTGTGGTGCGGGCAGAGTTCAGCAGAGCATCAACTTCTTCGTTGCTGTACTGGAAGGCATTCACGGAACCGCCAGTGGTCAATGCGGGGTAAAGCGCACGGTCGGGATCGTTACCACTGCCGTTATAGCTGACGAAGGTATCGAAGCTGCGGTCAATCCATTTCTGGACGAAGGTGCCCCATTCAACCTGGTCAAGAGTGACGACAAAACCAGCGGCTTTGAGTTGGCTCTGAAGAACCAAAGCAATGCTGGAGAACTGCGGGAATTTTGCGCCAGCGGTGATCGAGAAGGTGCAAGGGTTGTCTTCAGTATAGCCAGCGTCTGCCAGAAGGGCTTTGGCGGCTTCTACATCAGGCTGATAGTAGGACAATTCATCCAAAGGCACTGCCCATTCGCCCAAAGTCGGGACGATAGGACCAGCAACCATGCCTTCACCAAAGAAGACAGAGTCAATCAATGCCTGACGATCAATGGCGAGGCTCATCGCCTGGCGAACACGGACATCGTCAAAGGGAGCTTGTGCGGTGTTGATACCGAGAACGTAGTAGTCGGTAGTGTCAAGGCTCTCAACAGAAACGCCTTCGCTGCGAGCAGCCAAACCAGCGGATGCGCCATTCCCAACAGCCGTCATGTGGATCTCGCCTGTGCGGATAGCAGCAATACGGGCAGTTTCATCAGGGATGATCTGATAAGTAATGCCATCAATCATCGGAGCACCATCGAAATAGTCAGCGTTAGAAACCAAGACGGTTTTGGTGCCTTCTACATATTCTTCGAGCATGAAGGGACCAGTTCCATCCATCACAGCCTGCAGATCGCCATTGGCTTCTACAGTTTCCTGCGGAACGATCACAGCCCATTTGCTGGCAATAGTAGACATGAATGCGCCGAATGGCTCAGAAAGGTTGATGGTCACAGTGTAAGTATCTGTGGCTTCAACGCTCTCAATGAGAGCCAACTGGGTTGCCCAAGGGGAAGCAGTCTCTTCAGCTTTGATGCGGTTGAAGCTGTAAACGACATCCTCAGCAGTCATTTCACGACCATTATGGAAGAGTACGCCCTGACGCAGGGTGAAGATGAAGGTCAGATCATCGGGATTTTCCCAGCTCTCTGCCAATTCGGGGGCAGGGGCATAATCATCACCCAGATCAATAAGCTGGTTATAAACCTGCCCTGTGATCTCGAATGAAGAAGCGGCAGTAACCATGTGGGGGTCAAACCCAACGGCTTCGCTAGCTTTACCAACAATCAAAGTGCCGCCAGCTTGCGGTTCAGGTTCTCCCTCAGGTTCGGCAGGAACGAGTACTTCAACTTCTTTTATAACTTCAACTTCTTTGATGACCTCAACTTCTTTCTCGATCACCTCAGGGGCACCACAGGCTGTAACGATAAGAGCCAGCGCTACGAACAAAAATAAAACACGTTTTTTCATTTCTTCACTCCTTATGTGAATTAGGGTTATTAATTTAAAAGGGGGGCGAAAATCTTGAATAATTTTTATCCTTTCACCTCCTTAGACGCATCAAGCTCAACCTGAAAAATATACCGATCAGCTCTATAAGCCGACTCTGTATACTCAAAAACTTTTCCGTCCTGATCAAAAGTAATACGCCTGTTCCGAAGAATCGGTGCACCTGTCGCGATCTTCAACAACTCCTCTTCTCGAGGGCTGCAAAGATCAGCCTCCACTTGCTGTTGTGCACGGGTGGGGATAATGCCATATTTGCTGCTAAGCAATTTATAAAGGGATGAATTCTCAAAATTCTCGTCTAATAATTCCTGCACATCAGGAAAATGCAAAAAACAACTTTCCAATGCAATCGGCTCTCCCCCCGACATACGCAAACGCTTCAACAAAACCACTTTTTGCTCAGGTGCCACTTCTAAAGCCCCCAAAACCCGCACGGGCACGGTCACCAACTCAAGCCGCAAAACCTTCCCACCAGAATGCTTCCCTCGGGTTTGCATATCCTCCGAAAAACTCGTCAAGCTCGTCAACGCCTGCTGCATCTTCCGCTCGGCAACAAAAGTGCCCTTGCCCTGCTCACGGTACAAAATCCCCTCACGGGTCAACTCGCCCAAAGCCTGCCGAGCGGTCATGCGACTGATCTCATACTGCTCACTTAATTCGCGCTCAGACGGGATCATCGTCCCAGGTATCCATTCACCTGAGACAACCTTCTCTCTCAGGATCTCTCTCAACTGATAATAAATAGGAAGAGGGGATTTTTTATCAAGCATAAGAACCTTTTTGGTATAGTTGGCTAGTGGTCAATACCAGTATATAAATAAAAAAAAGAAATGTCAAGCAGGAGTTTTGGATACGCTCGTGGATTTGGGCTTGTTGCCCTCCCCCAACATCTTTACTCCCCTCACTTTTTTCTTGCTAAACCATCATCCCCTTCGGACGATACTGCAACGCCTCCGCCAGATGACTTGATTCTATTCGCTCCTCCCCGGCCAAGTCAGCAATAGTACGCGCCAATTTCAGGATGCGGTGATAGGCTCGCGCGGAGAGTTGAAGCTGGGTCATTGCAGCCTTGACAAGTTGCTGGCCCGATTCATCTAATTCGCAAAACTGACGAACTTCTGCCACGCGCATGTCGGCATTGGTCATCACTCCATTTTTCAGCTCGCTAAATCGCGCTCGTTGACTTTGGCGTGCTGCCTCCACCCGAGTGCGGATATCGTCCGAACTTTCTCCCCTTCTATTATCAGATAGCTTCTCAAAATCTACGCGTGGGACTTCTATGTGAATGTCTATCCTGTCAAGCATGGGACCGGAAATCCGTTTTTGGTAGCGAGTTACGGTTTGGTGGGAACAAGTGCAGGCTCTCTCTGAATCTCCACTATATCCACAGGGGTAGGGATACACACAAGTGGGTGCGACATGAAGCTATATCGTTGATTGTCTGGGAATATGTAAGACCTGCTGTTCCGTCAGCAGTAGCCTATCGGTGCGTGCATCGCCGGTAACAGTGTTGTGCGAAGCCACCGAGACAAATGTACCCTCCCGTAAGGGGCAGTGAACCGTGAGGAAAACTGCGATCTATGAGCATCACATGGGTCGGGGGCTGGGCTGGACAGTATGGCTAACAGAAGTGAACCGATGATAAACCTCGTTAGTGTAAAGTGGCTAAAGATGCTGATAAGTCACAACCAAAAGGGTGACGTGGTGAAGTTGTCTCTTTCCAGTTTGGGGACACACGGATCAAATGCCACCGGGGAAGAGTCGGAGCCTACCCTGTCCTGTCAACGATATGGAACATGGTAAACCCTTATCTTCGCCAGAATATCGGCAGGCAAACCGCAAGGAATGCTGACGGAGGTGCGGGCAGAAGAAGTCGGAAAAAGCGAATGTCACCCTGTAATGGGGTGGATACAGGTTGCGGCGCAAGCCAAGATCACCTGACCCGAAAGGGAGCAGACTTCCGATAGGTCTTTCTTAACGAGAAAGCTCGTAGAACCTCTAAAGGAGAAAAAGCAAATGAACGCAGGTAGCAAAACCCTCGCGTGTGCATTCTCCAATAGCGCGGTGGCATGGCATG
>JACKQG010006080.1_pt1 | contig 12959 bp, 9 predicted proteins | sample 8237621 | NCBI WGS metagenome assembly JACKQG01 (sample SAMN15677084, study PRJNA649215) | marine metagenome | biome: marine; feature: Black Sea; material: saline water; isolation source: suspended particulate matter (SPM) from the Black Sea western gyre | collected 2013-06-09/2013-06-10 | depth...
TCAGTGGTTCGGTAGCGCCTTTGCTAATTGCTTCAAACCTGGATGCATCAACGCCCTGTAAACTTAGAATATTTATAACTGCCTCGGATCTTCTCAATCCAAGGGAGTGATTGTAATCGGGTGTACCAACAGGATCTGTGTATCCAATTACTTTTAGCCTGGTGTTTGTATTGTGCTTCATAGCTTCAGCGACAAGACTTAAATGAGATAAAAATTCTGTTTTAACTACATCCCTATCAAAGTCAAAGAAAATGGCAGGTAAAAATCCCAATGATCCACCCCGAATACCTGATATAGATCCTCTTTTGCCAATAGGAACTCCCTGGAAATTGACGAGCATATCCTTATCGGTATCAGGATCTAAGTCCCTGTGATCCGGCACCCCATCTTCATCTGTATCAATCGAAATCCCCTCTTCATCCACTATAGCACCCAAATCTGAGAACGGCTCCTTATCCAGATAATCAGCAATTCCATCTCCATCCGTATCCATTGCCACTCCATTTACATCCACTTTTACCCCCTCCGGAGTTTCAAGATCCTTATCGAAGTAATCTGAAACACCATCATTATCCACATCACTGCTTAAAAGGGATATTTTCCTTTTATTTTCAAGTGTTACTTTATAATGCATGGAAGCAGGATTGTCGAACCAGTACACATTGGTCAGTGTACCCAAGCGGATATTTAACCCCAGAGTAGTAAATAAAAAGACATCATTATTAGCAGACAAGCCATATGTAAGCCTGTCATAACGCTGACCATCCAATAAATCATTATCACAAAATGATGCTTTTGATTCCAGGGAAAGATCAATCCTGTTGCTTAGCTTAAAACGTACACCAACACCGGCATTCGCATTGGCTAATAAAAGATGTCCCATAAATACCGGATCCGAAACAAAACCATTGCCATCAGGGCTTCCATCAGCAGGTGTTTCAAAATCCCGGTCCAGCATATCAGAAACTAATTCTTGTGATTCTTTCTGAGTTATTGTGCCAGCCGTATATTTATTGTAAACACTGGTAAAATTATAGAGGGAACCATAGCTGTTTATTTGATCTGTGGCCGTATTGAACATCAATCCACCGGCACCAGTGAAAATAAAATAATTCACCCGGGGAGTTTCTTTCAACCGATAATCATTCAACCCAAAATTATACATGATGTGAAAATTGGCTTCGTAAAAATTCATCTTGTAATTATAATAGGTATATCCTAAGGTGGTAAAGTCCACCGCCGGGTCGTTCGTACCATTTAAGGCAGGATTGCTTTGAATCATATTGGCATTTGAGTATTTTCTGTCAATACCCAGGGCAGCTCCCCGGGAAAATTGAGCTCGTAATTCCAGATTATGACTAACCGCCTTCTTAATATTAATGCCGTAACCCAGGGCCATATATTCGGGGTTCACATCTCCAAATACAATGGGCTGGCCTGCAAAAGCTCCAATTGACCATGATTTTTTTATAGAAGATGTACGGTTGACAGTTTTCTTTTTAATTTTTCCTGGCTTTTCATCTTCCTGAGAACTGACAATAAATGAAATCATCAGAAAAAGCATGAGATAAAGCAATGTTTTTGTTTTCATCTTTTCTCTTTATTAGTTAGCAAATTTCCACACTTATTCACATAGATTTCGGTATATCATTAAGTATAATAAACATACGTACGCCATACTAACACAATTAGTGTGGATAACTCTTTCTACCAAATTATTATTCAAAAGGGATTCGAATAATAATTCAATATTACAAAAAAATTTATATAATGCACGTATTCGCCTTATTTTATATTGATAAAGACCTTTTTTACTAATAAACTTTGAAATAAATAATTCTTATGATCTTTGCATTTTAATTAACAAAATGGAATATCCATCTAATATCATAAAAGAGCTTGTTGAATCTTTTATAAAACTTCCTGGAATTGGAAAAAGAACTGCTTTAAGAATGGTTCTGAGCCTTTTAAAGCAAGATGAAGAAAATGTGAAAAAACTCGGGGAATTAATTATAAAAATAAAGGACGATATTCAATTTTGCTCAAATTGCCATACTATTGCGGATGGTGAAATTTGTACTATCTGTTCTGATCACAACAGAAATCACAAGTTTATTTGTGTTGTTGAAGATCACAGGGATTTAATCGCTATTGAAAACACCAAGCAATTCAATGGATTATATCATGTTTTAGGAGGTGTCGTTTCTCCAATTGATGGAATTGGGCCTGATGATTTAACTATTGATTCGTTAATAAAGCGTATTAATAAACAAAAGATACAGGAACTTGTATTTGCCTTGCGTGCCACCATGGAAGGTGATACTACCATGTATTATGTATCGAATTTGCTTCAAAAGAATAATATGAAAATCTCTGCTATTTCCAGGGGAATATCAATAGGAGGTGAGTTAGAATTTGCAGATGAAATTACGCTTGGAAGATCCATCATCAATAGAACAAGCTACTCTATCAATTAAAACATGAAGCTATCAGTAATTATTGTTAATTATAATGTCAAGTTTTTTCTTGAGCAATGTCTTCTGTCCATAAGGAAAGCCCAGGAACATCTGATAGCATATAATGCCAGCTTTACCTCCGAAGTTTTCGTAGTAGATAATAACTCTGTTGATTCTTCGGTAGCTATGCTTAAAAAGAAATTTCCTGAAGTATTATTAATTCAAAATGCTGAAAATAAAGGATTTTCATTCGCAAATAATCAGGCTCTTCGCCTTTCAAAAGGAGAATACTTTCTTTTATTAAATCCTGACACGGTCATAGAAGAAAGCACTTTTGTTGAAATAATAAAATTCATGGATTCACATCCTGAAGGAGGTGGGTTGGGAGTCAAAATGATTGATGGATCCGGATCTTATCTTCCAGAGTCAAAGAGAGGACTTCCAAACCCTCAAACAGCTTTTTACAAAATTTTTGGCCTTTCAGCATTATTTCCTAAATCCAAAAAATTTGGCAAATATCACCTGGGCTATCTAAGCAAAGATGAGATCAATGAGGTAGACGTTCTTTCAGGGGCCTTTATGCTTCTTAGAAAATCGGTCATTGATGAGATCGGACTGTTGGATGAATCGTTTTTTATGTATGGGGAAGATATTGATTTATCCTATCGTATTATCAAGGCCGGATATAAAAACTACTACTTTCCTAAAACTCGCATAATACATTACAAAGGAGAAAGCACCAAAAAGAGCAGTGTAAACTATGTTTTTACTTTTTACAGGGCCATGATAGTTTTCGCAAAAAAGCATTATACTCATAAAAATGCACGGCTTTTTTCATTCATGATAAATGCTGCGATTTATTTCAGAGCCTATGTTTCTATCATCAGGCGAATATTACAAAAAGCAATTTTACCTATTGCTGATTTCAGCTTAATGTTTGGAGGGCTTTATGTTGTAAAGTTATTCTGGGAAAATAATGTAAAATATGGACACGGGAGACCTTATCCAAAAGAACTGATATTGTATATTTTCCCTATTTACATCCTGATCTGGATGTTGAGTCTCTTGTCAACAAATTCCTACAAAAAACCTTTTTTACCTAATAAAATTGTAAGAGGTATTTTACTGGGAACACTTATTATTTCAGCTTTTTATGCATTTTTTGAAGAATCTTTCCGTTTTTCCAGGGCCATTATTGTATTGGGGACTGTTTCTTCCTTTATTCTTAGCTACATCAATCGCATCATTGCTACATTTATTGAAAACAAAAGCCTGAATTTAAGCTTTAAGAGAGAGAATAGAATAGTGATTATTGGCTCTGTCAAGGAAAGCTCAAGAGTACATGGCTTATTGCAAAAAAGCAGATTAGTTTATAAACTCGCAGGTTATGTTTATCCGATTTATACTTCAAATAAAGAGTCTGAGTTTTTAGGGCATATAGGCCAGATCAATGAAATTGTTAAAATTCACAAGATTAATGAGTTGATTTTCTGTGGGAAAGATATTCCTTCATCAAAAATTATCAAAACCATGTCTTTATTGGAAAACAAGGATGTCGTTTATAAAATCGCTCCGGATGAAAGCTATTTTATTATCGGGAGTCATAGTAAGAATATTTCCGGGGATCTATATACAATTGACATTCGATTGGAATTATCCACTCAAAAAAGCAAAATAAAAAAACGAATATTCGATATAATCAGCTCTCTGTTACTGATTTTAGGAGGATTTTTCTTTGTCCTCCTTCAACAAAACAAAAAGAATTATTTCAGGAACATGCTGCATGTGCTCATTGGAAAAAAAACGCTGTCAGGTTATAATCATTCAGTAGATACAAATGACCTGCCCCCTTTAAAACCATCCATACTGTCTGCTTTTTTGCTAAATACAAATGCTAAAATGGATGAGGCTCATGAGCAAAATCTGATTTATGCAAGAGACTATTCTCTCAAAAAAGACCTTCTTATTCTCAAAAATGGAATAAAAAAACTCGGAAACTAACAGCATCCGAGTTGCATTTATTTCGCTTTTGATTTTATCCCAAATAGGCCTTCAGGATTTTACTTTTCGTTGATTTTCTGAGCTTCTTAAGGGCTTTTTCTTTTATCTGTCTCACTCTTTCCCTGGTAAGTTTTACTTTGTCACTGATGTCTTCGTAGGAGTGTGGAGGATTGCCTTCAAGGCCAAAATACAATTTAACGATTTCTCTTTCTTTTTCAGACAGGATGGACACTACCCTGGAGATCTCAGTTTGAAGTGATTCATGAATAAGCCCCTTATCCGGTTCCGGTTCATGATCGTTAGGAAGAATGGTCAATAAGCTGGCATCTTCTTCTTCATTGATCGGGGCATCTATGGATAAATGCTTGCCTGAAGAAGAAAGTGTTGAAGCCACTTCCTGTTGAGTGAGTTCAAGCTGATCAGCAATTTCGAAATCGGTTACTTTCCTTTCAAATTTCTGTTCCAATGCAACTGATGTAGCAGATATTTTACTTAAAGAACCTACTTTATTTAATGGCAGTCTTACGAGTCTTGACTGGTCGGCTAATGCCTGTAAAATGGATTGTCGGATCCACCAAACAGCATATGAGATGAATTTAAATCCTCTTGTTTCATCAAAACGCTGGGCTGCTTTGATCAAACCCATATTTCCCTCATTGATTAAATCACCCAGTGTTAAACCCTGGTTTTGATATTGCTTTGCTACTGAAACAACAAAACGTAAATTAGCGTTTACTAACTTCTCCAGAGCTCTTTGATCCCCCTTCTTTATCCTTATAGCCAATTCCACTTCTTCCGTTGGAGTAATCATCTCCACTTTAGAAATTTCATTGAGATATTTGTCTAAAGACTTATTTTCGCGGTTAGTAAATTGTTTGCTAATTTTTAATTGTCTCATATTATATCCTTATATTACGAATTAAGAAGGTTGAGTAATTTTCGTCCTGATTTACAAGCAAAAATTCTTCCAATTAATGCAGTTTTGGGTGTGGAGGGTAAAATAATTATTCGGATATTGCTAGTTGTTTTATTCATTAGCAAATTGAAAAGGGCTGCAAATATAATAAGAGTTTTTATTTAAACAAATAAGTAATTAATTAAATAATGATTGAACGAATTAAAGAATTGACCAAAGAAGTCGAATCTTTTTCACCTAAAGAATCTTCAGAAATTGAAGCATTCAGAATACAATACCTGGGCAGGAAAGGTTTTATCCAGGAATTATTCAAGGAATTCAAGTTGCTCAATCCCGAATTAAAAAGCTCTGTCGGCAAACCCCTTAATGAGCTTAAACAGCTTATAACGAATAAGATCGAGTATTTTCAGCACCATCTTAAAGAAAGCAGAAGCGATGATAAGTACAACGATATGGACCTTTCACTTGAAGGCCCATCCATAAAACCCGGATCGCGCCATCCTGTGTCTATTGTAAAAAATCAAATTGTTGACATTTTTTCAAGAATCGGCTTTACCCAATCCACAGGACCTGAAATAGTGGATGACTGGCATAATTTTACTGCCCTGAATTTTCCTCTTGATCATCCGGCAAAGGACATGCAGGATACGTTTTTTATTCAAAGAAATCCCGATTTCGTTCTTCGCACTCATACTTCTTCGATACAAGTTCAGGAAATGCAGCGACATAAGCCTCCCATTCGGACTATTTCTTTGGGTCGGGTATACAGAAATGAAACTATTTCTTATAAATCACATGTCCAGTTTCATCAAATTGAAGGACTTTATATTGAAAAGAATGTATCATTTGCCGATTTAAAACAGCTTTTGTATTACTTCGTTCAACAGTTTTTTGGAGAGCATTTTGATGTCAGGTTCAGGCCATCCTACTTCCCTTTTACTGAACCATCAGCTGAAATGGACATTCGGCCTAAAAATGGAGATAAAAGATGGATGGAAATACTGGGATGCGGAATGGTCGATCCGAATGTATTAAAGAACTGCGGTATTGACCATGAAATGTTTACGGGATATGCTTTTGGAATGGGAATTGAAAGGATGGCGATGCTTAAATACGATATCCAGGATATACGAATATTGTACGAAAATGATATTCGGTTTTTAGAACAATTCATATCAGAAAGATAAATGAAGGCCGTATTTCTCACTCAATATGGAAAAGCTGATGATGCTTTTGAAATCCGGGAAACAAATATCCCGGAACCAAAGGAAAAAGAAGTTTTAGTTAAAGTGGAAACATTCGGTCTGAATTTCGCAGATGTGATCGCCAGGCGTGGTATGTATGGAGAAGCCCCTAAAAATCCATGTGTTTTGGGTTATGAAGTGGTAGGTCGGATAGAAAAGATCGGCTCTACTGTAAGCAAGCTTAAATCAGGGCAAAAAGTGGTTGCATTAACCCGCTTTGGAGGATATGCGGAATATGCCATCTCAGATGAAATGTCGGCTATTGCCATCCCTGAAGACATGGATAAGGGAGTAGCCACCTGTCTTGCAACACAATATACGACAGCTTATTATTCTGCATTCATTTTAGCCAATCTCCAGGAAAATGATCATGTGCTAATTCACGCAGCTGCCGGGGGAGTTGGAATTGCATTAACCCAACTGGCCAGGCTCAGAGGATGCATTACATATGGTACCACCAGCTCACCTGAAAAAATATCATTTCTTCAAAAGTCAGGTATTGATTTCCCCATAAATTATAAAATGAATGCATTCGAGGAAGAGGTAATTAAGCTTACCAATGGAAGAAAACTGGATGTTATTTTTGATCCGATTGGTGGTAAAAATTTTAAAAGGAGTAAAACCATTCTGGGCAATACTGGAAGAATAATAAGCTATGGTGCTTCTGATCAGCTTAATGGCAAGAAGGGCTTAATAAACAATATGAGATTACTATTTGGGTTTGGATTTCTTCATCCTGTTTTCCTCATCATGTCGTCAAAATCAGTCATGGGTGTCAATCTTCTCAGAATCTCGGAAAGTCGTCCTGATATCCTTCATAAATGCATGCTGGAAGTAGTAAAACTTGCCAGCGAAGGGAAAATCAGTCCCTATGTGGGTTCTCGTTTTCCAGTGCATGAAATTGCAAAAGCACACGATTTACTTGAAAGCAGAAAATCTATTGGGAAGGTGGTTCTAAACTGGACGTAATGAGTGATAAGGACTTTCCTAAAAGTTTTATTAAAAGGATGAAGTTCAAACTGGGTGATGAGTTTGAATCATTTATGCAATCTCTTGAACAGGATGCTGTTGTATCTCTTCGTTACAATCCACTTAAGCCAAGCAAGCAGTTTGTAAATAAAGAAAAAATCCCCTGGTGTGAAGAGGGGTATTTTCTTTCCAGTAGACCAGAATTTATTTTTGATCCACTCATTCATGCTGGGGCCTATTATGTGCAGGAAGCTTCGTCCATGATTATTGCAAAAGCCATTGATTTTTCGAAAGATCTAAAAATCCTAGACCTCTGTGCTTCACCCGGAGGAAAGAGTACTTTAATGCTCTCAAAAATGAATACTAAAAGTATTCTTTTCAGTAATGAACTGGTTGGCAAAAGAGCTGAGGTGTTAAAGGAAAACCTGGTGAAATGGGGAAATAGCAATTTGGTTGCAACTTCAAACAGGCCAGATGCCTTTGCCCCTTTCAACGCTTTCTTTGATGTGGTATTGGTGGATGCACCATGCTCCGGAGAGGGTATGTTCAGGAAAAATAACCGGGCACTTGGAGAATGGACCCCAAACAAATCCTTTGTATGCTCTATTGGTCAAAAAGATATCCTGGATGAGGCCATTAAGCTTGTAAAACCAAACGGACTTTTGATTTATTCCACCTGTACCTATTCTGAAGAGGAAAACGACCAGATTGTCAATTGGTTTTTTCAAAAATATAAGAGCCGGATAAGTCCTGAAAAAATTCAAATTAAGGATAATTGGGGTGTAATGAAAGATGAAATCACACTATTGGATGATCAAAGCCAGGAGGTGTATCGATGTTACCCACATAAAATACGTGGTGAGGGAATGTTTATTTCAGCATTCAGAATTAATCATAGGATGCAGTCAGAATTGCCAAAACAGAAAAAAAACAGTCGTGTTTTCAAAACGCTTTCAAATGCTGAGTTTCAAAAAGTGAATGAATTTATTGATCCAAATGATAATTTTCAAATTGTTAAATATGCGGATAAAACCTATGCCATACCATCTGCTTATTCTAGCGAACTGGGGCTGGCTGTAACCAGGCTCAATCTGATTTTACTGGGAACTTATTTGGGTAGTTTTAACAAAAAATCTGCTGAATTTATTCCAAGTCATGACTTAGCTATGAGTATTCTAATTCGAAAGGACCTCCCCTCAATAGAACTGTCATTAAAACAGGCTTTATGCTACCTTAAAAAATCAGAAATTAATGCAGACAAGAAAAACTTACCCTTTGGTTGGATTTTAGCTCGTTACAATGGTCATGTTCTTGGTTTTCTTAAAAACACGAAAAACAGACTTAATAATGCATATCCAAAACAATGGGCAATCAGAAGAAATCTTCCTGTCCTGGACTGAAACACAAGCTGTTTTTTCATACTTTTGTGAATTAAAATAATTCCAGTGTTTAAGATACTGCTAACCATACTAGCATTTTGGGTCATCTATCAATTTGTAAAAGCCATATTGGTTCTTTTTCAAATAAAAAACACGCAGAATATCAATGAAAGAAAAGCATCAAAAAGGGCTGGCGAAACAACGATTAAATATATACCGAAAAACAAGATTCAAACTAAAGGCAAAAAAAGCAATAAGGAGTACACGGATTACGAGGAGATTGAATAGAATTATTTGTGTATCACCCACTTTTTGATTACAATTCCATTCTTCGTTTGAGCCCGAAGGCTGTAAATGCCATTATTCATCCCATTTAAATCAATTTCAATCAGGTCAGTATTTTCACAGGAGATTGTTTTTACTGTTTGTCCCAGGGCGTTCAGTATATCTATTCGGAATAATTTCAACCCAGAGATACTTATTTTTGTTTTGGCCGGATTGGGATAAACCAATAAGTTGGATTCATCATTTAAATGACTGGGGACAGATAAGGTAATATCTCCTCCTTGTTTAAGGGTATAAAATTGATTTGTATTTAAACCTGAAAAAGTTTCAAAAACTGGTGGATTAGCTGGCCATCTGACAACTACAGAATCAACAAAAGAGGTATATGCAAGGCCAAAATGCAATCGATATGGTTTTTGCATTTTTTGCCCCCTCCCTGCACATATTTCCTGCATATAGGATTTTCCACCTGCATACAAGGTTGCTCTTGCACCAATCGCATATTTATTTTCATTTGTACTGACTAAATCAAGCTCAATCCATCGGTGATTGTTGTATTTGTCATTTTTAAAAAGTCTGAACTGTCCCTCAATGGCACATGCCAGGTCAAGTCTTCCGTCATTGTCATAATCCAGCCAGACCAGGTCGGTTCCTGTATTGATCCCGGAAAGTCCATATTCGAAGCTCTTGAGTTTGAACTTATGATCTTCCTGCTGTTCATAGAAATCAATATAGCGACAACCGTAAAACACGGTCATTAATACATCAGCAAGTCCATCGTTATTTACATCTCCCCAGGCTCCACCTGCATGAGTTTCTTCCAACTCGAAACCTAAATCAGACCTCAGGCCCGCATAATTATTGTACTGACCAATTAAATCTTTGAAATTGTAATCAGGTGCTCCTTCATTTCGATAAATGGCTGTTCCCCTGTGATCATAATCTCCTATAAACCTGGGATGGGCAAATTGAGGAAGCAGTAAATCGAGGTCTCCGTCATTATCAAAATCATACCAGTCAACCCCTGTTCCATGATTTGAACCTGTATTATTGACATCAATTCCTTTGGCCAAACAGATATCGCTGAAAGTACCATCTCCATTATTTCTGTAAAATTCATCAGGCTGTAGAAAATAATTTGTAATGAAAAGATCCAGATCCCCATCATTGTCAAAATCGATCCATTGAGATCCACGGCTATTCCGATTCCTTTCCACTATAAAATTTGCAGGATCCCAGGCCCTGCCAGGCCAATTCCAGTGGCCATCATAGTCAGGGTAAATTGTAGTTGTATTATCAGTAAAATCATTGCTCCCGTTATTTAAAAAGAAATAGTTCAATTCAGGCTGAGGATAGGTTTTCCAGAGTTGTGAAACAAACAAATCAGGGTAAAGATCCTGGTTTATATCAGCAAAACTGAATGAAAGAAAGGATTTAAATTCAGGCAGGCTGAGAATTTTTTTATTAAATACTCCTGAATTGTTTACAAGCAATACGGAAGTATCAGATCCAAAGAGGAAGATATCCAAATCCCCGTCATTGTCACTGTCAACAAAAGCATTTGCTACTACCGTTGCATGAGGATTATTAATTTTCAGCTTTTCTGTAACATCTTCAAACTTTCCATTCATTTGATTTTGATAGAGTTTTCCCCTGATCAGCAAATCCACATATCCATCTTCATTGAAATCTGCAGCAGCAATTGTTGAATTGGAAAGAGAAATACTAATTCCAGCCTCTTCGGTGACATCTTTAAAAACATTCGCTGACTCTTTTTCAGGGTATTCAACTAGTACATCGATAGCAAATGCTCTGTTAAAATTTGAAAGCAATACGAAAGTTCCCGAATTATTAATTCCATACTGGAAGTAATAATCACCACCAGAACTCGACTTGCATGTAAAAGAATGGTTGCTTCTATCCGTAATAACACCTGCACCATCAAAATCCTTAAACGCAAGAAAAAACTGAGAATTGTCAAGCCTGACAAACGGGCTGTCTAATTCGACATATATTTGTTCTTTCCCGTCTATAAGCTTTGTGAGTGTAATTGGTGGAACAAGATCATTCATCAGGCTGATTAAGGCAGTGCCTCCCTCATGACCTAAAAAATGCATATGAACGCTGCTTCCGGCCTGACCTATTAGATTTACAAGAAAACCTTTAATGATAGCTGGCTTGTCCAGGTCAAACCTGGCAATTTGTGTTGGATAGGTGTTTGAATTATAATAATTCGCCAATACATTTCCGGGATCATGCATACGAAGCGTATCGTTCCCGGATAGGACTTCCAATGAGATTCCAGCAGTGATTATTAAAATCAGAATCAACCTGGTTTTCATCTCGATAAGTTAATTTTACAGGATCTTACACTATAAGAAACCAACTGCCTAATTTCTATCTAATCGCTTATTATTCCAAAGCGTTTAATTATTCTGCTAATTTCTCAAGAACCTTGGCCTTGATCTCTTCCAACAATTCGGGATTATCCTTCAGCAAGCTGACGACACTATCTCTTCCCTGACCCAATTTTGTATCCCCGTAACTATACCATGACCCGCTTTTTTTCACAATATCCAATTCAGCAGCCAGGTCGATTATCTCTCCTTCGCGAGAAATTCCTTCACCATAAATGATGTCAAATTCAGCCATTTTGAAAGGAGGCGCCACTTTATTTTTTGCCACTTTAACCCGGGTTCTGTTCCCCAGGATAGCATCTCCGGTTTTCAGTGTGGCAATTCTCCTGATATCAAGACGTACAGATGAATAAAATTTTAGCGCATTTCCTCCTGTTGTAGTCTCTGGATTTCCATAAACAATCCCAATTTTATCTCTCAGTTGATTGATAAAAACACATATGCATTTAGTCTTGCTGATAGATGCTGTCAATTTTCTCAAGGCCTGAGACATTAAACGGGCCTGCAAACCCATCCTGGAATCACCCATGTCTCCTTCGACTTCTGCTTTTGGGACGAGAGCCGCCACCGAGTCAATTACTATTATATCAATTGCTCCTGAACGAATCAAATGATCCGTAATATCTAAAGCCTGTTCTCCATTATCGGGTTGAGAAATGAATAAATTATCAATATCAATTCCCAAATTTTCAGCATAGATTTTGTCAAAGGCATGCTCAGCATCAATAAATGCAGCCAAACCACCCTTCTTTTGAGTCTGTGAAATAACATGCATGGCGAGTGTTGTTTTTCCGGATGACTCGGGGCCATAAATTTCAACCACCCTTCCCCTGGGTAGTCCACCCACACCAAGAGCTATATCAAGCCCTATAGAGCCTGTGGAGATGGCCTCTACTTTAGTAATCGCTTCATCACTTAGTTTCATTACAATGCCTTTACCATATTGTTTTTCTAAGGATGAAATGGTAAGGTTTAATGCTTTTTCTTTTCCTGAATTGTCAGTTGCCATATTTGTATTTTTTCCTAAATCGAATTGATAAAGAATAGTTTTTGACCGATAAGCTAAACCGCTAATTTACAATTTTTTTATGGTACATAATGAAATTGAATATATTTAAAATTTGATTCCATTTTGCGTGAATTATCTCCTTCTGATTTGATCAGCCACTAAGTATGATTATTCAGCATATTTAGTGAAAAAATACAGGCGGTTGAAGATTTCAATTAGCCAGATTTATAACCTGAGTTCGGGATAAGATTTAACTCACAGAAAACTAATGGTGTATTAGATT
>JACKQG010006081.1_pt1 | contig 12959 bp, 10 predicted proteins | sample 8237621 | NCBI WGS metagenome assembly JACKQG01 (sample SAMN15677084, study PRJNA649215) | marine metagenome | biome: marine; feature: Black Sea; material: saline water; isolation source: suspended particulate matter (SPM) from the Black Sea western gyre | collected 2013-06-09/2013-06-10 | depth...
CGGGAGAGATTGTCGAGAACGTGCTTTTCTTCAATTGTTGCGTGGCGCAAGATAGCATTTTGCGCCGCCACGTAGTTACCCAGACCATAGCGGGGCAGGTTGAGCCTGTTGATGGTGTCAATTACATCCGACGCATAGAGACGCGCATACTGGTCAGCGTGATTTTTCTCATCAATCTGGAACTTGACTGTTCGTGGGAGACGCGCTGGGAAATAGGAGCGCGTGCCGTCTTCAAAAGTCAGAAACTTGCGACCAGTCGCAGGGTCGGTTTCGGCGTAGTTCTCCTGAATGAAACTGCGGGTACGGCGCACGAGATACAAGCGCATCAGTTCACGCCAGTCATCGGCGTATTCACTTTTTTCGAACGCTGCCAGTGAGCGCACAGGACACTGGTGGCGGCGGATGAACTCGGTCTCGCCCAACTCGCGCAACAATCGTTCAGGTCGAATCCCCAAGTCTTTATATTCTGGCACGAAGAGGCGCAGTTGGTTGGAGAGGTCGAGATAAGTTTTGTTGTATGGCGTGGCGGAAAGCATAATAACCTTACTCTCGTTTTCCTGAATGTATTCCTGAATTGCACGGTAACGCTTCCCCTCGCGGTTGCGCAGGTTGTGGCTTTCGTCAATCAGTACGAGGCGGTAGCGGCGCAGATTGGGCAACTCGCGGATGACTATGCTGATAGAAAGCACCTTCGCGCGCAGACGATACTGGTCGCGGTAGTCTTCCCACATCTTGACAAGGTTCTTCGGGCAGAGGATAAGTGTCTCAAGTCCGTGGTCATCCTCAAAGATGCGTGCCAGCGCTGTCGCCATCAGCGTTTTGCCCAGGCCGACTACATCGCCGATGAGCGCGCCGCCACGCTTGTTGAGATGGTGCGCGGCAATTTTGACCGCCGCCGTTTGGAACTCGAATAGTTTTTGCCCAAAGTCGCGCGGGATGCGAAACTCAGAGAGGCCAGCGCGGGCTTCCTGTGAGAGGTGATACGCCATCTTGATGTAGATGTGGTAGGGCGGAATCGGCTTTTCACGCGCCCAGCTTTCCTCGATAATACGCGCCAGTTCGTCCGATATGTCCATGCACCAACGGTCATTCCAACGGGCTTCAAACCAATTTGCCAATTTCTGGCAGGCATCGTGGTCAAGCACGTCCACGTTCAGTTCTCCCTGCTTCAAAAGCCCCGCGAGCGTCAAGTTGCTACTGCCGAGATAGCCAATCGTCGGGTTAATAGGGTCGGAACGAAAAAGCAAGTAGAGCTTCGCGTGCAACGGGTGCTGAAGGAACAACTTGACGACGACTTTCTTCGTTTTAATCTGGGCAGCCAATCGGCGCAAACCGGCTTCGTCTTCGTTAGTGGGAACACCGATAGTCAACTGGTCGCGGAATTCTTCCGCTAATTTCCTTTTGAGACGCAGTGCGGTTTGATTATCCATGTCACCATCGCGTTTAGCAAGACTCATCGCCATGCGCAGTTCTTCCTCCGGCAGTTTCTGCATTCCCACAAGCAGACGACAGCATTTGCCTTCACCACCAACCCATCGTTCGATATATGAATCGAGTTGTTTCCATCCGCGCAAATTGAAATAGCCCACGCAGAAGTCAGCGCGGTTCGCCACTTCAAGGGTTTCCCTAAGTGCAGGGAGAAGTTGTTGTTCGATATTGTCAAATATGCGTGGCATTAAACTATCCTCTCATACTCACTATTCTTTTGATTTAGCATGATTGTGGAATTCCGCCGGATTTAGTAAAAATTTTATCAAATCATCGATGGAAAGTCAAGTGAAAAAACCATAGAAATTCTCCACGAGAGAATTTCCGCCCCGAATTCTAGGAGAATTTCCGACAGGATCCCGTCGGAACGGGGCGGCTACGTCCCAAGACCGTAGGGAATTCAGCGGCGTAGCTGAAGTCGCCTAGACTTCAGAATGTAGCCGAATTCCCGAATTTTGGCAAATTCGGCTACAAAAACCCCACTACTTTTTCGTGTGGGGAATTTCTATAAAAAACAGAAATTATTGGAATTATCTGCAAATCTGTGCTATAATATATGGCATTGTTTGGGACTATTATTGTGGGATAGCAAAATGCGGGTAGGGAAGTGACGCTATTGTGAGGACGGGTAGATTGCTTCAGTTTGCTTCGTCGTTCCTCCTCGCAATGACATGCCTCAGATTGCTTCGTCGTACCTCCTCGCAACGGCACCTACTTCGGCTTCGTAAACCACGATGTATGCCCTAAATTTGAGGATTTGTCAGATTTATGTGACAAAGAGAGTGGATTAAAATGCGGATTTTTAAAATAAAATTTTAGAATATGAGGAATGAAATAAAACAATGGATGAAATTCGAGTGTCTAGTTTTATTGCCATTAACTATGCAACATTGTCGGATTTTCTTAAAGAAAAGATTGTCAAAGAATTGACGTTAGATAATCCTGAGTATTCCCGGATGTTGCATTTAGGCAAACAAGTTGTTAACGTATCTGAATACCAAACTTTATACCGGGTCACCGCGGATAAAAAAACACGACGAAAGTGGTTGATTTTACCGCGTGGATTCCTGCCGACCTTGATTCAACTTTACAATGAATCGGGAAGATCATTTCAACTAATCGACCAACGTTTGACACTTCCGAAAGTTTCTTTCGATTCTAAGATTGTTCTGCGTGACTATCAAAAGCCTGCGGTAGAAAAAGCGATGATTGCTAAATCAGGAATTATCCAGGCACCCTGCGGAAGCGGGAAAACTATGATAGGATTAGAAATTATCGCACGTGCCAGTCAACCTGCGCTCTGGCTAGTTCATACGAAGGAATTGATGGAACAAGCAGTAGTTCGTATTCAAGAATACTTGCAGATTCCCAGGTCAGAAGTTGGGATTATCGGAGATAATCGACAAACGGTTGGCGAGAAAATCACCGTGGGAATGGTGCAAAGCCTTGAGAGAAAAGTAGATATCAAGTTGGCAAACAGATTTGGGTTAGTCATATTGGATGAAGCGCATCATGCGCCAGCGAAGACTTTTAGCCAGGTCGTCAGCGCTTTTCCCGCTCTTTACCGCCTTGGGCTGACTGCCACTCCATACCGACGTGATGGTATGCACCCGCTAATGTACTACACTATCGGATATACCATACATAAAGTTTCTCATGATGATTTAATGCAATCAGGCGAATTAATACTGCCCAAGGTAGAACTGATTCCAACGAAATTCTATTTCCGATACAAAGATGATTATTCTAGGCTCATCAAAGTATTAACAGAGAATGAAGAGCGAAACAAACTCATTCTCCAAAAAGTTGCAGAGGAAGCAAAAGCAGGACACCACTGCTTAGTTTTATCCGAGCGCGTTGCCCATTGCGAATTGCTTCATAAGAAGTTTGAGCAAGAGGTTACTGAGGTAAAATCTGCCGTATTAGTAGGCGAGCTGAACCAACCGGAACGACAAAGGGTAATGGATGAGCTAAGAAACGGAGAGCTAAACGTCGTTTTTGCGACCAAGATTGCGGACGAAGGTTTAGATATTGCGCATCTGGATAGATTGTTCATAGCAACTCCGTATCGGTCTGCACATAAAGTAAAACAGCAGGTTGGTCGGATTATGCGTCCAGCGGAGGGTAAGTCAGATGCTATTGTCTACGATTTTATAGATGAGAAGATACCGGTGCTGAAAAATCAAGCGGAAATTCGCAAAGAAATTTATGATAGCTTCATGGATTTGGAATCTATAGAAACTCCTTTAGATTTCGAGGCGCTTGAAAATCTTTTCATTAAAGAAGAAGCAAAATCAGCTGTGGCAAAAGAGAAAGTCGATAAACAGAGGAGACCCAGGAGGGAAAGTTCGCGCAAACACCCCAGGCGTGAACACAAAGTCAAATGCGATGGGTGCAGCAAACCAGTAGTTGTGCCATTTGCGCCAGATGGAAGACGACCTGTCTATTGCGATGAATGCTTCGAAGCTCGAAAATCTACGACCTTAGGGCACGCGCTTCAGCAGGCTTTCTCTAACAAGCGTGGAAGAAAATAAGCCCCGGAAATTTATACAGCCAACACGCATCTGAGAAATAAAAATGGCTATAGGACAAAGTGGTAAAGGGGGAAAGTAATGAAGGAATTGCCATTTAACCATTTTGCCTTCTTGCCCTACTTTGAAAACGCAACGTTCATTAGTATTTCTCAGATGTCTGTTGGCAACATACGCGACGGTTATCTCACAAGTTTCGCTTGCCCATGAGCAGTGCCATCTTCTCTGAGACCATCCCTGTTCGGTATAATGTACTTTGCAAACCATTCGTCCATCATTGACTTGAGCTCTTTGATACGGTCTTGTTGGTCGGGTTCATCTACCAGGTTGTTGCGCTCGTCTGGGTCATCGATCAGGTTGTAAAGTTCGTGGGGACCAGTGGAATGCCGGTAGATGTACTTCCACTTTTTGGTCCGAACCATGCGCACCGGACCATATTCATCATAGATAACAACGCTCTCGTGCCCTTCTATCGGCTCACCTCCTAAAGCGGGTAGAAAACTTTTGCCGGGCAGATTACGGTCTTCAGGAATCGGCAGTTCCAGGTAATTCAGCAATGTCGGCATGAAGTCATACGCAGATACCATTGCCTCTTCAACTCGATTTTCAGGGATAGTACCTGGATGGCTGAAGATTGCTGGTACCTTGATGGAATTTTCGTACATATTGCGTGGGTTCGTACCGTTGCCTTTGCCCCAAAAACCGTGATGACCGCACGAAAAACCGTTGTCGCTGATGAACACAAATAATGTATTTTCTCGGAGTCCTAATTCTTCCAGCCGGTCAAGAATTCTACCAACATTCTGGTCCATCGCGGTGACTGCCGCGAAATATCCCTTCAGCATTTCCCTGTTTCCAAGGCAGGAGTCCGTTAAACCGCCTGCCCAGGGATGTTTTGGTTCCTGCGGGCAAGATTCAAATGGGCAGCCATCATACGAATCTACGATGTCCTGTGGGTGTCCTGTCCAGGGGCTGTGAGGTGCAGTGTAATGGACACTTAGGTAGAATGGATTTCCACCTTCCGCATAGCTATTCAGCATTTTCAGCGCCTCGTCAGTGATGACATCCGTCACGTAACCGGGTTCATCGACAAGTTGTCCGTTGCGCACCATGGGTGCGTTGTTGTAGACACCTCCACCCCTCTGATGGACGAACCAATCGGTGAAACCATGCTGCGGAATCTGACTGTCACCGAGATGCCATTTCCCACTGAGACCGCAGGTCCAACCATACCGAGCCATGATGTCGGTATAGCACAATTCTCCCTCTAAATATTGAATGGCCTCGGGGCCGACATTACCATCTCGAATCCAATCGTGAACACCGTGTTGGGATGAAATACGCCCGGTTAACAAAGTAGCGCGGCTTGGTGAGCAAACAGGCGTTGCTACAAAAAAATTCTCAAATCGAGTACCTGTAGCTGCCAGTCTATCGAGATTCGGGGTGCGGATTTCTGAATTTCCATAACACCCAGCAGCCCAGACTCCCTGGTCGTCTGTAAGTATGAATATGACATTGGGTTTCTTCATCATATTTCCCTCCGTTTCAATTTAGAGCTTTAAATGCTCCCGTTGGATTGCCAAATCCAACGGAATAATCGGGATTTGCCAATCCCGATTGAGCGTGTTTGAGGAATACTGAATATCTAAATTTTAACATCCTTTCTGCTTCATGTCAAGTAGAGCGATCTGCCAAGATCGTTCAAACAGGCTAGGCAGCCCGCTCTACTATTTCATGGGGAATTTCTGCAAAACAGAAAATTTCCTTGCCATGAGGATAGTAGATTTGATAAAATAAAAGTTCAAGTAAAAACTATGAGCCAAAACTATAGATTCGGGAGTGATAGAAATGATTTCAAGAGAACGCATATTGACAACCCTACGTGGGGAAGAACCCGACAAGGTTCCCTATTGTGAACTGGGTGTAGACCGCGCGCTTGCCCAAAAACTCATGGGACAAGGGGAATCTGAGAACCAAGCTGCCAATTTGGAAGCTAACATCTACAGCGCACAGGAAGCCAAAGCCATTGCATCCTTTCTAAAATTAGACAATATCAACTATGTCCTGCGAGCGCCTGTATATGCACACAAGATTCCTGGGCAAAATGGACGCCTATTCTACGGGAAAGGCATGATTTCAACAGAATCTGAACTTTCACAACTTCAACTTCCTGACCCCTATGACGACAACTTATATGCTGAAGCCGAGGCATTCACCAAGCAAAAAGAGGAATACTCCGCCTGGTTTGTCACACGAATCGGCATTTTCTCTACTATGCTTAGCATGGGTCTGGAGAACTTCAGCGTGGCGTTAGTTGAAAACCGTGAATTTGTTGAGATGGTATTAGACCGCTATTGCGACTGGGCAATCGTGGTAGCAGAGCGTGTGTGTCAACTCGGCTTTGATGTGTTCGTCTCCACAGATGATATGGCTTTCAATAGCGCTCCTTTCTTCTCGCCGGCAGTGTTTCGCGAGTTAGTGCTCCCACGCTACCAGCGTGTGGCAGAGAAGATAACTATTCCCTGGATAATCCACAGCGATGGAAACATACTCCCCTTCCTTGATGATTTGCTGGACCTGAGGATTGCCGGACTGCATCCCATTGAAAAAGGAGCAATGGACATTCGTGCCCTGAAGCAGATGTACGGTAGCCGGCTTTGCTTGCTGGGAAACATAGACCTAAACATCCTGGGGGCGGGAACGCCGCAGGAAGTAGAATCTGAAGTATGCGCAGTTATCCGAGACGTGGGACCTGGTGGAGGCTATATCGTTACCAGCGGAAACAGCCTGGCAGGCTACCTGAAACCGGAAAATGTCATAGCATTATCGGAGGCAGTGCAGAAATACGGACAGTATCCAATTAAACGAATTACGAATTGTTAAATTGGAAGTTGGATTTGTGGAATCTATTAAGGAAAATAAATGGTGTGTTGCGTATTGCGTAGGATTAAGATAGAACACGCAATGGTTTCGATACGCTTCGCACTCAACCCAAGCCGCAATACGAAATAGGGAGATGCACCATGGTGGTTGCTGAACGCGATTGCGTAGAACATGCGAAAGCATAGTTACTTTTGTTCTTCAGAAAAAACAGTGGATTTCAATAATCGATTCAAATTTCAATCCCAAACTTTTTTAGCAAAGAGAGAATTTCTTGGATGCGGATATTCTCTCTTCTGGCTTTAGCATAAATTGTTAGTAAAATTACCCGGTTCTGTATTGTTTGAAGATAGTAGATTACTCGGTATCCTCCACGTTTTCCGCGTTGCATATCAGTGCTTTTCATGCGCGCTTTATAAACTTTGTGCTTCAAACCTGGAATTGCTCGTCCTTTCATTCTTCCTTCGTTGAAATCTTGTTTGAAATTTGATAAATCTATTTTGATTTTTGGGTATCTTTTGGCGAGTTTCTTTACTTGCCGACTAAAAACTTCTGTTACTACAAACTTAAAGTTCATTGAGCAAGTCCTCTAAGGATTTTGTCTTTCCTTTATGAATATCAATGAAAGCTTCTTTGAGACTATCTGTCACATCTTCCAGGTCATAATCTGGATTTAATTCTTGCTCATCGCTGCCTGCTTCTACTTCTGCAACAGATAAAAAATCGTATGTATCTTTGCCTAATATAACGGCAATTTGATTTAATTCATCAAGGGTTAGCTTATACTCACCACGAATTTTTCTATACAGAGTGTTAGGATGTACGCCGAGCATTTCAGCAATCCGACGCTGCTTACCCGCTAATTCCTCCTTAAGAAATGATTTGTTGATTACAATTGTTTTTACCACCATGATATGACCTCCAAATAGTTATCATTTAGCTTACCGTAGGTCGATTTTCCAAATTTGTTTTGACTTCTATTTGGAATTGAAGTCAAAACGAATATTATCGACGAAAATTTGTCGAGATAGGAATCTCGACCTACAATTCCTTAGGTCCCCGCGGTTTATCGCATCCTGAACAAACGCCTGAGTTGGCATGAAATTACATCGGATAAGTACACCATCTTTTTCATTTCTCTTTTGTCCTTTCAGAAAAAATATCGCCTGTAAAAACATATATATCCGCATTCTCCTTCCAAGCGTCAATTGGCAAACCAGCTTTGAGACAAGTATGCTGAAGAAATGTCATCCTATCCCAACCCTGTTCAGTAGCCACCTGAGGCAGCAGGAGTCCAGAATGCCCACCTTGCCGAATTACAAGCCCGTGTTTTCCAACCTCAATTTCGTTGACATCCTCAATCTGTCTTGTCGGCGACAGTACTGAAATGGAAATTTCGATTTGCTTCAACTCCTCTTTGGAAACAGGCGTGAATCGTGTATCCTGTGTGGCTGCCGCTATTGCAGCGCGTGTAACTGCCTCGTAAAGAGGCATGATAGCTTGGGTATATCCTATGCAGCCGCGAAGCTTGCCGGATTTTTCAAGAGTAACAAATGCGCCGCTGTTTTTGAGTAATTCTGAAGTTTTCGGTTTTGACTCTGGAATATTGCCTGAGTTCAGGTATTCCTCAATAGATGAACGAGCAATCTTCAACAACTCTTTTCTTGAAGCGTCATTCAGTTTAATCTCTTCTTTCGGCGGAAGAGTAACCATGACAGCGCTGTAGCCTACAACTCCGGATTTATCGCCAGTCACATCGCCAGAGTTCGCGTATTTTAAGAGAGATGCCTGTCCGCCCAATGATTTTGTCGCCATTAACATTGCCATAATCCCCGCGGGATTATCCACTTCCGTCTCGCCAGAATTAATCTTCTCTGCAAATTCTTTAGCATCTAATTTTGCCACTGCTTCCAATCCTGCTGTATCGAGCTTTACTGCTTCATTGTATGGGTGGTAATGTGATAAATCAGCGCTCATAACTAAAACGGTATCTTCGCGGTTCAGGATGCGAGTGAAAATATTCTCCAATACTTGAACCACCTGTGACGATTGACTGCCAACGACGATAGGAACAATATTCGCATTTTCATTTATCTTCTGTATGAACGGTAATTCAACTTCTATGGCGTGTTCCCGGGCATGCGCAGGGCTGTAATATCTTATCATCTTATCCATGTCGATGATTTCGCGCGCCAACTTCGAATCAATCTCAACCAATCCAAGCGGCGTTTTGTAGTTTCCTTCAGGATAAACAGAAATGCCATCAAATGCGATGCGATGACTTGGTCCCACGATGACATAGGTGTCAATGGATTTTCCATTTAACTGCGCGAATGCTTCAGCGGCAACTTGACCTGAGTAGGTATAGCCTGCGTGAGGTACCATCACAGCAAGGATACGTCCATCGACTTCTTTTAGTTTAGCTGATTTTAAGAATCCGTCCACAACTTTCTTTAGTTCGTCTGCTGAACTGGGATAGAACATCCCGCTGACAGCCGGCTCTCTTATATTTTGCGGCGGGCCGGCATTAGCGTTAAAAGCTGATACTGTGATTAAATAAACTATTGGTATCATGATTGTATGTGTGCTAAGTCGCATTTTTCCTCCTCACTTTTTACATTTTACGTTTCACGTTATAATTATTACATATTTCTTCAATATTGAATATGTTATTTAGAAAATATGGTTCTTCATTAATGAATGGTAAGCAGGGAGGGTGAGGCTCCCGCCGAACCAAGCGTATCGAAACCAAGTACTTAAGTGAATGAAGTTCAGCGGGAGTTTCGCTCTCCCATTATAGTTCGACTAAGGTATAATTAAAGTTTTTAGGGAGTCCTGGATATCAAGAACCTTCGTTTCTTTCTCAAAGACATCTGCTATTTCGTCTAAGTTATACTTCACTGAGTGCTCAAAAACAATATCCAGGTTAAAAATTCCCCTCTGAACTGCCCGATACGCTTCTCTCATATTCTCTATTGACCGTAGCTTGGTATAGTGCATCGCATTGAGGTTGCGTATTTCCAAACCATCTTCGTGGAAGCGGTGAAAACAAAACTCTTTAACTGGCGCGTAGCTGTCACCATATATAGCCAGGATGCCATTGTGTCTGACCATTCCCAGCGATTGGACGATACCTACCCCAGTACCGCCAACCGCGTCTACAGCGACGTCCACACCTTCGCCATCAGTAAGTTCATTGATTATTTCTATTGTATCAACCTCATTGGCATTTATGATATAATCCGCTCCCAGTTTCTTGGCGAGATGGAGTTTGCCCTCTACCACATCCACGGCGATAACTTTGGAAGCGCCGGACTTGATTGCTCCTTGCAATAGAATATTACCAGCAAATCCGAGACCGTTTACGGCAACGGTATCACCCAGTTTCACTCCCAGATATAAAGCTCCCCAAACCGCGCAGCCTAAAGGCTCATAGAGGCATCCCACTTCGAATGATATACCTTCAGGTATGGGTTGCGCGTGGGCTGCATCCGTGACCCAGTAATCAGTGTATGTAGGATAACCCATACTGCCCACCTTATCGCCCACATGTACTTTTCCACCTCCCAGATACTCATCGACGGCACTACCCACCTCAACAATAGTTCCTCCGCCTTCATGTCCAAGAGGCCCCATTGGATAAGAATGTGGAGTGCTTCCTCTGTCCCATTTTCCGCGTTGAATTTCAGGTTCACCTCTCGCTTCATCTTGGGGTCTAACAGTTATGCCACGATAAAAGTAACGCTCAGAGCCACATACTGATGCCTGATGAGTTTTCACCAGAACCTGGTTAGGTTTAAGTTCGGTTAGAGTTATCGTTTCAATCTTTATCTTTCCTGGTTCTTCTAAATATACTACTCGAGTATCTACCATTGGTTACCTCCCGGAATATGCAAATAGCAACCGACGCCTGGCGCTTCGCTGGGCTTACGGCAAACAGCAATATCTTTTTCAAAACTTAGGTGGTTCCGATGAAGTTTATCTTTTAACTTCCTTCGCAGAAGTCATCCCGATTCTCGGAAAAGATAAAGAGATCTTTCCGTTCAGGTGGAACATCCCGATTTATCGGGGAGGGGCAAAGAGATTGAATATTGATTTATGAAACAATCTTCACTCTTCATTCTTCAATCTTCATTCCATTCCAATTTCACTCTTCATTCTTCAATCATCAATCTTCAATTGTTTAAAAAACCCCTACAATAAAGTTATTTAAAGCATGTACAATGATTGCTGGCCAAAGGGATTTTGTTTTCTTCACCAAATACCCTAGAACCAACGAAAATAAAAATATCGCGCCACTGTCCAGAAAAAAATCAAGTTGAATACCCTTTGACCAACAGAGCCAATAAGGCCAGTGAATCATTGTAAACAGTAAAGAACAAAACAGATTTCCCCGCCAGAAACCGAATGTCCGTGAAATTTCATGTAATACAAGCCCCCTAAAAAGAAACTCCTCGGTAAAAGAAATAGATAAATTCCATAAAGATGGTATCCCTCCGCGAGTGGCTAATTTTTCTACCAGAACACTAATGCTAACATTATGTTTTCGGGTAACATCCCAGACAACACCCATAAGATAAAACAGACCTATCAATATACCCACACCCAAACTTCTTATATCAGCCACCGTCGAAATCTTAAATGTCTGTAGGATGGAGGCGCGACGAATCAATTTCACAAAAGCAAAAGCAGGCAATACCCAAAGTGAATACTTTAGAAATTGGGAGTATAAAAACCTTGGCATACCGGCTGGCAATGCTAAGTCAATCCGATAAAATATTGTCGCTCTAAGGCTCCATATAGCAAAAAATGCCAAAAGAAAGGATAAAAATGTCCAGTCAAATTTTGGGTTGTGTAGTCTCATCAAACACTAACGATTCCTTCCTGATGTATTTTTCCCGTAGTTGTCGGGTTATGGCTTCTGAGCAATAATAAAAAACCGATGGAGGACGGAGTCAAAATATCCGTCTTCTAAGATTTTCAAATGAATATTTAACAGTTGAGGCGCATAAGTCATGGGCTCGAAATCCGGAAATTCCCAGGGAATGGCTTTGAGCAAATAGACGACGGCTCGAATATCGTAAAACCGGCTATACCCAATATGTTCTTTAGCGGCAAGAATCTGGAATCCAGCGTTCACAAGAAAGGTTTGACAGGTTTGCAGATTCCACGAAAAATTTTCATCAGATTCAAGTGTCCCAAACGTCATGCGTAAATTTTCACTGTTTCGCTGTCCCACTTGTTGGGTGATAAACACGCCATGAGGGTGTAATATTCGAGCGACTTCAGTGGAATCGTAGGATTCATGCCGGTTTATGATGACTGTGAAAAAGTTGTTCTCAAACGGCAACGAGTAGGCTTCTTGTTTCCCCTCCTCAATGCCAACGACATGCACTCCTAATGGCTCTAAGGTCTGTTTGGCAAGCGGAATGTTCGGCGGGTAGGCTTCCGTCGCGTATGTTTGTTCCCGTAATGGTTGAAACGTTGCTAACAATTCGCCGCCACCTGTGCCCATGTCTAACACAATATCACTGGGTTTGATGGTTTCCTTGACAATGTTTTCATAACACCATTCGAGCGGTTCCTCGACCTGGCCACCGTATCGGTTCATATACGAAAAGTCCCATCCTTGAAACGGCGCCTCACTGGCTTCTTGTAGATATGATTCGAAGCGTGCTTTTTCAGTCTGTGATAGTTTCATCTTTTCGCCTACTCCTTCCGTGCTACGATAGCGAAACCCCCCAAGTACATCAACGAGTGCTCCCAGCTTCCCGGACGGGCTTCGGCGTTTTGCCGGAAGAAATGGGGTGCATCCTGGACCTGCTGAATAGACAGACCCACATCGAGAAGCCCGTTGAAGATTTCGCCCATATGATGTCGGAATTGAATGGAGTCCGGCCCGTCTTTGTCCGGCCGCTCGATATTCTCCGTCACAGCATATGGTACAGTGATGCGGTAGCCCTCCCCGTCCCAGGCATTCCAGCAGTCTATGAATTCCGTTGCGGGATTGGTGAAGTCTACCCGGTACACCCCGCCGGTTCTCAATACTCTGACAACTCC
>JACKQG010006082.1_pt1 | contig 12959 bp, 13 predicted proteins | sample 8237621 | NCBI WGS metagenome assembly JACKQG01 (sample SAMN15677084, study PRJNA649215) | marine metagenome | biome: marine; feature: Black Sea; material: saline water; isolation source: suspended particulate matter (SPM) from the Black Sea western gyre | collected 2013-06-09/2013-06-10 | depth...
TCGTGCTCTTTCACGCCGCAAATCATATCAAGGTATAAATCTAATGTCTACTTACTTACGCACTCCTTAGTAACTTCCCTTTAAAATTTACTAAAGGGACAATAACGCGACGAATAAATTTATCCCCTTCAGACAGTGTATCATCAGGAATAAACTGAGCTTTGACGGTCATTCCTTCTACATATGGCTCGTCCATTAAATCAACAATTTCGTAGCCCATGCTCTCCAGTTTTTCTTCCATTCTTTCCAGCGCTTTTTGAAGCGGCTTCACCTTGATGTCCTCTTTCTCCATCTTCGACAACCTGACCCGCATCCTGTTGATTTCATCGGCAACACTTAAAGGTAATCCGTGATCAATTTCCTGAGATGTAGCAGGTGCTTGTTGAGTCGCACTAAGCAGGTTAATGACTCGATTCAACCCTTCAACATATCTCTCATCCGTAAAGATAGTGTCAACCTGCGTCTGGTCAGACATTTTTCCTCCTGTCAGAATCTCTGAGATCATTCGCTTATTTTTCCACACGTAAAAACCTAATCCTAGCGCTGCGATGATGACAATCGTCTTTAAAACAAACGAAAGCACTAATTTTGAACTAATTGACCCAAGTGCGCCTTGGACTTTTTCATGGTTCTCCTTCGCTTTGGCTTCCAGCCCTCCTATTTCATTTTCTAAACTTGAAATCTTTTCTTGGAGTTGACTGTTTTCACTTTGTATTTCACCTAATAGTGTTTTGTTCTGGTTTACGCCTTCATTTGTTAGGCCAGTGCTATCATTCAATTGACTAAGTAAACTCGAATGTTCTTCCCGCAACGTTTTTACTCTATCCTGATTGACAACTATTTGGCTGCTTAGTTGTTCGACCTTTGCCGCTAATCCACTCAAAGACTTATTTACAATATTTGCAGACTGCTCAGTATTAGCCTGTACCCTTTTAATGGTTTGATCCAGGTTCTTTGAGACTTCCGCAAGTTGAGCTGCCAAAGAAGCTTGCTGCTGGCTCATTGACTTAACCGACTCTTCTAGCTGTTTGTTGGACTTTTGGATTTCAGTGACAATGTTATCCAAGCTTTTGATTAAGTTGTTTTGGTTCGAGTGGATCAGTTTGTTTTGCTCTTCAATCATCACTTCACCATTCCAAACAACTTGGGGTTTCTGGCTTTTGATCTCCTCCTTGCTGGGTATTGGTTCAACTTGTTGTTCCTTGACAGGGGGTGTCGGCGGCTCACTTGTGTCATTAGTTTCTGTTTGACCGAACCCCACTGACACTGCGAACCCTAGCGCCGAGCAAAGACAAACGACTTTTGCTGTTTGATTTGTTTTCATTTCCAGGACTAAATATTTGATGCGCTTAGCCTTTGCATTTCATCCTCACAGTTGACCAATAATCCAAATAACAACAACGACCACTATTATAACTAAACAACCTTTGCCCCCCTCCGAACTGGTGGCCGAAAGATTCTGTTGAATGACATTAAGATTCTGCTGCCAGCGACGACGAAAAGTGTAATCCATATCAAGCTCACCCACCTTTTCCATTATTTTAGCCACCTTGGCATAATCTGCTCGATCAATGGCATATGTGTTCGCATAGTCAATTAAGCAACCCATAATATGACTCGCCACCCCTGTGCTGATCTTTATGTACAAATCATCACCTACTCCAAGAACATCACGCACACGATTCAGCCTGGGTTTAGATTCCTTAAGCATAGATTCGGCTTGTGACAATTGTGACGGCCCAGACAATGATTCAAGTTTCTTAACTATTCTGACTAAAAACTCTATATCACCTTTTATTTTTTCCTGTTGTTTTCTTTCATCTGCACCGGCGATCCACTCCTTAATCTGTTTTCGATCGTCTTTTAGCTGATCCCCGGTTGGGCCAAATGGACACAGTTTGTAGGCTTTCTCTGTTAGATAAAGGCATCTTGGCCCGAGGTCTGATTCACCACTCTCTGTTTCCGCTTCCCAATAAGCAAAACAGCAACTCCGTATTTGTTTCGCGAGATCAGCAGCAGCGGCTTCGTAGCGATAATCTTTTCGGGTAAGCAGACCTTCCAATTGTTTCAAGATTGGCCCTGCATTCTCAAACAATTTTTTCCCGGCGAAATAACCGTATTTTCCATCCTTGTCCAACTGTTCCTTAGCTTTATTAATTTCCTGATTTATGTCATTGAGCGGCTTGGCAATAAAACTGCCCTTAACTTTTTTCTGGATTTCTTCGGGAAACTCTTTTATCCACTCAATGAACTCTGAAGAATCAAATTCCCCCATCTGTACCCATTGCTTGAAGGGCTTAAAAACAACGTTGCATAAATCATCAATCGTTGATTCTCGACATAGATACTCATCACCAGCTACTTCTTTGGAATATTGATCGAAATAATCAGATCTAAAAAACCGACCCAAGAAGTTTAACCCGGCCTCAGCTAACTCCTTATTGAACTGCATCCCCGGCCCAATCATTGACATGTAATAAACCGCAAGATTTCTAAAGGATGAATAATTTCTGGGAGAGATTTCTTTGTCCGATGAATTTCTCAGTAACAATTCTACTCCCTTCTCAGAGCTGTCACCTCTAAAAAGTTGAAAGGCTTTTGAATCAACTGGGTTTCCCTCCCAAAACCAAAGATGCGCGTGCCGAAGACGTCCCTTGATTTGTTGTATTTGGCTGGATGCCTCCTGAATACTTTCCAAGGTACGTTCCACCTCAACTGACAGGGGGAAATCAGAATCGAAACGAACCTGCTTCTTGGCAGCGAAAAAAGCCTTAGCACGGGCAACATTACGGTCTTTTTCCCTTGCCGTAGCATTGACGCTAATGCCAAGCACTCGAAAAGGGTTGTTGTAGATAAATTTCATCGAGTTGGCTTATGAAAAATGTAGGATTTCATTATCCATTACAAAATGCTGACGTGCGTTGAGGCTGATTCAGGCAGGGGGATGGTAGCAAGCACAAAATCACGTCATTGATAAACGGCCGGGATTGACCCCTGCCCACTCGTCGCCGTTTAATCGGCCCGGCGGGATGGGACGCCCGTTCTGCGCATGTACCACGTTACCCGATTGCCCAATGGAGTCCGGCTGGCCACGGCCGAGTTGCCGCACATGGCCAGCGTCAGCCTCGGCATCTGGTCGGCCGTCGGCAGCCGGTGCGAACGCGGACCGGAAAACGGCATCAGCCATTTCCTCGAGCATATGCTGTTCAAGGGCACCCGTCGCCGCTCCGCCGCGCAAATCACCCGGGAGGTCGAGGGCATCGGCGGCTACATCAACGCCTGCACCAGCGAGGAAAGCACCTGCTACCACGCCCGCGCCCACGCCGGCCAAGCCGCCAAGTTGATGGACGTGCTCGCCGACATGTACCTCAACCCGGTTATTGACCGACAGGAAATCATCCGCGAGCGCCGCGTCATCAAGGAGGAGATCGCGATGACGGTTGACCAGCCGTCGCAGCACGTGCTCGAGTTGTCCGACGAGACGCTTTGGCCAAACCAGCCGCTTGGCCGCTCCATCGCCGGCAACGAGCGCAGCCTCGACCGCACGCGCCGCCGCGAACTCGCCGGCTTCCACACACGCCACTACGTCAGCGGCTCGACGGTCGTGGTCGCTGCCGGGGACATCCGCCACCAGGACCTGACCGACTTGGCCAAGCGCTTGGCCAAGCGCATCCCCCCCGGCGAGCGCTCGAGCTGGTTTCCCGCCGTGAACGGCCAGACTCGGCCGGAGATCAAATGGTTCACCCGCGAAATGGAGCAGACGCAATTTGCGCTGGGCATCCGCACCTGTTCACGGCACGACCCGAGACGGTTTGCCCTGCGGCTGGCCAACGTGATCCTCGGCGAAAACATGAGTTCGCGCTTGTTCCAATCCATTCGGGAAGAACACGGCCTGGCCTATAGCATCTACTCGACGCCCAACTTTTATCACGACACCGGCAGCCTCACGATCGCCGCCGGGCTGGACACCGCCCACGCACAAAAGGCGCTCAAGCTCACCGTCGCCGAGCTGCGCCGCCTCCGCGAAAAACCACCCGGCATCGCCGAGTTGCGCCGCGCCCGCGACTACCTCATCGGCCAGCTTGAGCTGAGCCTCGAGAACACCGAGAGCCAAATGAACTGGGTTGGCGAACAGTTGCTCGGCTTCGATCGCATCATCCCGCCGGACGAAATCAAGGCCCGCCTCCGTGAGATCCGGCCAAGCGACATCCGCCGCGTCGCGCACGATTTCTTCCGCCCGGAACGCCTCTGCCTCTCCCTCGTCAGCCCGCTCAAGGACGACCGCGGCCTGCGCAAACTGCTCGAACTCTGACCGCCGATGCCGTGCCCGTTAATCCAGGAAATTGAGACACGGCACTCGCCGGAGTCACTCACCGCGCGGCTTCACGCCGAGCCGGGAACAATCCTGCTGCGTTCCGGCACGATGGAGCACGGCGAACGCTTCAGCCTCGTCGCTGCGAGGCCGTTTTTGCGGTTTGAGTCGCACGGCTCGCGCTGCGAAATCGAGTCGGCCGCCGGCCGACGCACGCTGTTCGGCAACCCATGGAAACTGCTCGAGAGCCTCGCCAACCGCTACGAACTGCTCGAGGAGATCGACCTGCCGTTCCCGCTCGGCGGCTGCTTCGGCTACTTCGGCTACGAGCTGAAACAGTTCACGGAGCCGCACCTGCCGCTCACGACTCACAACGACCTTGAGTTGCCGGAATGCAGCGTCGGGTTTTACGACAGCCTCATCGTGTTCGACCACCACCTCGACAAGGCGTGGCTCATCTCCACCGGCCTCGGCGAGGAGGGCGACCGCGACGACGACCGCGCCCAAGCCGCCGCCGAGTTTTGGATCGAACAACTTGCCGCGCCAAGCCATGCGCCCGACGCCAGGCCGCCGCTTGGCCAAGCGCCGACGCCGCAGGTCACTTCGACAATGTCGCGCGACGACTACTGCGACGGCGTACGACGGATCATCGACTACATTTGGCGGGGCGACATTTACCAGGCCAATCTCACGCACCGCTTGGCTGCGAAAGTGGGCGTCGATGGGTGGACGCTGTTTCAGCGCTTGGCTACGGCATCGCCCGCGCCGTTCTCCGGCTTCATGCAGTGCGGCGGCTTCCAGCTCGCCAGCTCGTCGCCGGAGCAATTTTTGCGCTTGAGCGGCGACCACGTGACCACCCGCCCGATCAAAGGCACGCGTCCGCGCGGCACCTCGCCCGACCTCGACGCACGGCTCGGCTACGAGCTGCAAACCAGCGCCAAAGATCGCTCCGAGCTGGTCATGATCACCGACCTGCTCCGCAACGACCTTGGCCGATTCTGCGAATACGGCTCGGTGACGGTGCCGGACTTGGCCAAGCTCGAGCGGTTCGCCCAGGTGCAGCACCTCGTCTCGACTGTAGCCGGCCGGCTGCGACCGGGCGTCACGCATCTGCACGCGCTCGCCTCCTGTTTTCCCGGCGGCAGCATCACCGGCGCGCCGAAAATTCGTGCGATGGAGATTATCGACGAACTCGAGCCGGTCGTCCGCGGCCCGTACACCGGCTGCCTCGGCTACCTCGGCTTCAATCGCGAAAGCCAGTTCAACATCCTGATCCGCACGGCAGTTTGCCGCGACGGGATGGCCTGGTTTCACGTCGGGGCCGGCATCGTCGCCGACTCCGATCCGGCCGCCGAATACGAAGAGACACTCAACAAGGCGGCTGGCTGGCTGGCGGCGTTAAACCTGCCACCGTCGGCATTGCCCTTGTCTCCCGCAGCTGAGACGCCCACCCTCCGCGCGTGACCGGTCTCGGCACCATCCTCAACGTCGTATGCATTCTCCTCGGGGGACTTGCCGGGCTGTTTATTTTCCGAAACATCTCCGCAAAAACGCAGCAAAATCTGAAGAACGGCATTGCGATCGTGTCGCTGGCAATCGGCTTCATGATGATTTGGAATGGCCTCGCCGGCGACTACCCCGGACAAGCATCGCGCGGTTGGCTGATGCGGGTATATTTGTTCATCGTCGTGCTGCTCTCGCTGAGCGCCGGCAAGTGGCTTGGCGGCAAAATCGGCATCCAGCGCCGCCTCAACTCGGTGGGCGCTTGGGCGCGAAAAAAGTTCACCGCCGCCGCACAAAAAGAGGACGAAAAACATCCGCCAAGCGAAGGCTTCGTCACCTGCACGCTGCTGTTTTGCGTCGGGCCAATGTCGCTGCTCGGGCCGATTCAGGACGGCCTCACCGGCGACATCGAAATCCTCGCGATCAAGTCGCTGATGGACGGCATCTCGACGATGACTTTCGCGACGACGTTCGGCTGGAGTGTCCTTTTTTCCGCAGCGCCGGTGCTGGTCTATCAAGGCACGTTGACGCTGCTGGCCGTCGTCGTGAAGCAATCGCTCGACGCCCTGCCCGAGGCCGGATTGTTGATCGATTCCGTGACCGCGACCGGCGGATTCATCCTGCTGTGCATTCCGCTGTTGCTGCTGGAAATCCGCCGCATCCAGTTGGCCGACTACCTCCCCGCCCTCGTCATCGCCCCCGCCGCAGTGTGGACGTTTTTGGGCTAAAGCGGCTGTTAATCGCAGAGGGGATAACCAACCGTCCTCGTCATCGAAAACAAAAAAAGACTCGGATTTCAAAATTCAAACATGGATAGACAAGATGGCCAGTAATTATATTTTCCATCCTGTTCATCCTGCCCATCCATGTTCACTAAAAACGCAAATCATCTGCGTCATCTGCGGATGAAAACTGAACCCGAAACGGACAATTCCAACTTGCTTAGCCTCTTAAAAACAACGACCTTGTGTCGGTGAGCGATACGTTGGGACGAATCAAGAAACTCGTTTCCAACGGGGATTACCGGATATCCGAACACGGCTACGATGAATTGGCGGCGGATGGTTGGCTGGCAAGAGAAGTGGTCGCCGGATTGACCGAAGCGAGTATGGTTGAGGATTATCCCGACTATCCCAAAGGCCCCTGTGTTTTGGTGTTGCAGGAGAACCGGATTGGCCAGCCGGTTCATGCCGTTTGGGAAATCCCGAAGGGTGAAGACAAGCCGGCGGTCCTGGTGACGGCGTATCAACCTGACCCGCAACAATGGACAGACGATTTTATGCGAAGGAAATCATGACGACGAAACGACAGACGAAACTGGTGCATGAAGGCGATTACGTGGCGGAGGTGTCGGTGGATTTGATTTCAGATGACAACGGCTGGTCGCCGTATCTTTCGCCAAAGGACGCGGACAAACTCGACACTGTGCGCGAGGCGTTGCGAAAAGGCGCCGTGCAATCGATCTCGAGAATGGCCAAGGTGTACTCGCTGACGCCGGTTGCCGGGTAGGGCAATTTATAGACCCCCCATCTGCAAATGGAATGGGGGAGGGGCAAGTTCCACCTTGCCCCACTTTTTTTGATTTGGGGCGAGGTGGAACTCGTCCCTCCCGTGTTCATCCTCGTGACTGCACGAGTACTCGGAACGGGCGGCCCATCTGAGCCGGGTGGGTGAGGGTCTGCAACTGGCGCACGTCGACCGCTTGGCCAAGCGCGGGGGACGACTGGAGCATCTCGGCAAACGTCCCGTTTAAAAATCGCTCCTGTGAAGTGAACTGTTCAGTCCGTAAATCCGCCGCTTCACCAGCCTGCTTGAGCAAACCGAAGTTGGCGTGGGCGGTGAGATCCTGTTTGCCGGGGTCGGCCAATACGTCGTCCACGAGTTTTTGGTCGCGGTAACCGCGCACGGTTCCGTCCGGCTGATTTGCGGCGGGCCAATCGTCCAGGCCGTGGCCGTAGTCGAGCGCGACGAGTTTCCCGCACGCCAATTTGCCGGCGGCGGTGCGCCACCATGCGTTGGCCTGCGGCGACAGCTCGGTCGTGTACCGGTCTGGCAACACATCAAGCAGCTCGCTTGGCCAAGCGGGGAGCAACGTCCGCCACGCCGCACTGTCACCGTCAAGCGGTTCCCATCGGAACGCACCTTCGCGCCAGCCGACCGCCCACTCGAACCAGTCGCGCTTGGCGGCGTCCCAGCCGATGCGGTGCACGGGAAAAGCATCGAGCAGCTCGTTGCCGAAAATGACACCACAGATCTCTGTCATATCGGCGAGCGTGTCGCACCAGTCGACTTTTTCGGCGAACTTGGCCAAGCGCTTGGCTTGCCAATTCCGCCGCTTGGCCGACGGCTCGATGAGCGTGTACGTCAAGCGCGCGTACAGCGGCTTGTCGTTGGCGGCGAGCCATTCGAGAATGTCGCCCGCCAAGCAGCCGTCGTGCGCACCGGCCTCGGCGAGCCGCACCGGCCCGTCGATCGCCCCGAGCCATTGTGCAAAGCGGAACGCGAGCAGTTGGCCGAACACCGCGCCGACACTCACGCTCGTGACGAAGTCGCCACGGCGGCCGACTTGGCCACTGTCTTTTTCGTAATAACCAAGCTTCGGATGATACAACGCCAGCGCCATGAACCGCGCGAACGGCATCGGGCCGCCGTCGCCGATTTCGGCCCGGATGTTGTCAGCGAGTGGGTTCGCTCCTTGCGGCACGGCGTCCATTCTGACTAAAAGAGGCGCGGGAGCAACCCGTTCCCCCGTAATGGAGCAGGCTCAAATGACACCCAAGCCGGCCAAGCCGATGCGACTGGATCTGGCGCTGGTCGAGCGCGGACTGTGCGAAAGCCGCGAGAAGGCCAAGCGCACGGTCATGGCCGGGCAGGCGCGGGTAAACGGCCAACGCGCCGCCAAGGCCAGCGACAAGGTGAAACCAAGCGATGAATTGACGCTTGCAGAAACGACCCGGTTCGTGAGCCGCGGCGGCGACAAGCTCGAGCACGCGCTGGAAACGTTTGGTATCGACGTGGCCGGGCTGCGGGCGGTCGATTTCGGCGCCTCAACCGGCGGCTTCACCGATTGCTTGCTGCAGCGCGGGGCAGCCTCGGTGGCGGCGGTGGATGTTGGCCAGGGACAACTCGCATGGGCGCTGCGCAACGACGCGCGCGTTCACGTGATGGAGCGAACGAACGCGCGGCACCTCACTCCGGCGAGTTTCCCGCAGCCGTATGAGCCGTTCGAGTTGGCTGTGATTGATTGCTCCTTCATTTCCCTTCGACAGATTCTGCCGGCAACCGTAGATTTGCTGCCGCCCGGCGGACGGGTGGTCGCGCTGGTGAAGCCACAGTTCGAAGCCGGCAAGGCGGAGGCCGACAAGGGCCAAGGCGTCATCCGTGATCCGCAGGTGCACCGCCGAGTGCTCGACGAGTTGCGTGCGTTCGTAAAAAACGAGTCGCCGCTCGAGTGGATCGCCGAGACCGAGTCGCCGTTGATCGGCCCGGCCGGCAACCGAGAATTTCTCATCCTGCTGAACAGGTGAACAAGCCAGTCAAAAAAATTGCCCTCGTGGCCAACGTCAACAAGCCAGCGGCACGGCGCATCGTGCAACGCGCGGCCAAACTGTCGGCTGCGGCCGGCATGACACCGGTGACCGACGAGGCCAAGGCGCACTTGGCCGACCTCGTCATGGTGTTCGGCGGCGACGGTACGATGCTGCACTGGGCGCGTGAAATGGCTGGCTCCGGCACGCCGATCTTTGGCGTGAATATCGGCGGAATGGGCTTTCTGACTGCCGTCTCGGGGAAGGAACTGGCCAAGGCGATCCAGGCGGTCGCGGCGCGGAAATTTTCCATCGAGTCGCGCACGCTGCTCACCGCCAACGGGAAAAGCAACAGCAAGCCGTTCCGGCTCAGCGCGATGAATGACATGGTCATCAGCCGTGGAACCGTGCCTCGAATGATCCGTGTCGAGGTCAAGGTGGACGGCGAAGTGCTGACCGTCTACCGCTGCGACGGGCTGGTTGTTGGCACGCCGACCGGCTCAACCGCCTATTCGCTGGCCGCCGGCGGGGCGATCGTGGCGCCGGATGCCGGCGTGTTTTCGATCACGCCGGTCTGTCCTCACACGCTGTCCAATCGCGCGGTCATCGTTAGCCAGCAGTCGGCCGTCGAGGTGCGAATGCTCGACCGCCAACGGGAGGCCACCCTGTCCGCCGACGGCTCGGACGTGGTGGCGCTGGTCGCCGACAGCTCGATCATGATCCGACGCAGCCGCCGCAAGGTGAAACTGGCCCGCCTGCCCGGCAGTTCATTTTTCCAGACCCTGCGACAGAAGCTGCAATGGACCGGGTCACACGCCTGAAGCCGTGATACGACTCAAGGACATAGCCCGCGAAGCCGGCGTCTCGGTGATGACCGTCTCCAAGGCGTTGCGGAACGCACCGGACATCGCCGCCAAAACCAAGCGGCGCATCGGCGATCTGGCCAAGCGCATGGGCTATACGCCCAACCTCGGCGCGCGCAGCCTGCGCAACCGCGAGACACGGCTGCTCGGGCTGGTGATCCCGGCCACCACTGACCCAATCTTCGCGCGCATCGTCATGGCCATCGAGCAACGCGCCCTCGAGCACGGCTACGAGTTGATCCTCCACCATTCGTGGAATCAGGCCGAGCGCGAGGAGACGATCTTACGCAACCTTATCTCGCGCCGGGTCGATGGTATTTTCCTCTCGCCCGTCTACCGCAACGACCCGGATCTGCCAGCCTATCAGGAACTGCAGCAGCGCGGCATCCCGACAGTCATCATGGGGCCGCTGGCGGAGTTCTGCGCCGACTTTGTTAACGTGCAGTCACTCGGCAACGAGTCGGCATTCGGGATGACACAGCACCTCATCGACCTCGGGCACCAACGCATCGCGTTCTTCGCCGGGCCGCGCTTTTCAGCACGGGCGGTTTCGCGCCAGGAAGGCTACCGGCGCGCCTTGCGCGAAAACAACCTCGACGAGGATCCCGGCCTTGTCTTCAACGCCGGCATGACGATCGCCGAGGGCGCGGCGGCCGCGCAACATTTTCTCGAGGAGGAAACCAAGGCGACGGCGGTGCAGACCGTCAACGACCTCGTCGCCATCGGCGCGGCGAATATCTTCCTCGATCGCGGACTGAAGATCCCCGCCGATTTGTCAGTGGCCGGGTTCGGCAACATCCTGACCAGCGAGCATTACCGTGTGCCGTTGACCACCGTTCGGCAGCCCAAGTTCCGGCTCGGCATGGCGGCGTTCGACACCATGCTGAAGCTGCTTGCCGGCGAACGGCCGGAGCCACAGCGAATCGTCGCCGAAGTGCTGGTGCGCCAAAGCACCGGGCCGCCCGAGCCGAAAACGGGCGCCAAGAAATAACGCATCCTCACTTGGCCAAGTGGGCGAACTGAGCAAAACATTTCCCGTCCGGGAGTACGACCTCGATGCCACGCTGCAGAGTGGCCAAGCCTTTCGCTGGCAAGCAGTTGGCCAAGCGTGGGAGGGCGTGGCCGGTGGCCGCTGGGTTCGGCTCCGCTTGGCCAAGGGCGGCATCGCCGCCGAGGTGGCCAAGCCGGTTCGCGACTGGTCGTGGCTTGAGGAATATCTGCAACTGCGCGTTGACCTTGGCCAAGTGCTCGCCACGTTTCCCGACGACGAGCCGATGGAAAACGCCGTCGCCGCCCTCCCCGGCCTGCGCCTGCTCCGGCAGGATTACTGGGAATGCCTCGCGTCGTTCATCCTCTCCGCGACCAAGCAGATTGTGCAGATCCGGCAAATGGTCGCGCTGCTGAGCAAGCGGTTCGGCAAGCCGATTGAATCCGGCGGCAGCAAGCCGGCGTTTGCGTTCCCGGAGATCGAGGCCGTCGCCGGCTGTAGTGAAACCGAGTTGCGCGACTGCAAACTTGGCTTTCGCGCGCCGAACCTTCGCGGCGCGGCATGCGACATCCTCGACGGTAAAATCGATTGGAAACGGTTGCCGACAATGACCACCGACGAGGCTCGGGCGGAACTGATGAAGCTGCGTGGTGTTGGCCAAAAGATCGCCGACTGCGTGCTGCTCTTCGCTGGCGGCCATCAGGAAGTGTTCCCTGTGGACGTGTGGATCGAACGCGCGCTGCAGCAGCTGTACTTTCCGAAACGCCGGCCAAGCGCCAAGCGGCTGCGCAAGTTTGCCGACACGCATTTTGGCCCGTACGCTGGCTACGCGCAGCAGTACCTGTTTCACCACGCACGCGTGCACCTTAAATTGAAATGATCGAAGTGAAATCGATCAAGCTGGATGTGTTGTTATCGCCGGGGGATTTTGAGGCACTACCGGGGTGCGACATGAGTGCGACGGCCTGCGTGGTCTTCGACGTCCTGCGGGCCACCTCCACGATGACAGTGGCCTTGGCCAACGGCGCAACCGGCATCCTGCCGTGCGGAACGATCGACGAGGCAGTCGCCGTGCGTGAGGCCGATCCGAAGTTGCTGTTGGCCGGGGAGCGCGACGGCCTGCGGATCACGGCATCGGTCTCGGGCGGGGTGGACTTCGACCTGGGCAACTCGCCGCGCGAGATGATCGCCGAAGTCGTATCAGGGCGGCCGCTGGCGATGACGACGACCAACGGGACACGCGCCCTGAAAGCGTGCGCTGGGGCGCACCGGGTTTGGATTGGGAGCTTTCTGAACCTCACCGCGCTTGGCCAAGCGATCCGCGATGCGGCACCGGAACGGTTGCTTTTAGTCTGCGCCGGCACCGGCAACGAGACGGCGCTGGAGGATGTCCTCGGGGCGGGGGCGCTGTGCGATCTGCTGTGGGACGACCTTGGCCAAGCAGCCTCGGAGGCGGCAAGACACGCTTGCGAACAGTATCGGGGCAGCCGCGATCAACTGCTTGAGGCAGGGGGCCAAGCGGCGAATGGAAGCCGGCTGCTGGGCATTGCCGACCTTGCTCCCGATGTGCCGTTCTGTTTTCAGCGTGACACCTTCCCGGTTGTCGGCGAGTTGGGGACAGACGGCTGGATCGTGGGGTGAGCGGTTGCGCTTGGCCAGCCGGGATTGGCAGCGTACCTTCGCGCCGATGTCATTCGAATGGAATAAAACAGGTTCTTCGACGTTTTCAGTGGAATTGAAGGGTTGAAGAGAGGGGCTGGGGGAGT
>JACKQG010004646.1_pt2 | contig 12956 bp, 14 predicted proteins | sample 8237621 | NCBI WGS metagenome assembly JACKQG01 (sample SAMN15677084, study PRJNA649215) | marine metagenome | biome: marine; feature: Black Sea; material: saline water; isolation source: suspended particulate matter (SPM) from the Black Sea western gyre | collected 2013-06-09/2013-06-10 | depth...
CAGTGAGTATCCGGCAGAACTGGTAGGAGCAGATCAAAATACTGATGTGGCAGTTATAAAGATAGAAGCAGATGGCCTCAAAGCTGCCAGCTTCACCTCAATAGATAACGCAAAAGTAGGAGATCTGGTGATTGCAGTAGGAAGTCCTTTTGGCCTTCAGCAAACCGTAACCATAGGAGTGATAAGTGCAAAGGGAAGAGCTCTTGGTTCAGAGGAAACAATTCCTATGGTTAACCTGATACAGACTGATGCTGCAATAAATCAGGGTAACAGCGGGGGTCCGCTGGTAAATTCAGTTGGTCAGGTAATAGGTATTAACACTTTAATACTTTCCCCATCAGGGGCGAGCGCGGGAATCGGATTTGCTATACCTAGCGATACAGTAGTCAATATTGCAGAACAGATAATAAAATTCGGCGAGGCAAGGATTCCTTTTATAGGTATAGAGATGGGAGAAAATAAAACTGATGTAACCGGAGTGTATATCAGTAATGTTACAGAAGGATATCCTGCAGAGGAAGCAGGAATAAAATCCGGAGATATAATCACTGAATTTGATGGGGTTGAGGTGCAAGATCCTTTAGAATTGCTTGCGCAGATCTTAAGGCATAATGTGGGAGATTCAGTGAATATAAAAATATATAGAGATGGAGAGTATTTAAATATAACCCTGGAATTAGTCGAGAGCCCTACAACAGAGAATGTTGAATAGGCAGCTTTAAAAAGAGGGAAGTGTTGGAAAAATATAATAAGGGAAGCAAATATAGAGAAATAGATGAAAAGATATTGGTTGCAAAGTCAAAAAAGGGAGATAAGGCTGCTTTTGAAGAGCTGGTCAAGCAATTCTCAAAATATGTCTATACTACTGCCTTTTTTATATTAAGAGACACCCATGAAGCAGAGGATGTAAGCCAGGAAGTATTTGTAAAAGTATACCTGTCCATAAAGGGTTTTAGAGGACTTTCAAGTTTTAAAACCTGGATAAGGAAACTTACGGTAAATACCTGTATTGACAAACTGAGGCTGTACTCGAAAATAAAAGATAAAAAAGTTAGCCTGGACAAAATAACCGAGGAGCATGAAGTAGTTTTTACAAAATTCAGCCAGAGCCTTGAAAAAAGTTTTTTTAATAAAGAGACGGTAAAAAAAGTATTAAAAATTATAGTAAACCTCGATGAAAGTTACCGGATTCCAATAATTTTAAGGGACCTGCAGGATTACAGCTATAGAGAAATTTCAGAACTCACAGGGAAACCTATTGGAACAGTTAAGACAAATATACACCGGGCGAGGAAGATGATAAAAGAAAAATTGAAAATGTATAGATGATAAAATTATAAGTTGAAACAAAATAAATTAATTTTAATCTAATATACCGGGACTTAAAATCTTATAGAAATTATTTATTATGAATAATATAAATAGATATTTAAAAATTGTAAAAGATGCTGTTATAGAGCCTTCTAAAGATATAGATAAAAAAATAATAGATAGAATATCCCATATCGGCAAGTCAGATGAAAAACTACTGGATGAAAAGTTTATAGATTATTTTAAAAAAAGCAATTCAAGGTTATATCTAACTATTGAAAAAATTAAAAATAATCCCGGAACTTTTATGGCTGCGGCAATAGCTGTATTTTTTATTATTGTTTTTATTGCTTTTATGATTAAAATATTTTCAAGTGAGGAAAAAACTGGTGGAAAAAACAATAGGTCACCTTCTTCTAAAGATGATACTCAACAAGATTAACGCCAGTATGATTATCCAGAACCAGGGATTGGTAAGTAAATTCCTTAAAGGTTCATATCCTAAATTACCAAAGACCCTCATAAGTAAATCTTCCAGCCAGGTATATATAGTTTCAAATAATGAGCGCATATTTTCCAGTGTAAAGAAATTTTTTATTGCTTCCATAATTTATAGATTCTATCGTTTTTTTGTTATTTTGTAAAATTAATAAAATAATTGGGAAGCATCTATTATTCCGGGATAAATAATTGCAGCAGTTTTTGTAACCGAAGCAATAGCCAATGAGTTGGTTGAGTATTATAATAATATGGTACTAAGATTTAACCAAAAATACTGAAGGATAAGATAGTATAAGATGTTATATCAAAAAATACTTATTGGATTCGGTTCAGTTGTAGCAGTAATTATTATTATATATTTGTTTTCAGCTATTTATGAATTTCTGACCCAGTCATACCATGTGTATTATCCAAAAAAAGAAATTACGGCTACTCCTTTTGATATAAGGTTGTATTTTGAAGAAATCATTTTCAGTTCTTCTGATGGGATAAACCTTTCTGGCTGGTTTGTGCCGGCAAGAAACCATAAAGGGGTGATATTGGTTTTACATGGGAATGGGGAGAATATTTCAAATGAGCTTACCTTTATAGATTATTTCAATAGAAAACTGGGGCTGTCTGTTTTTATAATTGATTACCGCGGATATGGTAAGAGCGAAGGCAGACCGACTGAGAAGGGAACCTATCTGGATGCCAGGGCAGCCTGGGAATATTTAACAGGTTCTAAGAAAATAAGACCTCAGGACATCATAATTTTTGGGCGGTCTCTGGGCGGCCCTATTGCAGCCTGGCTGGCTAAAGAAGTAAAGGCGAGGGCATTGATTTTAGACTCAACTTTTACTTCAATCAAGGATATCGCAGCTGAGCTGCACCCTTATCTGCCGGTAAGAAAATTCTTCAAATTTGACTATTCTACTATTGATTATTTAAAAGGTGCAAGCATTCCGGTATTGATTATCCACAGCAGCGAAGATGATGATATTCCATTTTCACATGCAATAAAGCTGTATAATGCTGCAAATGAGCCCAGGCAATTCCTTAAGATAAGGGGTAAACATAATGACAATTACATAAAGTCAGAAGAAATCTATATAGAGGGTATAAGATCTTTTATCTCCAGATATTAAAAAGATTACAGAATTTCTTTTTTCATATATATCCAGTCCCGGTATCCGGTATACCTTTCTGCTATCCGGGAAGATCTTTTCACAAGCTCGGTAAACCCAAATTTTTTATACAGGATATAGGCATTTTTATTTTTGCCGGCTACCCAGAGTTTTAAGACACTTTTTCTATATCTTTTTGCATAATCTTCTACAAAGGATAGCATTTTTTTAGCTATGCCTTTTCTTCTGCTATTTATATCAACTGCAACATTGTTAATATAGATAGTCTTGCTGTCTATTTTGGGGGCTTCCAGGAAGGTTAAGATAAATGCCTTGACTGCTCTAAAGAAACCCAGGTATTTAACAAAGGTCCGAAAATTTCTGGTATAGCTTTTAATGTTTTCTCTGGTTACTATCTCAACTATTCCAACTATTTTCCCATCTATTATGGCATTGTAATATCTTCCGGTATTAATGTTTCTGATGATTTCTGATTTAATGATACTGTATGCAGCATCTTTATTGCTGCTAAATATAAATTTTAATTTTTTGAAAAATGCATCAAATTCTATTTTAAGGTAACTGTCCAGATCTTCTAATTTTAAATTACTTATCCGAATATTATGGGAATTGCTGTTTTGATTTTTGTAGTTATTCATTTGATAAGTCTTTTTTATCGAGCAGCTTGCGGGCTTTTTGAAAATCCTTCCTGCAGGTCAAAAGTTTTACTCCTCTTATACTCTGTAGAGAGGTAATGCTCTGACCGGCATCATCTGAAAATATCTCGGCTTTTATACCAAAACTTTCCAGGTAACTTTTAGCAATCTCTGCATCTATTCTGGAATTAAAAGTTTTAACTGTGAGAAATTTATCCATTTTATGCCTTTAATTTATATTAAATAAAATTTTAATACTTAACTGGTTTTAAGGCAGATTAAAAGAGATAAAATTATAGCACATCCAGTATATTTATAATACTAAGCACGCAACTTTTGTTTGAAGAATTAACATCTATGATATAAACTAGTTTTAAAGCTCTGGCGATCGCAAACTTTAACTGTTGCCAAAAATTTATTTTAACTTAACGGTTGTGTAAAATACGAAAGTTTTTATGATAAAAAAATCACTTCTTTTAAAAATTTATGAAGCAGCCAGTATGCAGAGATGGAATGATCAGATCCGAACAATTGAGCTTACGGAACTGGATAAGCAGGCCCATAAGATGATTGTTGCTTATATTCTGGGAAGATGTGAAGAGGATATAAATGCCGGGAAAGTTAACTGGCTTGAAATAATAGAATGTGGATTATTCGAGTTTTTAAAAAGAATTATTCTAACTGACCTGAAACCTCCCTTGATTTACAGGATAAAAGAAGATAAAAAGCAGTATGAAAAGCTGAACTGCTGGGTTTTTGAGAGGATCAGTCCTTTCGCAAAGCAGATAGGAAAAAACTTTAATTTACGTCTTAAAAAATATCTACTGGAGGAGAAAGAAACTCTTGAAAAGAAGATTGTAAATGGGGCACATTTCTATGTAACAAAGTGGGAATTTGATATTATTAAATCAGCAAATCCCAGAGGTTATTTAATTGAAGAGATTGTTGAAAGCATTTCCCAGGAGCAGAGAAAATATCACGATTTGAAGTGTATGAAGGTTTTTATGGAAAAAAGAAACTTATTGGATTTTGCCGATATATGTGGACAGCTTCGATTCCAGCAGAGATGGAGTCATCTTTACCGGATTCCAAAAACTTCCGTATTGGGGCACATGTTAATTGTTGCTATATTTTCATTCCTGTTCTCTTATGTAACAACATTGGACAGGAAAAATTGTATAAATAATTACTTTACAGGACTCTTTCATGACCTTCCGGAGGTTTTAACCAGGGATATAATTAATCCTGTAAAAAAATCAGTGAAAGGACTTGACGAGCTTATAAAGGATTATGAAGTTGAAGAGATGGAGAAAAAAATATATAAACTAATTCCCGAGGGCTGGCAAAATGATATAAGGATGTTTACGGAAGATGAGTTTTCTGATACCAGCCAGAGAAATGGAGAACTGGTTAAGGCATCCGATGATCTGGCTGCATTTATAGAAGCATATCTTGCTTTAAAAAATGGGATAAAAAATGAGGACCTGATTTATGCTAAAAATAAATTAAACCGTAAGTATAAATCTAGAACTATCACAGGTATAAACTTCGGAAAAATATTTGCTGACTTTGATTGAGTAGATTAATTTCATGGATAGAAAAATTATCATATCAAAATCAAAATATCTGGCAGGGCTGCAGTGCCTGAAATATTTATGGTACCAGGTCAATGCCAGGAAGGAGATTCCAGAACCGGGTTTTACAGCCCAGTTTATTTTTAAACAGGGATTACTGGTAGGTGAATATGCAAAGAAGCTTTACCCTGAGGGAATTGACCTGGGAAAGATAGGTGATTTAAAAGAACAACTGGTAAAAACTTCCGAACTCTTGTCCGAAAGAAAACCTCTGTTTGAAGCCAGCTGCAGTTCCGGGTGTGTTTACAGCAGAGCTGATATACTGGTGCCGGCAGATACAGACAGATGGGATATTATTGAAGTTAAGAGCTCCACCCAGCTTAAAGAGGAGCATGTCCACGATGTTTCATTTCAGAAATACTGCTTTGATAAAGCCGGAGTTAAAATCAGAAAATGTTATCTTGCCAATATTAATAATCAGTATATAAGAAAGGGAGATATTAATCCTGGAGAGTTATTTAAAAAAACTGACATTACAGTGGAGGTAAATGAATTCCTTAATGGAATAGAAGATAGAATTGAAGAGATGCTGGAAGTTGCAGCAGAGCAGAGTCCCCCGGAAATTTTTATCGGTAAGCACTGCGATGAGCCATACAGCTGTCCGCTTAAGGATAGGTGCTGGGGATTCTTACCGGATAATCATATTTTTAATCTATATGGAAAAAAAGATAAAGCAGCCCAGCTCTACAATGAAGGAGTTCTTTCCATAAAGGATATTCCTGACGGATATAATTTAAATTTTAAACAAAAAATACAGCTTGAATGTGCAAAAACCGAAAAACCAAAAATAAATAAAAGTGAAATATTAAAATTTATAAACAGCCTGGAATACCCCCTGTATTTTTTTGATTTTGAGACTTTCTCTACAGCCATTCCCTTATATGAGGGAGTAAGACCTTACCAGATAATCCCTTTCCAGTATTCAATACATATACTGGATGCTATTGACAGCCAACCCGTACACTATGATTTCCTGGCTGAAGGAGCTGAAGATCCAAGAGAAGAACTTCTGTTAAACTTAAGAAAGCAGATAGGTGAAACAGGAAGCATAATTGTTTATTATGAATCATTTGAAAAGGGAGTCCTAAAAGAACTGAGTGAAACTTTTCCTGACTACAGTCAGTGGATTGGTTCGATTCTTACCAGGATAGCTGACCTCTATAAGCCTTTTGGTAATTTTCATTATTATCATTCTTCCCAGAAGGGGAGCGCCTCGGTAAAAAATGTTCTTCCGGCAATTACCGATTTAAGCTATGAGGGAATGGAGATAGCCGATGGTATGGCAGCGAGTGTATATTTTCTATATATCTGCGGGAATTATGATACTGGTGAAAGCTGCCCTGCAAAGGAAGAAGTCGAAAAAGTAAGAAAATCACTCATAAAATACTGCGGAATGGATACCGGAGGGATGATACATATACTAAGGGCACTGGTAAAAGAAGCTGTGTAATCTTATCTACCTCCGCATACACTCTCATATAATATTCTTCAATCTCTCACAAAATTACAATAATAATACTAGCATATTTTAATAATGTATTTTTCTAATATAAATCTAAACGTGAAATAGTTATAAAAACCCGCCAAGAAAACCCGTCCGCTTGTAGCGTGGATGAATTGGTAAAAGATTTTCAAAAAAAGACTTGATATTAAATAAATATGAAAGTATATTGTATATGTAATTTGTAGGCTTGGGCAAAGCCGAATTAATGCCTGCGGAGTTGGTTCAAGAGAACCGACATTGAAACAGGAAAAAGAATGTTTAGTAGACTAAACAGAAGCCATAAGGCTTGCCTCGTGGAACGTCACAATAAAAAGCATGAAAAATAAGGTAGATATCTCTCTTCTGCTTATCTCTTTTTCGCTTTTTCTCTATCAGGTATGTTTACTCCGGATTTTTTCAATAGCGGATTATTACCACTTTGCCTTTATGATCGTAAGCATATCTCTTCTGGGATTTGGTATAAGCGGAAGTTTTCTGTACTTCTTTATTGGTAAAATAAAGAATCCTGATCTGATACTCTTAATCTTTTCTTTTGGATTTTCGGTATCCATAATAATAAGTTTTTTAGCAAGTAACTTTATCCCCTTTGATTCTTTTAAGATTGCCTGGGAGATGAAACAAGTTTTTTATCTGGCTGTATATTATATTTTTTTGGTACTCCCTTTTTTCTTTGGGGGCTCTTTTATAGGATATGCATTTTACAGGCAGGAAAAGCCTGGACTTACCTATTTTTATAACCTGATTGGTTCCGCAGCAGGAGCAATTATAGCCATTTTTATAATGCAGCTTATGGGAAAAGATGGGGCAATTTATATTTCAACAGCTGTAGGTCTTATTGCAACGGTTGTACTGATAAATAAGAAATATCTAAAAACCTTTACATCTTTAATATTTATCTTTGTAGTTTTAATCACATCTGTCATTGTTTTTCAGCCCCGGATTATGGAAATAAGGATGTCGCCATATAAAAGCCTGCCCACATACTTGAGGTTTCCTGACTCTAAAGTAATTTACAGCAAAGAGAATTCCTACGCCCGGCTGGATATAATAGAAAGCCCCAGTATAAAATCCGCGCCGGGGATCAGTTTACAGTATCAAAAAGTCCCTCCGCTGCAGATTGGCATTACCATTGATGGGGATAATCTTTCTGCAGTAACCAGAATTGAAAGGGATGTAGCCGAGCTGAAGTTTATGGAATTTTTGCCCATCTCTGTTTTTTTTACTGTAAAACCCGAACCAGAGAAGGTTCTGGTGGTAGAACCGGGAGGAGGAATGGATGTTGCCGGGGCTTTATATTTTAATGGAAAAAATATATATGTGTCACAGAATAGCAGTTTGATAGTAGATATGCTTAAGGACAATTTTTCCGAGTATAGTGGGAATATATATAATAATAAAAGAGTTGAAGTTTGTGAGGTTTCAAGTAGAAACTTTTCAAAAATAACTGACCAGAAGTTTGATTTAATCATAATAAGTTTATCGGACAGTTTTCATTCAATCTCTGCAGGAGCTTATAGCTTAAATGAAAACTACCTCTATACTGTTGAATCTATTTCAGATTTAGTGGGCATATTAAAAGAAGATGGAGTTCTGGCCGTAACCAGATGGGTTCAATTTCCACCTAGCGAGAATTTAAAGGTACTCTCTACTTTATGTGAGAGCCTGGATAATCTAAAAATTGGGGAAATTCCACAAAAGGTATTTGCCTATAGAAGCTGGTCTACTCTTACTACCTTGTTAAAAAAAGATGGCTTTGATGAAAAAGAAATTAACCGTCTAAAAGAGGAAGTAAAAAAGCTTAATTTTGATATTGTATATTACAATGGCGTAAAGCAGGATGAGGTAAATATCTACAACATATTAGAAGAGCCATATTTTTATAATTACTATAAAGAGATAATAGAGGTAAGCAGCGGTTCGAGGGAAACATTTTATAAAAACTATTACTTCAACATTTATCCTTCCAGGGATGATAAGCCTTACTTTTTTAATTTTTTTAGATTTGGACAGGTCCCGGATATCATAAAGTATTTTGGCAAGTCCACCCAGCCTTTTGGGGGAGGAGGGTATCTTATGCTAGTTGCAGCTCTTCTGGTTTCTATTATTCTATCGGTATTTTTTATACTGCTGCCCCTGTGGATAAAAAAAATAAATATCAGCATAAGAAGGGATTTTAAATATATAGTTTATTTTTTCTGTCTGGGTTTTGGCTTTTTCTTTATCGAGCTGCCCTTTATTCAAAAATTTATTCTGGTACTGGGTAAGCCAGCTTATGCCCTTTCGGTTGTCCTTTTTAGTATCATGCTTTCTGCAGGAGTAGGTAGTTTTATCAGCAGCAGGTTTAAGGTTGATTTGAGATGGGTAGTGGGAGCAATAGTAGCTTATGTAGCCCTGTTTATATTTACATTTGGGTTTGTAGGGGATTTTATAATCTCAAAAGTACTGTGGCAGAGATTTTTATATTCAATCCTTCTTATAATCCCGCTTGGGTTTGTAATGGGGATACCTTTTCCTTCAGCCATAGCTAAGGTTAAAGAAAAACGGGAAGAGATAGTCCCGTGGCTGTGGGCCATAAATGGCTGTACTTCAGTGGTAGGATCCATAGCGGCCGTAATAATTTCCATTCATTTTGGGTTTTTTACGGTAATAGGCATAGCAGCAGTGGTCTATATAGTGGCTCTGGTGACATACAGGTATTTTTAGATTATTTTATCTCTTCCTATACCTATATGAAGTTTGAATATATTTAGTAGTTTTGATATAATGTTTGAGTAATAATAAGTATTACTTAAATAATATTATTGTAAAACTGGAGGCCAGGATGCCAAGAAAAACAAAAATTTTAAATATTTCATTAAGCAAGGAATTATATAAAGAGATTGAAAATATAGCAAAAGGGGAGAGTAGAACTAAAAGCGAATTAATAAGAGAAGCATTCAGGCAATATTATGCGAATAAAAAATGGTCGGAGATAAGAGCATGGGGAAATGAAACTGCCAGAAGGTTTGGGATCAAGGATGAGCAAGATATTGATAAGATACTTCATGAAAAGTAAGGTAATAAATTGAGAATAGTTCTAGATACAAATATTTTTATTTCGGCAGCTTTATTAGGAAGAGTATGCGAAGAAATAATTCAATTTTGCAGGTTTGGAAAAGTAAATGTATTTATCAGCAAGGATATAATAAGTGAGATAGAAGATAAGCTAAGGTTAAAGTTTTTATGGAAAAATAACCAGATAAAAATATTTTTAGATAATATATTTGAATTTTGCCACCTTGTTGAAGTTAATGAGAAGATTATTCTTATAAAAGATGATCCTGATGATGACAAGATATTGGAATGTGCAATTTCAGCAAAATGTGATTATATAATATCTGGAGATAGACATCTAATAAATTTAGGGTCATATAAGAATATCAAAATACTAGAACCAGCAGATTTTTTATTTTTGATAAGAAAATGAGAGAGATTGGTAGTTTAAATTACCATATTTATATATTTTCTGTGAGATAAAAGGAGAAGTAAGATGATAATTAGTATATAATGAACAGTGTTTTATCTCTTGTGCTCAAGCATTGGAGATAAAACTTGTTGGACTAAGCCGCGTATATTGAGTTAAAAGGGTAAGAACTTCTTCTATGTAGAAAGTATTGGAATAATTAGGGTAAAAGACATACCAGAAAGAAGATCAAGAATACAAATATGTGGTAATGGTCTGCAATTAGGGAGTAGAAACTTTGTGGGAAATACCGTTCTTACATAAAAATGGGGTAGAGTAAAAGGAAAAGTAAAGTAAAAGGCCGTGATCTTACCACTACTCTTTAAAAAAGAGCTATTAGCATGGACTATGTCATGATTATTTAAGTAAATGTTCATGATGTATCAACCAGTTCCGGCTCACTAAATTGACTATCAATCCACACAGAAAACCTGGGAATCAAATGCTTAACAGTCATGGTACCAACCTTGCAGCGAGGGCATTTTAAAATATCTTTTCCAGTGAGCTCAAGCATAAGCTCCGCAAGGTTCTTCTCCGGCTTTTTGCCAGTATTGCTAGAGACTCCCAGAATTTTTTTTACACAGGCTATATTTTGCCTGCGGTTACGGTTGCTTACAAAACCAAAATGCCTGATGCGGGTATAGGAACCGGGAAGGACATGTAAAAGAAACCTTCTGATAAATTCATTGGCAGAAAGAGTGGCCTCTTTTTTTAGGTTGCCATCTTTGCGGTCCCGGTAGGTGAAGGTAACCATGCCATCTTTAACACTCCTGATGCGGTCATTGGAGATAGCAATCCTATGGGTATAGCGACCAAGATAATCTAAGACTTTCTCCGGTCTGGCAAACGGTTTTTTAGAATATACCACCCAGTCTTCTTTGTATAGCCCATCTATTAGAGCGGAAAATCCCTCTCTGCCCTCAAACTCCAGAGATTTACCAGCAAACGTAAGCTCACCTTTGGTATATGCCATTTTAAGATAGTCGGTAAACTTACCCCTAAATACCCTGGAGAGGGCTTTTACTGGAAAGAGAAAATCTTGGTGGGGTGAGCTTATCCATCTCTTTTTGTCGCTGGCAAGAGCACCCGCAGAGATTATACAGTGAAGATGTATATGCTCGGCCAGTTTCTGGTCCCAGGTATGAAGAATGGCAAGGAATCCTATCTTTCCCCCGAGCTCGTTTTCTCCAAATTCAAGTAGAGTTTCAGATACACTCTTAAAGAGAATATCATAGATTAGCCTCTTGTTGGAACGGGCAAGTGCATTTAGCTTGTGAGGTAGGGTAAATACATTATGGAAATAATCAACCGGAAGGAGCTCTTCCTCACGTTTTTTAACCCAGCGCACTTTTGCCAGGCTCTGGCACTTGGGGCAGTGGCGGTTGCCGCAGGAGTTGTAGGTTGGATGTTCATACCCGCAAAAGCTGCATACTTTCATATGTCCACCTAGGTATGATGTTCTGCATACCTCTATTGCATGCATGACTTTATGATGTGAGAGGGGCATCCTATGAGATCTACGGTAGACAGCACCAAATTCCCTTACAATATCAGCTAACTCCCACTTAAAGGTTGTCTCGGGGGTATTCTCTGCTATAGTATTTGTTACTACCATAGTCTACTGGTCCGGTACATAGAGTAGGTCCAGGGGACTTTTGGCAGAATCCAGGTTCTTTCTGGCCACATGAAGATAAGCAGCAGTGGAACCAATGGATGCATGGCCCATAAGGACCTGGATGGTTCTAATATCAACTCCAGCCTCAAGCATATGGGTTGCAAAGCTGTGTCTTAGGCCATGAAAGGTCACCTTCTTTTTAATACCCGCTTTCCTCTTAGCTATATCAAATGCCAGTCTGGGGGAAGTTTTGGTGAGATGCTTTTTTGTTTTCCCATTTGGAAATAGCCAGTATCTGGGATCAGGCTTATATTTTTTCCAGTAAGAGCGAAGCTCTTCAAGAAGTCTTGGAGAAAGGATGGTATAGCGGTCTCTTCCCCCTTTGCCATTTTCAATTCTTATCATCATTCTCTTGCTGTCAATATCACTTACCCTTAGCTTAATAAGTTCACTAATACGAAGTCCCCCCGAGTAGGCAGTCATAATCATCACCTTATGCTTACGGTTTTTAATACAGGAAAAAAGCCTAACCAGTTCATCCGGGCTAAATACTTCCGGCAGGGGTTTTGGGTTTTTTCTTAATGGGATGGAAAGTGCAAGGTTCTCCCTGCCTAAAGTCTTCCTGTAGAAGAAACGCAGGCCAGCGGTTATAGTATTAATGGAGCTCCACTTGAGACCGCGTTCGTTTATTAAATACAGGATGTAGTCTTTGAGCTGGTTCTTGCTTATCTTGTCTGGAGAGGTGCGGTAGTACTTGGCCAGCCCGTATACTGCCAGCACATAACTTTTCTGAGTGCTTTCAGTAAAATGGTGTAGCTGCATGTCACCGATCATTTTTTTACGTAGTGTGGTCATGATAATTCCTCCTTCTAAAAAATTAAATATTAGGATGCATGATGTAGCATCCGGTAGATAGATATTGTAACGGTTTTAATTTTTAGTGGAAAAAAAGATGACCCTAAATAGCATCATGGTAGTATCAGAGGGGTGTGTTTGTATGAATAAATGTATGGGTAAGTGTTTAAGCTGCAGATATAGTTGGTTAAAAGCTACCGCGCTAGCGGTTTAGTCCAACTCGGCTTATAGACTAAATCTGCAAAGATTAAATAATATTATGCATTATTATG
>JACKQG010006083.1_pt1 | contig 12954 bp, 11 predicted proteins | sample 8237621 | NCBI WGS metagenome assembly JACKQG01 (sample SAMN15677084, study PRJNA649215) | marine metagenome | biome: marine; feature: Black Sea; material: saline water; isolation source: suspended particulate matter (SPM) from the Black Sea western gyre | collected 2013-06-09/2013-06-10 | depth...
GTCTTCCCCGTGGGGGTACCAATCGCTATTCCCGACCGGCCAGAAGATGTTCTCGGCCTCGAAAAAGGGGTCGGGAGTCTTTTGTGCGAAGCACCCTGCGGGCCGTTCCGGCAAAAGACTCCCGACCCCTTTTTCGGTCGTCGTGCGGTCAAGAAAGGCGAACGATGCCTTTGCCACGTCCAGAAATTCTTCCTCGGGCCAGCGCTCAGCGGCGACGAACATGGCCTGTGGCAACACCGCGTTGGCATAGGTCATTTGCGCCTCGAACCACGGCCAATCCGGTCGCAGGGAGCGATGGTAGCAGTCCACCAGCCGCTGCGCCGCGGACCGGGCGATGGTCTCGAACGATTTCATCTCCTTGGCCTCCGCCGCCCGGAGACGCCCCCAAGCCTGAATCACGTACGCCTGCGCCCGCAGGCTCCGCAGGCTGGCCAAGGCGGGCAACACCGCTTCGATCAGCTCGCGGGCCAGCCGGCGGTATCCGTCGGGCAGGTTGCTGTCGAGCACTTCGGCCAGAGCCAGGACCGCCTGGCCCTGGCAATCGCCGGTGCCGGCCGCATCCAGCCAACTACGCTGGTAACTCAAAAAGTTGTGGAACCCGCGGACAGGACAACGGGCGTGTTCCAAAAAGCTCAAATAGCCCGTGACGCGGCTCAACATGCGCTGCTCCGGGTGCTGGCACCACAGGCTAGTACACAGGCGCAAGGCGCGAGCGTTGTCGTCGGTCGTGTAGCCACTCTCGCGCCGCGGGATGCTGTAGATGGCATGCTGGATCAGCCCGGTCGAGTCCGTCATGCGATCCAGATGATCCAATGCCATCCCGTTACCAATTTGCATCTGAGAACCCTCTGCTTGGTTAATGGCTTGCTGCCTGGGCCACCATGCTGCCCTTGCCGCTTGGCGCTGCGAAAACAATGCGTCTAATCCGCTCCCCATGTGCCTTGCCCGCCGCAATCCGGCCAAACAAGTCCAAGTACCGTCGGCCCACATTCGACCAGAACATGGGCTGTGCGTACCGGTACGCTCTGCGCCGGGTAGCCAGCCGGAAGGCGGTGTCATTCAGGAATCGCAACGTCGCATCCGCCATCGCCTCGCTCTGGCCAAACGGCACGAGCAATCCCCGCCCGTCGGCCAGGACTTCTTCGGCATACAGGTACGGCGTGCTCACCACCGCACCACCCGCGGCCAAGGCGTACGCCAAGGTACCGCTGGCAATCTGGTCCTTTCCGGGATAGGGGGTGACGTAGACGTCGCAGGCCTGCAGGTGTTCCAGTAGTTCGGCCAAGCTGAGATACCTGTTAACAAAACGCACATGCGCTCCCACGCCCAGCGATTCGGCCATCTCGACCAGACTCTCCCGATAAACCTCCCCCTCCTGACGTTTGACCTGCGGGTGAGTGACGCCCACGATCAAGTACGTGATATCCGGACAGGCGGCCACGATTCGAGGCAGGGCCTGGATCATGTATTCCAGCCCCTTGCCGCGGTTGATCAGTCCGAAGGTGCAAATCACTCGGCGACCGTCCAGTCCCAGCCGCGTCTTGTGTACGCCATTGCGCTCATAAGGGACCTCCGGTACTCCGTGCGGAATCACCTGCACGTGCGAGCCCGACACGCCGTAGACGCGGGCCAAGAGCCGCGCCGCAACTTTGGTCATGACCACGATGCCTTGGCTACGGGCGGCCAAGTTCCGGATCACGCGTCGTGGCAGCGGGTCTGGCTGAGTCAAGAGCGTGTGGAACGTGGTGACGATGGGCTTGCGACATGCACGCACGAAGTCCAGCACTTGACGACCCCATTCACCAGGATAAAGGCCGAATTCGTGCTGCAAGCTCACCACGTCACACGGACCGTCGTTGGCCACCTCCGCGGCCAGACGGTAAGCGTTCGGGCGGTTGTTGTCGATCACGTGGACCACGCGCGAGTCCTCGTAGGAACGCACGCAGGTTTTCTGGATGGCCGCGACCGAGGACAGCGGCTCCTGCGCTGCGCAATCTACGGCGTCGGCTGAATCCTTGGTGAAAGTTGCCAGCCCGCACTCTTCCGGCGGATAGGTCGATACGAACAAGGGTTGAACGGGATTCACGGGTTATCTCCTTAAGTCTTTCTGATCTGTTTTCCCACCGCTCCGATCAAGCTTTTCCGTCGGAATCCTCCTTCCTTCCGAACTTCCCGCGTGCCAAGAACGAAAAAAGCCGACGTGTCCGAACACCCTGAGGTATTCGGACACGTCGGCTTACTCGTCAACGAGCCCCCCGGCACAGCCGAGTTGCCCTTTATCTAGTCATCCGGCGACTTCTGATTGACTTCCGGGCGGAGTCTCGCTCGCATTTCCTACCGCTCCGATGCCTATTCATTTTACTGCTCGCGGCGGAGAAAGCAAGTATGGACGGTTGGTTTCGTCTTTAGTATGATATGGTGGCAGAGCCCGGGAGCAACGGTGATTCACGTTCTGATGTTCTGTCCTCGGGTGTGTGGCTTTCGTCAGTGCGGTCGTCCACTCATGTCCGGGGACGTCTTCGAGACAGGAAAGACGCCTCGAGGTCACAATGAAAACCCAGGGCGAAATCGAATCCGCCATTTGTGAAGGCATTAGCCGCTTCGAGCAGGACTACATGGGCCGGGGTCCGAAGGACATTCACACCCACCTGCTCGGGGATCTCCTCGTGGTGCGCCTGAAGGGCGTGCTGACTGCCGCCGAACAGCATCTGGTCAAGTCGCTGCCGGCGGAGAAGGGGCGGGACCTGCTCAAGCAAGTCCGCACCCACCTGATCGAAACGGCACGTCCGGTCATGGAAGCGATGGTCCAGGACGTTACCGGCGTCAAGGTGTTGACCCTGCACCACGACATCAGCACCGCCACCGGCGAGGAAGTCGTGCTCTTCACCCTTGCCGGGGTGCCCCCTTTCCGCGAAGCAAAGAAGAGATAACCCGGCAGAAGCCCAAAGGTCTTGGGCATACCGAGCGATTCTCGAAGGGAACCCTCTCTGTCGCCCACGCTATCGAACGCCCGGTTGTGCCGGGTGCCTGTCAGAGATAAGGCGAGAAAAGGCGTGCGACCCCGTCGCGGAGTCTGATGGGCAGGCTTCGGCCGTCCATTTCCGCCATACTGAGCGGTCGGGACTGCTGGATCTTGGAGCGGACCAGATCACTCAGCGACGTCGCCAGTTCGCGGTCGTAGCACTCGACGTCGAATTCGAAGTTGAGCCGCAAGCTGCGGGGGTCCCAGTTGGCGGAACCTAAGAGTGTCCAGAGTTCGTCGACCAGCATCAGTTTGGTGTGATCGAACGGCGGGGGCGAGAGCCAAACCCGGCAGCCGCGTTCCAACACCTGCCACAACAGTGCCGTCGACGCCCACTGCACCAGCGCCAAGTCGCTCTCCGCAGGCAAGACGATGTCGACCTGGACGCCTCGCAGGGCGGCCACGTTCAGGGCGGCAATCAGCGATGCATCGGGCAGGAAATAGGGCGTGACGACCAACACGGAAGACCGTGCGCAGGCGATCGCGCCGAGGAGCGTGAGACGCAGGGTCTCGAAATCATCATCCGGTCCACCGGGGATGCCGCGGGCCAGGACGGGGCCGTCCGGCTCGACGGTCGAGAACCACGGCTGGCCCTGCAGGAGTTCACCGGTGCAGAAGGCCCAGTCGTCGACGAACGTTTCTTGGAACTGGGCCACCACAGGTCCGGTGACCCGAAAGTGCAGGTCCTGAACAGGGTGGCGAGGTCGCCGCTCCAGGCAGGTCCGCTCATCGATATTCATGCCGCCGGTGAATCCGATCCTGCCGTCCACCACCAGGATCTTGCGGTGGCTCCTCAGGTTCGAGTACTGAAACCGCCAAGGGATCAACGTGGGTAGGAACTGGGCGCAGGGAATTCCCGCCCGTCGCAGCCAGCGCGGTATCGGCCGCCAGCGATGGTGCGTCCCCACGTTGTCGATCAAGACCCGCACTTCAACGTGGCGAGACATCGCACGCCGCAGCGCATCCTGGAAGCGTTGGCCCGCCGGATCGTGATCGAAAATGTACGTGGTCAGCGTGATGGACCGCGCGGCTTCGTCGATCGCCTGCAGCATGGCCGGATAGGCCTGGTCGCCGCTGACCAGCGGCGTCACACGATTCCCCGCCAGCAAGGGCCGCCGAGTCACGTCGCGCACGAGTTTAACCAGGGGCTCCAGGGGCGTCCCCGCCAGCATGCCTGCTTGATCGGGGACCTCCGCGGGACACTCGCCAAGACCCGAGGACGAATCCGGACGAGGACGTTCCGTACGGAGCGACCGGGCGCGTCGCTCGATCCGATTGATGCCCAGCCAGACGTAGAGCAGGACGCCGAGGATCGGGGCCAGCCAGATCACTCCCACCCAGCCGATCGCCGCGCGCGTGTCGCGTTTGGATAGTACCGCGTGCCCGGTGGCCAACAGGGAAAAGAGCACGATGAGCAGGGTAACGACGTAGGGCCAGAACGCGAGAATCTGATCCATCGCGGCAAACAGAGGCTGTTCCATCGACCGGCCCTGCCTCTCTTCACGCACCGACTACTTTCCGGCGGCCCGCCTTTGCGCTTTCCACGGCGGCCCGGATGGCCACAAACTCACCCACGTTGTCCAGGCTCACGAGTCCGACAAGGGCACCCCCGCGCAGGATCGGCAGGGTTTCGCAGTGGCAAGTCTGGAACCGCCGAAAAGCAGTCTCCAGCATCTCGGCCGCATCGACCGTCTCAAACTCACGGCGCATCACGTCCTCGACCCGTGAATCCAGGTCTCGCTGGGCCAACGCGACGAGCAGATCGGCACGCGTCAGGACCCCCACGACGCGCTCGCCATCGAGAACCGGGAAATCGTGCTGCGAACCGCTCAAGAGTAGTTCGACGGCGCGGTGCAGCGTATCCTGCGGCGACAAGGTCCGAAAATCGGTCAGCATGGCGCGCGCGACCGGGATCCCGCTGAGCGCCGATTTCATCTGGGCCATGCTGGCCTCTTGCGCGGCACCGATCCACACGAAGAGCGCGATGAACAACAGAAAGGGATTGCCGAAGAATCCGGCAAACCCGAACAGCAGCGCCATCGCCTGCCCGATGGTCGCCGCGATGTGCGTCGCTCGTGTGTACTCCATCCCCGTGGCCAGAATCGCGCGCAGCACGCGTCCGCCGTCCATAGGAAATGCCGGGAGCATGTTGAACACGACCAGGAACACGTTGACGACCATCAGTCGCTGCAGGAAGGGGCCGCTGGTCACGCTCAACTGACTGAAGGGCGTTCGAGTCGCGGTGAACTCCAACAAGGCAAACAACACCACCGCGATGACGACATTCACGGCGGGACCCGCCAGCGCCACCCACAACTCCTGCCGCGGGTCGTCGGGCATCCGTTCCAAACGCGCGACTCCACCGATAGGCAACAGCGTGATGTCGCGGGTTTTGATACCGTACTTGGCCGCCATCAAGGCATGCCCGAACTCGTGCGCCACCACGCACGCAAAGAGGGCCACGATGAATCCGACGCCGGCCAGGGTGCCTTCGAGGCTGTGCCCTTGCGACCAGTGGCTCAGGACGACAAAGCCGATCAGGATCAAGAACGTGGCATGCACATAGACGCCGATACCTCGAAAGGAACCAATTCTCCACGACCATTTCATGATCGAATCCTCCGCTGTGACGAGGGGCGCCACAGACCGTTCACAATCTGGATATTCGCGGCTTTTGCCATGGCGTCGATGGCGGCCAGCAAACCCGAACTGAGCGGAATGGCGCTAGCCACCGGTATTTCAATACCACCGAGGACTAGCGCCCATTCGCTCACCCCAAAATTAAGCATGGACAAAGCACTAGTCCATCGCTTTTTCCGCCAGCCGCATGCGATTAGCGTTCCGCCTCGTTCCTTGCCGCACTGGCCTACGGTGGACTGTCTGCCCATTCTCCGTTGATCGCTTCGACGAGGTCCGACACGCGAATCATCGGCGGAGTCCACCACGTCGCACGCGGCCCCCGATCCCGTTTGGCCCGTTTTCGCGGCGACCAGGTGGCCTGAATCTCTTCACACGCCCGTCGAATGTCCTTGGGTGTCGGTTGGTAGACGCGACGTCCTAACACCCGATTCTTTCGCATCGCGATCATGTTCCTCACCTCCTTTCCTCTATGTGACCTGGAACTCGGCGTCGACGGCGTCCTCCTCGCGGTCACCAGGGGTAGTGCCGTTGGACCAGTCGTTGGGCCGGTGTGCAGCATCGTCACCGGCCCCGGCCTCAGCCTGGGCGTTGGCCGTGGCGTAGAGCGATTGGCTCAGCGCGTGCGAAGCCTGCTCCAACTGATGAATCGCCGCTTTGAGGGTTTCGACGTTTTCGCCCTTCGCCGCCGCACGGGTCTGTTCAATGGCCTTGGTCACGGCTTCCTTGTCGGGACCACTGAGCTTGGCCTCGTGTTCCTGGATGAGCTTCTCAAGCTGCCACGTCATCGTGTCGGCCTGGTTCCGCAGTTCGGCGAGTTGCCGCTTCTGCTTATCCTCATCGGCATGCACGTCGGCATCGCGCCGACGACGGTCGATCTCCTCTTCCGATAGGCCGGCGCTCTGTTCGATACGCACTTTCTGTTCCTTGCCCGTGCCCATGTCCTTGGCCGAGACCTGGAGAATGCCGTTGGCGTCGATGTCGAATTCGACTTCGATCTGCGGCAGGCCGCGAGGCGCGGGCGGGAGGCCCTCCAGATTGAACTGGCCGAGCAGGCGGTTGTCGGCCGCCATCTGCCGCTCGCCCTGGAAGACCCTCACGGTCACCGCATTCTGATTGTCCTCGGCCGTGCTGAAGACCTGCTTCTGCTCGGTGGGAATTGTCGAGTTGCGATCGACCAGCTTGGTCATGATGCCGCCGAGGGTCTCGATGCCCAGCGATAGCGGCGTCACGTCCAACAGCAGAATGTCCTTGACTTCGCCGGCCAACACGCCACCCTGGATCGCCGCGCCGATGGCCACAACCTCGTCCGGGTTGACACCCTTGTGGGGCTCCTTGCCGAATATCTTCCGCACGAGATCCTGGACCTTGGGAATCCGTGTCGAGCCGCCCACCAACACCACTTGGTCGATTTCGTTGACGTTGAAATGCGAGTCCTTTATCGCCTGGTTGACCGGCCCGCGGCAGCGCTCGATCAAGTGATCGACCAACTGCTCGAACTTGGACCGCGTCAGCGTCAGTTGCAGGTGCCTCGGACCCGTTGCGTCGGCCGTGATGAACGGCAGGTTGAGGTCGGTCGATTGCAGAGAGCTAAGTTCCTTCTTGGCCTTTTCGCAGGCTTCCTGGAGCCGCTGCAGGGCCATCGGATCCTTGCGCAGATCGATGCCTTGCTCCCGCTTGAACTCCTCGGCGGCGTAGTCGAGCAGCACGCGGTCAAAGTCGTCGCCGCCCAGGTGCGTGTCGCCGTTGGTGCTAATGACCTGGAACACACCTTCGGCCACATCCAGAATCGAGACGTCGAAGGTCCCGCCGCCGAGATCGAAGACCACGATCTTCTCGGCGGTCTTCCGGTCCAGCCCGTAAGCCAACGAGGCCGCGGTCGGCTCGTTGATAATGCGCATGACTTCCAGGCCGGCTATCTGTCCGGCATCCTTGGTAGCCTGACGCTGCGCATCGTTAAAATAGGCCGGGACGGTGATCACCGCCTTGTTGACCTTGTGGCCCAAGTAGGCCTCGGCGGTCTCTTTGAGTTTCCGCAGGATGATCGCGGAGATTTCCGAAGGCGTGTATTGGCGCGTGTCGATCTGCACCTTGACGTACTCTTCCGGTCCCCCGACAACCTCGTACGGCACGATCTTCTCTTCGCTGGCCACTTCGTTGTGTCGGCGGCCCATAAACCGCTTGATCGAATAGACCGTCCGCCGTGGATTCATGATCGCTTGCCGTTTCGCCAACTCGCCCACGAGCGTTTCGCCCTTATCGTTGAACGCCACGGCACTGGGCGTCAGCCGGTTTCCCTCTTGATTCGGGATCACCTTGGCTTCCTGCCCCTCCATCACAGCCACCGCCGAATAGGTCGTCCCCAAGTCGATCCCGATAATCTTCTCTCCCTGAGCCATTTGATCATGCACCTTTGTTTGAAAGGATCGTTCGTCCGGACCACAACGGCCGACAAGAACAAAAAAAGCCGACGTGGCCGAAAACCCGCAGGTATTCGACCACGTCGGCTTACTCGTCAACGAGCCCCCTGGCACGGCCAAGTTGCTCTCTATCTAGTCATCCGACAATCTCGTTGGAAAGGGGCGATCAATTCCGCCGGAACCCTTCCACTGCTATGATTGTACGCCGGTGAGCGGGAAATGCAATAGGACTCCTTCCTTCCACATTTCGCATCATTGGCGATTGTCACCGCTCAAGGACTTTGAAGCTCGTCGTTGCCGGTGCGCGAGCCGACATCCTCCTCGATTCGGCCTTTCACTACTTCTCTCCTTCACGCCAGGACCTTCTCAGCGGTAATCAGCCCTGACGGGCGCTCGCCCCGTTCGAAGAGGGTGATGTTGTGGAGGGTCTCTTGGGCGATGGCATCCAAAGCGTTGCGAGTAAAGAATGCCTGGTGCCCCGTGATGATCACGTTGGGGAACGTGAGCATGCGGGAGAAGACATCGTCCTGGATCACCCGACTCGATAGGTCCCGGTAGAACAGGTCGGCCTCTTCTTCGTAGACATCCAGCCCAAGGAAACCGAGCCGGCCGGATTTGAGCGCCCGGATCACCGCCTTGGTATCGATCAGCGCCCCGCGGCTGGTGTTGATCAGCATGGCACCGCGTTTCATCCTCCCCAGCGCCTCCGCGTCGATCAGGTGACAGGTGTCGGGCGTCAACGGGCAGTGGAGGGTGATGATGTCGGACTCCGCCAGCAGCTCGCTCTTGGATACGTAGCGAACCTCACAAGCTTCGACCTCGGGGTTCTCGGTCACGTCGTAGGCCAGCAAGTTGCAGCCGAAACCGTGGAGGATGCGGGCAACCACCGCGCCGATCTTTCCGGTGCCCACGATCCCCGCCTTGCGGCCGTGCAAGTCGAACCCCATCAGCCCTTCCAGCGAGAAATTTCCCTCCCGGATACGGTTGTACGCCTTGTACAACCTGCGGTCCAAGGCCAGGATCAGGGCGACGGCATGCTCGGCCACGGAGTAGGGCGAGTAGGCCGCCACCCGGGTGACGATCATGTTGAGTTGTTCGGCCGCCCGCAAGTCTACGTTGTTGAAGCCCGTACACCGCATGGCGACCAGTCGCACTCCCTCCCGTGCCAGCACGGGCAGGACCTGAGCGTCGAGTTGGTCGTTGACAAACGCGCAGATCGCAGGAAACCCGGCTGCCAACGCGCAGGTATGAGCTGTCAGCCGCGGCTCATAAAAGGTCAGGTCATGTCCGGCATCCACGTTAGCGGCCGTGAGGAATTCGCGATCGTACGATTCGGTGCTGAAGACAGCTATTTTCATAGGTCCAGTTCTGCCCTTTGTGTGAGCGTGAGTCTCGCGGAGAAGCTAAACGCGGGTTTGCGTGGATAGATACAACGGTACCTTCAGTTGGGCGATTTGATCCAACTGCCCTTCGAGCCAGTCGACGTGTCCGTCTGGTCCACGTGCGGTTACTTGATCTGATCGATCGCTTCGCCAGTTGTTTCCTTCGCCTCGTGCCCGAACTCTTGCACCTTCTCCTTGTCCTTCCGGATTTTGTCTTCGTCTACGGTGAACGTCGCATTGACCTTGTGGTCCGCGTTATTCCTGTCCGACGAAAGCTAGAACCAACCCCGGTAAAACACCACGCCGGCGATACCGACGACGAGCAAAACGACAACAACCAGAAAAGCTCTCATGACAAATCCCTCCTCGATTGGTTGAAACAAACGCCCCGCAACGCGAGGCTTGACACTCGCGCCGTTGCCTTGTCTTGCATTTACTCCGCCGCTGGGATCAGAAGCGTCCGAGCAGCAGCAGGACGAGCAGAATCAGCACCACCAATCCCAGCCCGCCGCTCGGCCCATAACCCCAGTTTCTGCTGTGACCCAACGCGGGAAACGTGCCCAGCGAACCCAGCAGCATCAGAATCACAAGCACCACCAAGATCGCAGTAAGGACCGTCGGAAAAATAAGTGGCGGCGTATCACCGTGGCGTAAGCTTCCAGCTTGCGTTTCCGGCCTCGCAAGCTGGAAGCTTACGCCACTAATACTTCCGACGACGCTAAGCATGTTAGTTCTCCTTCGAGAAGAGACATTAACGCGGCTAGGCCGCAGTCAACATGGGTCGGACAAATCTCCAAAACCAAGTGTCCGGTCAGTCGTGTCAGCAGCCAACTCGCGGGCACGACGCTCAGCTCTTACCTTTGCCTTTGTGTTCGCCGCGCTTCGGACCCGTCGCGGGTGAACCCGTGGGCCTGTCGTCCCGTGGCTGCCGGGTCCGCTGATCAAGTATGGGCTGAGACTTCGCTTGTGGCGTGTCCAGCGGCACTCGTAACGTCGTGTGTAGCCGCGGCTGCTCCGGTATGCCTGTGGCCGTGAAACAGACCGGATCGAGCAAACCGCCCACGTGCTGCGTCTTGAGCTAGTCCATCGCTTTCGCCGCCAGCGGCATACGTTTAGCGGTCCGCTTCGTTCCCCGCCGCACTGGCGTACGGTGGACGGTCTGCCCATTCTCCGTTGAGCGCCTCGACGAGGTCCGACAGGCGAATCATCGGCGGCGTCCACCACGTCGCACGCGGCCCCCGATCCCGTTTGGCCCGTTCTCGCGGCGACCACCTCGTCTGAATCTCTTCACACGCCCGTCGAATGTCCTTGGGCGTGGGTTCGTAGACACGACATCCTAACGCCCGGTTTTTTCGCATCTCGATCATGTCTCTCACCTTCTTTCCTCCCAGAGGCTAGTGCATCGGAAGTTCCTCTTGCTTGCTCCAACTGATGGCTCGTCTCATCAGAGTCTTCCTTCGTCGAGTGGGTTGTCGTTCGCCTCATCGTTTCTGGCGTTCACGCAGACCGCAGTCGTGACGACACGGGTCTCGACATACTCCGACGGGGCCTTTTCGAACGCCTGTAGCGACTCTTTTGTGTAGAATTGATAGGTTCGCCCCTGGTACTTCTTGTTTCCCGCGGCAAACGCTCTCGGAAACCGGATGTTCATCACGGGGTCCATCTCGAAGCTCTCCTTCTGGTATTGCTTCGTAAAATACAACTCGAAGTACGTTCGAGTGAACCCAACGAGCTTGTCATCGATCCACGCGGCGATGGCATCCTCGCGGGGGTTGTCGATCGGGATGACCAGTTGATCGTGGCTGTCGAACTTGATAAAGATGGGAAGGATCTCCAGGCGATAGTCCATGATGGCGTTTTCGATGGAGCCGTCATGCCCCAGGCGAAAGGACAGTTCAACCTTCCCCGAACACGCGTCGGAAGAGGGAACGGAGAGCGTTGTCGTTCTCCCGTGAAATCCCCGGCCCTCGGGGCCTCGCAGTTCCAGGCTCACGTTCTGCTTGATGTCCTTGAAAACGTCCACCTTCGTGAACGCCTCGATGCGTGGCTGCAAGATCGCGTGGATGCGTTCCGTCAGAGAAAGGAAACGCTCAAATCGCTGCTCCTGGCCAAGAAAGACTTCGGCCGCCTCCTCTTGGAGCACGTGGACTCGCTCCGTGGCGGCGGCAACCTCAGCGGCGAGACGCTCGACGAGTTGGTCTACTGACGACATGATTCATTGCCCCTCAATTGTCGGTCGTTCCTCGATTCCTCAGTCGCCGTTGCCGGTGCCCACCAAGGCATCTGGCCTGATTCTGGATCCCTCGGTCGTCTGATTGGCCTCGATCATAGCGTTGCGAATTTGCTCGCTCAGGCTAGCAAGACTGCCGGGCGAATGCGGAATCATGATCGTATTCGACCGCGACGAGCCGCCGATTTCCTTGAGCGTGTCGAAGTATTGGGTCATCAGGACGAGGTTCATCACATCCTTCGCCGTCGTGCCTGGCACGGACCTCTGGAACTCGTCCACGGAATCTCGCAGCCCCGCGACGATGGCCTGCCGCTGATCGGCAATGCCCCGCCCCTGCAAGGCCTTACTTTGTGCGTCGCCTTCGGCCGCCTTGACCTTGAGGATTCGGTCTGCTTCCCCCTTCTCGGTCGCCGCCACCCGCATCCGCTGGGCCGCGTTGATCTCGTTCATCGACTGTTTCACCTTCGGATCCGGATCGATATCGGTGACCAACGCCTTGAGGATCCCGTAACCAAAGCCTTCCATCACCTGGCTGAGTTCGGCTTTGACGATGTCGGCGATATCGTCCTTCTTCTCGAAGACGTCGTCGAGCTTGATCTTGGGCACCTGAGCCCGAACGACGTCGAAGACGTACGACGTAATCTGCCGGCGCGCGTCATCGAGCCTATAAAACGCGTCGTAGACCTTCTCCGGCAGAACGAAAAACTGTACGGCGACGACCATCTGGACAAACACGTTGTCCTCGGTCTTGGTCTCGATCTTGACGTCCAACTGCTGGACCCGCAGATTGATGCGCCCTACCACCCTGTCGAGGAAGGGGACCTTGATGTTGAGGCCTGGCCCGGCTTCCCGCACGAATTTCCCGAGGCGCTGCACGATGGCAGTCGTGCGCTGCTCCACCGTGAAGAAGGTGGATGTTAGCGCTGCGATCACCGCGATCAGTGCGATCGCCCCGATTGCTATGCCAACTCCTTCGTAGATGGATATGTTTTCGAACATGATCAAGTTCTCCTTGAAAAAAGTTTGGGCCAGTTGTCAGAATAACAACAGGTCCCTGATTAGCGCCTCGTGCAGCGTGACGACCAGCGTGTCATGGGTCGTTAACATGTCTCTGCACGTTTCTGTAAAAGGATCGTTCGTCCGGACCACGGCGGCCGACAAGAACAAAAAAAGCCGACGTGGTGGAACACCCGAAGGCATTCGACCACGTCGGCTTACTCATCAACGAGCCCCCCGGCACAGCCGAGTTGCTCTTCATCTAGT
>JACKQG010006084.1_pt1 | contig 12953 bp, 11 predicted proteins | sample 8237621 | NCBI WGS metagenome assembly JACKQG01 (sample SAMN15677084, study PRJNA649215) | marine metagenome | biome: marine; feature: Black Sea; material: saline water; isolation source: suspended particulate matter (SPM) from the Black Sea western gyre | collected 2013-06-09/2013-06-10 | depth...
CCTGCTGTGATGGAGTGTTGGTTATCATACTTAGTTCATTTGGGCAAAATCTAGGATAAACGAAGGAATATAATTCACGCTTTGAGAGAATATGGTTTTGACCAAGCTCGCGAAGGAAGCAATCATACGATTTTTTCAAATGGGCGAGTCAGTGTGCCTGTTCCAAGACATCGGCAAATCGCCTCAAAAACGGCAATGCGAATAGCCAAAGAAATTGATGTTGACTGGCAACAATTTAAGCGCCAAATTTCATAGTGAGGAAAATATTATGGAAAAGTATACAATTGAAATTGAGCGGGATGGTAAGTTTTTTGTCGCCCAGTGTGTAGAACATTCTAATTGCTTTACCCAGGGACGAACACTTAGAGAAACACTTAGGAATATGCAGGAAGTGTTAGAATTGATACTAGACGTGCAAAATCCCCAAATGGAAGCGCATCTCATGGATGAAGTTGTGGAAGCTATTGTTCAGGCAGCGTAAATTACTTATCATGAAAATCCTACTTGTCTTGACTAAAAAATTTACCGCAGGCGGCGGACAATCACACATTATCAATTTGTCAAAAGGTTTAATTTCCGAAGGTCATGAAGTCATAGTCGCCGCGGATTCAGGTCCGCTGACAAACGAATTGCGAGCTTCCGGAGTCGAGTTTTACCGTTTACGTTTTTGCACATCAATCAATCTACTGGGTCTAATCTTACAGATTTTCATAGCGGTCATGCGGCTGAAACCAAATATAATTCACGCGCAATCGGGCAACGCAATGACTGTATGCTTGCCCGTTGCGAAATTGTTGGGCATTCCGTTCATCGTTACTTATCACGGATTTTCGCCTCAGACGTACAATGACAAAACTGTAAGCGCGCTTGTGCCGAAAATCATCACGGTATCGGAATATTATAAAGATAAACTCCTCCATGAGGGGCATCTAAAACCTGAACAGATTACGGTCATTCCAAACGGACTTGACTTTGAGAAATATGCTTCGCCACGATCGGATAAACCGAAAGGTTATGAATCCGTTTCACAATTAAAACCAAACCGTAAGACGAAGTCGTCGGGCTTCGCGCGGTTACTTCGTGAACCGCTTCGCGAAACGAACACGAACAAGATTATTTACATCTCCCGGCTTTCCAAAGAAAAAGCAGGACGTTACGATAAATCCAAACAAATTGCGCAAGTTTTAGGCGCGATGCCTCTGGTCTATAAAGAAATTCCGTCGGCTCGATTGCTCATCGTAGGAGGTGGAGATGCCTTTGAGGATACCAAACATCAAGCGGAGATAATCAATCGGGAATTGGGGGTTGATTTAATTTCTTTATCCGGCGTTCGTTACGACATTCCAAATATCATAAGACAGGGAGACATTGTTTTGGGTTTGGGGCAGGTTGTGCTTGAGAGTTTGGCGTGTGAGCAGGCGACAATCTCTTTGCAGAATGGAGCATTCGGTGGGGCAATGACACCTGAAAAAGTAGAAACCTTAGAGAAAACGAATTTCAGCGGGATGGGCGGTAGGGAATCGCCTGTTTTGGCTCAAGACATCATAACAGTTCTCAAGAACAGAGAATATTATTTGACTCTGGCAAAGAAGGCGAAAGACAAGGCAAAAGTCATCGCTGACATCCAATCAATTGCCAGGCGGACAGTGGAAGTTTATCGCGAAGTTATCTATGAGCGTCATGTTTCCAGACAATTTACAATTTCCATCGCACTATCTGTGTTTGCTATGCTTGGATATAAAATGATTCAATATTTGGGAAAAGGGCGGTTGAAGTAGAGATAAAACGTGAAACGTAAAACGTAAAGGATTAAATCAATGATTCAGGGACATCAGAAAAACATAAGCGTTGATGTTAATGAAGATAAGCAGGAGGTTTATATCCGTTGGCTGCGGCAAGCTGCTTCTCGTCCGACTGTCAAAGAAAAACTTTACGCTCATGCTTGGGAAGTGGCACGGGCGGCAGCCCGGTTACTTAAAGAACGCTATGGGGTGAATCGAGTACGTGTCTTCGGGTCGTTAGTGCATTCGAGTCGATTTCATGAAAGTTCTGATATTGATTTGGCTGTTGAAGGCTTAAAACCAGATGATTACTGGGAAGCAGTGACATCTGTCTTGTTTCTCGATGACCAATTTCCGGTAGAATTGATTGATTCAACGGTTTGCCGCCCAGAGATATGGGAAGTTGTTGAGGAAGAGGGGGTGGATTTGTGAAAGATGAATTGCTTGCACTCAGAGCTCGGATTGAAGCAGAGATGCAAAATATTGAACGAACGGTACAACGAGCCCAAGAGGCCTGGGAAGGCGCGAATCGGTTCCCAAACCAACAAGATTTTTATTTGGACTCTGTTGCACTGAACCTACATAGTTTCTACAATGGTTTGGAACGAATTTTCGAAGTTATTGCAAGACAATTGGACCCAGTGTTTCCAGCGAGTGAGCGTTGGCATCGAGATTTATTGAAACAAATGACCCAAGAGGTATCAGAAGCACGACCAGCAGTGTTATCGAATGAAACAGCAGCTTTACTAGATGACTTTTTGGCTTTTCGACATTTGATAAGGAATCTCTATGCATTCAATCTGGATGCAGAACGCCTGAAACAATTATTTGACCAACTACCAAACGCATTTTCCCAGGCAAGGAAGGATTTAGAAAGTTTTTGCAAACTGTTAGAAACTGCGGTAAATCAAGATAATACCGGAATAGATTGACCAATTTAGAGACGGCGCTGCAATCTTCGGCACCGGTACGGCGGCGGAGCTTGCGCGGGGTGCTAAAGGGGTGTTGCATCAGTGGGGAAGATATTGACCAAGCTCGTAAGGAGATGTGTTTGCTTCGTTCAGCAGTTTAGCTTCACTAAACCGCTTCGCTTGGTTTCGATACGCAAGTTACTCAACCGGCGCTACTCAACCTCAAGCTCCGTAGTTTACTTCGTAAACTACGGGCACTTTCACACAAGAGTATGATTAATACTCGAGGAGATTGAATTATGAATAAAATAAGCGAATCAGTTAAAGAGAGACTATTTACTGTTATAGGGCAACTTTCTGAATAGACAACAAGGGAAGTGCTTGATTTTACAGAATCCCTTTTGGCAAGAGAAAGGATTGAAAGATTAAAACCTAAGTTTGGTCAAGAGAATAATCCGATATTGGATTACATCGGGGGAGTATCTCACGGAACACTTGCCAAGAATATTGACAATGAGCTTTACGAAGCTAAACATTGAAGGATTAAATCAATGATTCAGGGATATGAGATACTATTGTTCTTATGGACGCACGCGGACAGGAAGGCGAAGTCTAGACTTACGAATTACGAATTGATTCGTGAGTTGAGCTGCTTACGTTAGAAGGATATTTCTGCTTAAAAGGATTAAACCAATGATTCAAGGACATCAGAAAAAAATATGGAACGTACAAAAACCGAATATCAAATCCAGCGCTAAGATTGCCGCTAAGCTGGGCGTTTCGTCCCTCCTTTCGCAACTGTTGACAATTCGCGGAATTGAGGATGAACAGGAGGCGGAAAATTTTTTGTATCCCAGCCTCAATATGATGTATTCGCCCTTTTTGATGCACGACATGGAGCGGGCCATTGAGCGTATTAAAAACGCAATTGAAAATGGCGAGCAAATATGGATTTATGGCGATTACGATGTTGATGGTACAACTGCAACTTCTTTGCTTTTGGAAGTGTTCAAACATCTGGGGATTGATGCTCATTATTATATTCCAAACCGTTTTGATGAAGGATACGGTCTGAATATCGACGCTATCACGAAGTTGAGCGAGCAAGGATGTAATTTGATGATTAGCGTGGATTGCGGAGTGAGTTCGGTCGCTGAAATTGAACATGCCAAAAAGCTGGGAATTGATATTATCATCACTGACCATCATGAACCCAAAGATGGAAACATCCCCGCGGCTTATGCTGTGTTAAATCCTAAACTCCAAAATTGCGAATATCCCTTCGATGGACTAGCAGGCGTGGGGGTAGCTTTCAAATTGGCTCAAGCTCTTTTGGAGCAAGAAGGCGAGGGACTTTCACCGTTTCTCAAAACGCAGTTAGACTTAGTAGCGTTAGGGACTGTTGTAGATGTGGCTTCCTTGATAGACGAGAATCGGATTTTCTCAAAATTTGGTCTGGAAGAATTGAATAAGCGCGAGCGGGTTGGAATTCGGGCGTTGTGTGATGCTGCGGGATATGAGTCAGGAAAAGAAATTACCAGCTATACCCTTGGTTTTGTCCTCGGCCCACGGCTAAACGCGGCGGGAAGATTGGATACTGCCCACAAAGTAGTTGAGTTACTAACGACGGAATCTTATGAATACGCCTTGAATATTGCTAAAGAGTTAGATGCCGCGAATCGTGAACGCCAGGAAATTGAACGTAAAATCCTCGAACACGCAAAGGACAAAATAAAACGTTCTGTCGATTTGGATAAAGAGAAAGCCCTGGTTCTGGCAGATGAAGAATGGCATCGGGGTGTCATAGGTATTGTCGCCAGCCGATTAGTTGAAGCTCATTATCGTCCCACACTATTGATTGCCTTGGAAGGAGATGAAGGACACGGTTCGGGGCGGAGCATTCCAGAGTTTAATCTGTTCGAAGGTTTGAGTAAATGCGAAGAATTGATGCTCGGATTTGGTGGACACAAGGCGGCGGCAGGATTAAGTATTGAAAAAGATAAAATTCCCGAATTGCGTAGTAAATTCTCACAACTTGTATCTTCGGAACTTTCGGAGGATGACCTTACGCCCAAAGTAAAGATTGATTTGGAAATAAGCACATCTCAATTGACAATGCAAGCTATTGAGGAACTTCGGCTATTGGAGCCTTGTGGATTTGGGAATCCACGTCCAGTGATGTCAATCTCAGACACGTCCATAAGTGGCGCGCCATATCTTATGGGAAAAAATAAGGAACATTTGAAATTTATGATTTCTGATGGAAGTCAAAATTTAGAAACCATTGGTTGGCGAATGGCACCGATGTTCATAGCGTTAAAAAACAAAAACATAACAGTTGACCTCGCTTTTCAGCCTGAGATTAATGAATGGCGAAACACCCGCCGCGCTCAACTTATCCTCAACGATATTCACATTAATAGTCCAAGAAGCAAAATTCAGGATATCTATCCACCGCTAAACGTCCCAAGCCCCGTCAAAATATTTGACCGCAGAAACTGTAACAAATTAGATTATTTACGCAAACTGTTGGCACGGGAAGAACGGACGTTGCTATATGTCCGTAATGACGCTGCTTTACAACAATTAGCTAAAATGAATGACCAAGTACCCACCCCCGGCCCATCCCAAGAGGGGAGAGTTTTGTTGGGATTATGCAGTACTGAATCAAGTCATGACCAAAGGGAGAAAATCTTAGAACAGCTTGACCGCGATGAGTTTTTCGCCATCGCCTCAAGTGTTATCCTTGAAAAATTGCCATACATCAAACATTTTGTGTTTTGTCATCCTGTACCGACCTGGAATATCTTTTCCGATTGTTGCAAACCAGCGTTTGAAACCGAAGAAACCACTTATCTTCATCTCATATTTGGCGCAAAAGACATTGAAGTGATGCAGGATATATTAGAATGTGAATATCCCGGCCGAGAAATTTCAGGAAAACTGTATAAATTGATTGAAAACATAGCGCAAGAAAACGGGTCGCTTGTCGAATTGGATGAACTCATGAAGCAATCGGCTGCTCTATCTATCAAGGAACAGACAGTACGAAGCGCTATTACCATATTTGAAGAACTTCAGTTGGTAGAGATACCAAGCGCATTGGATTTTACTAACATTCATTTTTTATCCAAACCTCAACAAAAGCGAAGTTTGAATGAATCTCAATTTTTTCTGAAAAGCGAACAAGTGAAACAGGTAGCGTTATCTTTTTCAGATTTCTTTTTGAAGAAAAAACCGGAAGATTTGTTCAGAGAATTGAAACGTGGGTTTGAGGACGGGTTTACTTCGCAAACTACGTAGGAGTTGTTTCTTGACGACAACTCTGTCAATCATTAAAGCTGAAGATGTGAGATATCGCACTTATGTTTTGATGGCAAAGCTTATCAGTGAGGTGTTTGGTAATGAAATGACTTGAACGCTCAGAACTGTTCAACCTACTAAGGCAATTCGCGGACAAATCATCCGTCGCTATCGGTGACAATTTGCTCTCGATAGTCCTTTTTGGTTCTTATGCCCGCGATTTAGCTTCAGCGGAGTCAGATATTGACGTGCTGATGTTATTGGATTTCGAACGTGAAAACGACAAGAAATTGATTCGTGACATTGCTTATGACCTAATGTGGGATGGTCATTTCCAGTTTTTACTATCTTTGCATTTTATGGAATTGAAGCATTATCAATATTTAACAACGATAGGCTCATTGTTCTTAAAGAATATTCAAGAAGAAGGAGTAGGAATATGGCAGCAATCAAACCCGAAACTCAAGGTTGGATTGACAAAGCAGAATCTTCGATAAACGCAGCCAAAATGCTAAAATATGAGGGATATATTTGCGAACACTTAGGATACTTACTTTAACCGGATCAGATTACGGTCTGTCTTTGTGAAGGAACTGGGAGGAGCCTTATGTCATCTTTAACTATAAATGATTTTATCGACAAAATTATTCAATATAATCCAGAGGCAAATTTAGAAATCCTGCGCAGAAGTTATCATTATAGTGAAAAAAGTCATGAAGGGCAAACCCGCTTGTCTGGAAACCCATTCTTTGCACACTGCCAGGAGACGGCAAATATTCTGATAAATTTACACATGGATATCCCGACCATCTGCGCGGGGTTGCTACATGATGTATTAGAAGATTGTTTGACAACCAGCGATGAATTAAGAGATCAGTTCGGCAAAGAGATATCGGATTTAGTGGAAGGTCTGACAAAGATTAGCGCTATACAGTTCAAAGGAAAGAAAGAACAGCACCAGGTTGAAAATTACCGGAAAATGCTCTTGGCAATGGCGGGGGATGTCCGAGTTATTCTTATCAAACTTGCCGATAGGTCACACAACATGCGAACATTGCAATATCTGCCCAAACACAAGCAACTGGAAAATGCTTCCGAGACTATGGAACTTTATGCTCCGCTGGCTCACCGATTAGGGATTGCGAGCATAAAAAGTGAATTAGAAGATTTATCTTTCAAATATATAAATGCGGAAGCATATTACGAAATCGCTGGTATGGTTCGCGAAAAGAAGGCGGAAAGGGAGGCATATATCCAAAGAACAACTGCGCTCATCACAGAATTACTTGAAAAAGAGAATATCAACTTGCAGGTGTTTGGGCGTTCCAAGCATTTCTATAGTATATACCAGAAAATCTACCAAAAGGGCACACCCTTCAGTAACATTTATGACCTAATAGCATTCCGAGTATTGGTGGATACAGTGGCGGATTGTTATTCTAGTCTGGGCATCATCAATACCAAATGGACGCCTGTCCCTAGTCGGCTAAGAGATTTCATCGGATTTCCCAAGCCGAATGGATATCAATCCTTGCATACAACAGTTCTCATAGATGGAAAGCATGTGGAAGTGCAGATTCGTACGCATGATATGCATCGAGTTGCAGAATATGGTATAGCCGCTCACTGGAGTTATAAAGCCGGTATTCCCGTTAAAGACAGGCATGGGCGTCAATTTGAATGGCTTAGACAGTTGATAGAACAAATTCAGGAATTGCAAAATCCATATCAGTTCATGGAATCTATGAAAGCGGAACTATTTCCGGATGAAGTCTACGTTTTCACACCGAAAGGCGATTTGCATGCTTTTCAGGTTGGTGCTACTCCAATAGACTTTGCGTATAGCATTCACACGGATATCGGCAACACCTGCACAGGCGCTAAAATAAATGATTCCATCGTCCCTATTAACTATAAACTTGAAAGTGGAGATGTTGTTCAAATCATAACCGACCCAAATGCTAAACCCAGCCGCAAATGGCTCAGTATCGCGAAAACTCATCGCGCTAAGGACAAAATCAGGCGGTTTCTTCGAGAACAAGAACGAGCGCAAAGCCTCGAAATCGGTACACGCCTAGTTGAAGCTGAACTCAGGAAACGCAATGTCAATCCGCGCCCCTATCTGAAATCAAAGGAATTATTAGACATTGCGCAACAACTCCAATTCGAGAGTATTGAGGAATTATTAGTTCAAGTTGGCTTTGGCAAACTCTCAGCACGGCATCTTGTAAACCGTCTTTTTCCTGAACCAGATGATACCAAAGATGAGGAAACCTCTTTAGAAGAAATAGAAAAAATGAGGGGTTTAGCAACGGATATCATAAGTATTGATGGTTTTGACCGAACTATGGTAAGAGTATCCAAATGTTGCAATCCGGTTCCCGGAGATGAAGTTCTGGGATTTATCACCCGGGGACGGGGCCTCTCAGTTCATCGCGCTAATTGCCCCAAGGTATCTGAATTGGACAGAGTGATTCCTGTTCAATGGAATCCAGTAAAAGGTATGACTTATCCGGCGGAAATTTTGGTGGAATCTAGTGATAGAACGGGATTACTGAGAGATATAGCAGCGGAGATTTCCAAGTATGACGTCAACATATCCAAATCAATAGTCAGCGTTAATGACCCGGTCAATGTCATTCAACACTTTTGGATGGATGTAACAGATGTTCAACAACTCCAGCAGGTGATGAGTGCAATTATGCGAGTCAAAAGCGTTAGAAAAGTAGAACGCAAAGGAGCCAAAGGTCTATAAGTCAATCTATATGTTTAGTGCCAAAAAGAATAATCTGGATTGAAAGATTGGATAGAAGGATGGATGGTTTCGATACGTCCTTCGGACTACTCAACCCAAGGATTGGATGGATAAATTCCTTCCATCCTTCAATTGATAGGAAGACTAATCTAGATAGCTTTTTGAATTTTACCTGAACGCATACAATTTGCGCATACTCGGACACGCTTGTTGCCGCCGTTGGCTTTTATTTTTACCCGTTGCAAATTAGGAAGCCATCTTCTTTTGGATTTGCCTGTTATATAAGGTTTCAGACCACGTTTATTAACGCGATTTCCTGTCGCAGGTTTTTTACCGCAGACATAACATTCTCTAGACAATTTCCTCACCTCGCTGAAAAATTGGAGATGTAAGGATACCACAATAGTTTGCAAAATGCAAGCAAATTTTTAATTTCTCGTTGCAGAATTCCCTATTATAAAAAACTTGAGTGACATTACTCAAAATCAACTTTACGAAACGAGAATAAATATGCTTAGTGAAATCGACACAATTTTGTTTGATTTTGACGGTACATTAGTTGAAGTAAGCATAGACTTTTCAAAAATGAGACGGGACATTTTAGCCTTACAGCCAAAGTATGGCGTTCCTATCAACGATAAGCTCTATGTTCTTGAAATGATAAGTGATGCTAAAAAGAGAATTGCAGCGCAAGATAAACAGAAATCGCTGATTTTTGAGCAAAATGCGCGTGAAATTTTATTAAGCGTTGAGATGGAAGCCGCTAGTAACGCTCAATTGCTCCCCGGAACAAAAGAAACATTGGATACGCTGAAAAGCCAAGGAATTAAAATTGGGATTGTAACCAGAAACTGCCGGCAAGTGGTAGAGTTTGTATTGAAAAGAACACAATTACCTTACGATGTGTTGTTGACCAGGGATGATGTCAAGAAAGTAAAGCCAGACCCAGAACATCTGTTGACAGCGCTGAAATTGCTCGACAGTGAACCGAAAAGATCGATTATGGTTGGCGACCATGTTACGGATATTATTGCCGGAAAGGGCGCTGATATGAAAACGGCTTGGTTAAAACGCCCGAACACAAATCCGATTTCAGACGACATATCTTCGGATTATATTTTATCTGAAATCCCGAAACTCCTAGAAATATTAGTCTTTTGAATAGTAGGTCGAATTTCCAAATTCGAAATTATGACGGAGGTAATAATGAATATCCAAATTAAATTGTTTGCAAGTTTAGGAAAATATCTGCCTGAAAGCACTACAAGGAAACAAGCACCTTTATCTGTTCCCGAAAATATTACCATAAAAGGCGTGCTGGAACAGTTAGGTATTCCTCGTAAAATGGCTAAACTTATTATGGTCAATGGCATGCATAGAAAATCGGATGATGTGTTGCAAGAGGGAGATTTATTAAGCATTTTTCCACCTGTTGCAGGCGGGTAATAATTTTCTGGATCGGCAAAACATACAAACCGATTGTATTGATATGAAAGGATTTGAAAATGAAGTTATCCTGTCAAGAGGGCATAGTACCAGGCAGGGATTTAAACGAGAGATTAGATAATTTGGCAAAGTATGGCTTTGAAGCTATCGAATTCAGGGGAAGCGACTTGTATGGACGTGCTGAAGAGATAATCAAGGCTACGTCAGCACATCAGATTAAACCTTCAAGCATCTCCGTTGGATACAGAGGTTGTTTGCTTTCGGACGAAAAAAACGAAAGGGAATTAGCTGTGTCTGATATCAAGCAACTCCTTTTGATTGCCAAAGAGATAGGCGCATTGGGATTGGTCACAGTGCCTATTGTAGGGGAAACTCAGATTGATGACCTTTCTCCCTACGGAAATCAATCCCGAATATCGGGACTTGAGGAAGAACTTTTAGTTGTATTGTTGAGGGAGTTGGGTGACTACGCTAAAGAGTTAAACACTTTCATCTTCCTCGAACCTCTGAACAGATATGAGACGCATCTTATAAATACCCTTCAACAGGCCGTGGACATCTGTAAAAAGGTAGATTCTCCAAACGTCAGGGTGTTGGCGGATTTCTTCCATATGAGCATAGAGGAGCGGGATATATCTACAAGCATAATAGCGGCTGGTGAATATATCTACCATGTGCATTTAGCAGACAGTAACCGCTTGCTGCCTGGTTTTGGACACACAGATTTTCGTGCGGGATTCGAAGCTTTAAAAAGCATCGGTTATAAAAATTATATGGCTTTCGAAGCAGGCTTTCCAGGCGAAACTAGAGAAAACTTAACCAGTCCGGAAAATTTAATAAATGTAAAGTACAAGAAGTTTTCTCAACGACCTGGTAATCCAGAAGAAGCGCTTGCTTTTGCAGTGCAAAATATAAAAGACGCTCTTGGTTAGAATAAGGTAAATTCGCCTAAATTAGTATATGATTAAGGAGTGTTATGCAATGAAGTCAAAATTTTTCATCATCTCATTTCTTTTTATTCTAATCTCTACCCTGTTTAGCTGTGCAGCTAAACAAATAGTAAAGGTGATTGGGCAAGAACATACTCATCAAGATACAGGGTGGCAGGCTACATGGTGGGAGGAGGATTGGGAGAGGCAAGTCTATCAATCTTACATCAACATAGCCAGATGTTGGTTATCACTAAAAAATTATCCTTATGCTATTAGAGCCTATGAGGAACTTATGGAAGAATTACCGATGGACAAATTTGTCGTCGCCGATTCGTTTTTTCAAATTGGGAAAATATATCAAGAAATCAGCGACTATGAGAAGGCAATCGAAGCGTATAAGAACCTATTTGAAAAAGTGCCAGAGCCTGAAAGGTACGACGAAGCTATTTACAGGCAGGCTGTCTGTTGCGAAGCTATTCATGAATTTACTAAAGCTTATAAGGGGTATAAGAAATACATGAGGCTTGGAGAGGACAAAGAATTTTATCGTCAGGCGCAACAGAAGGTTAGACAGATGGAGCAAGACGGAGATGGTGATGGTTATCCCTTCTACAAAGAGCAAGAAGCAGGCACGTCAGACAAGGATTTTCAAAACAACTAATGCCATCTACCTATATCTGAATTTCACATACATACGCGATTAAGAAGCAAGATTAAAACATTTGGTGTGAATTACTATGTGATATGTCAGATGTGATATGTAATACGCAATACGCAACACATTTCATAAGCCGCCCATGCACTTGAAAGCTAAATCACACCGGGCGTTAAAATATGGGAGTATACACAATGTCAGGTTTACATCAATACAATCCTTGTTGGGAAGTTATTCGAGTTCAGGGCAGTGAAAATCGCGTTTTAGAGGATGACTCTATCCTCATCGCAACAGACTTTGAAGGCGGTAATGGCGCTGACCTGCGCTGCTTGGAGCAGGACTACTACGCCATTCGTTTGGAGCCGGAACCGGGAAAACACGCATACAGCGGGAAGGCTTATTACTTTTGCTTTGGCATTCGCAATAAACGGTCAGCACCACGGTCAGTGCGCCTCCGGATTGAAGCCTACGGTTGGGATGGTAAGTGGGCAGAACAGACGAGACATGTGGCCCTCCGCCGCGGAGAACACTGGAGTCAACTTAATCCGGCGCATATCCACCCGGTTGAAGGGCTGACAGATACAATTAACATCGAACTCTCTCTACCCGGCGTAGACGAGCCGGATAATACCATCTTTGCCAGCAATTTCCACTGGTGGCCCTATAGTGAGATGGTTCAGTATCTACAGACGCTTAACAATGCCCAGGTACTTGAAATTGGTCGTAGCTTTCAGAATCGCCCTATCTACGCAGTAGAATTAGGCAGTGACGATAATGATGCCCCCTGTATGATTCACGCTCAAACTCCTCAACCGTCGGAGATGGGGAGTCTTGCGTGCCGCGCAATGATAGATTTTCTTTGCTCAGATGCTCCCGACGCGGCGGAAATCCGGAACTCGTTCCGAGTCTATTTCATCCCGATGACAAATCCCGATGGGACGGTGCTTGGGTATGCTGTGAGCGATGCTCAAGGACGTTTTCCATACTTTGAGGGGAATCTTGCTGCCAGTGGCGACTCAGACGCAACACAGGAGACGAGTGCGGTCTGGCAATACTTGAAAGAGCGGCGTCCGTCGCTATTCTGGGAATGGCACTCAAACAACTGGTCAAGGCGGCCTGGGCATATGCTACTCCGCTACAAGCATGAAATGTTGGAGGATGAACTTCTCA
>JACKQG010006085.1_pt1 | contig 12953 bp, 10 predicted proteins | sample 8237621 | NCBI WGS metagenome assembly JACKQG01 (sample SAMN15677084, study PRJNA649215) | marine metagenome | biome: marine; feature: Black Sea; material: saline water; isolation source: suspended particulate matter (SPM) from the Black Sea western gyre | collected 2013-06-09/2013-06-10 | depth...
CGACTGACACGCTCAAAAGCCTGAAACCTGCCGCTAAAACTGGAACCAACAAACGTTGGGTGCGACCTGATCTGCCATCCACAGGCGAAGTCCTAGACACTCCTCCCAGCGCTGAGGCCAGTGAGCAAGCTGAAAACAGTCAAGACAGCGAGAACGATCAAACCAGTGAGGCCAGTAACGACAAGGACACCACAGCTGAAACGCCAGACCCCAATCCACAACGCAAGAAGCTCTGGGTCCGTCCAGACAGCCCAGAACCATCTCCAGAAACAAAGGTGGTGAGTTCAACATCCAGCGGCGATGAATCCCAGAGCGAAACCATGGCTGAAATGAGCACGGACAGCAGTGATGACACTGCTAAAGAAACTGCTTCCGACAAAGCCTCCGATACAGCCTCAAACGCAGCACGCACCGACGAAGACTGATAATCCCCTTTGCTGCAGCGCCAACGTGACCCAGCAGACAGGCCAGGACGCTGATAAGCGCCCGTCCTACAAAGACACCCTCAACCTGCTGGAGACGGCGTTTGGCATGCGTGCCAATGCCATCCACCGCGAACCAGAACTCCAGGCCTTCTGGAAAGAGAAAGGCATTGACCTGGATCTGGGACGCAACAATCCCGGCCCGATGTTCACCCTGCATGACGGGCCCCCGTATGCCAACGGCGCCCTGCACATGGGCCACGCCTTGAACAAGGTGCTCAAGGACATCATCAATAAGCATCGACTGATGCAAGGCCGGAAGGTGCGTTTCGTCCCTGGCTGGGACTGCCATGGTCTACCGATCGAGCTCAAAGTGCTCCAGGCCATGAGCCAGGAGCAGCGTCAAGCGCTCACCCCGATCAAGTTGCGCAAAAAGGCTGCGGTCTACGCCCACAAGCAAGTTGCAGGCCAAATGGCTGGCTTTAAGCGCTGGGGCATCTGGGCTGACTGGGATCACCCCTATCTCACGCTTCAAAAGGACTATGAAGCCGCTCAGATCGACGTCTTTGGAACGATGGCGCTGAAGGGCCACATCTACCGAGGGCTCAAACCAGTGCACTGGAGCCCTAGCTCACGCACTGCCCTGGCCGAAGCCGAACTGGAATATCCCGATGGACACACCAGCCCCAGTGTCTACGTGGGATTTCCTGTTGTTGATCTCCCTGCAGGCCTACGCAGCAAGCTCAAGGAGCAGGGCTTGGACGTACCCGCTGATAGCAACGCCTTAAGTGAGTGCCTACAGGTGGCGATCTGGACCACCACCCCCTGGACCCTGCCCGCCAACCTGGCTGTGTCGGTCAACGATCGCCTCGACTACTGCCTGGCGGATGACGGCAACGGGCGGCTTCTGATCGTGGCAGCCGAACTCTGCGACTCCATCGCCTCCAAGCTTGAACGCCCTCTTCAAGCCAAAGCCACCGTGAAAGGGGTCGATCTTGCTGGCATCACCTACAGCCACCCCCTGCTCGAGCGCCGCAGCCCGATCGTTGTTGGTGGGGAGTACATCACCACTGAATCAGGTACGGGCTTGGTGCACACGGCGCCAGGCCATGGCGTCGATGACTTCAATACCGGGCGCAAGCATGGGCTGCCCGTGCTCTGCCCAGTGGATGAAGCCGGAACCCTCACCGCAGAGGCAGGCCGATTCGAAGGCTTGAACGTGCTCAAAGATGCCAATGCCGTGATCATCACGGCGCTCGAGGACTCCGGTTCGCTGCTCCTGCAAGAGAACTACAGCCATCGCTATCCCTACGACTGGCGCACGAAAAAACCCACAATCTTCAGAGCAACGGAACAGTGGTTTGCCTCTGTTGAAGGCTTCCGCACTGAGGCGCTAACGGCCATCGATGGCGTGCAATGGCTGCCGGCATCTGGCCGGAACAGGATTGAATCGATGGTGTCCGAAAGGGGCGATTGGTGTATCTCGCGGCAGCGAACCTGGGGTGTCCCCATTCCAGTGTTTTACCAGCGTGAAACCGGCGACGTGCTGCTCAATGCAGACTCCATTGCCCATGTCAAAGCACTGATCGCCGAACACGGAGCCGACATTTGGTGGGAGAAAGACGAGGTTGATCTGCTCCCTTCCAGCCACAGCGCAGAAGCGCATCTCTGGCGTAAGGGCACCGACACCATGGATGTGTGGTTCGATTCCGGCTCCAGCTGGGCCTCTGTATCGAGCCAACGCGACGCTCTCAGCTACCCCGCAGATCTTTATTTAGAGGGATCAGATCAGCATCGCGGCTGGTTCCAGTCCTCCTTGTTGACCTCGGTAGCCGTCAATGGCACAGCGCCCTACCGGACCGTGCTCACCCATGGCTTTGCCTTGGATGAGAAAGGCCGAAAGATGAGCAAATCACTGGGCAATGTTGTGGACCCGATGGTGATCATCGAGGGTGGCAAAAATCAAAAGCAAGAACCCGCCTACGGCGCAGATGTGCTCCGCCTATGGGTGAGTTCTGTGGATTATTCGGCAGACGTGCCGATCGGTGCTGGCATCCTGCGGCAGCTTTCAGACGTCTACCGCAAAGTGCGCAACACCTCGCGCTACCTGCTGGGCAATCTGCACGACTTCGTCCCAAGTCGTGATGCGATCGCCATCAGCGATTTGCCGTTGCTCGATCGCTGGATGTTGCAGCGCACCGCAACCGTGCTCGACCAGATCAGTGAGGCGTTTGAACGCTATGAGTTCTTTCGCTTCTTCCAGTTGCTGCAGAACTTCTGCGTCGCCGATCTATCGAACTTTTATCTCGACATTGCCAAAGACCGGCTGTACGTCAGCGCCCCCAACGACAAGCGTCGCCGCAGCTGCCAAACCGTGATGGCCCTGATCATCGAACGCCTGGCCGCGGCCATCGCCCCCGTGCTCTGCCACATGGCGGAAGACATCTGGCAGAACATCCCCTATCCCACCGGGACTGAGTCGGTGTTTCTGAGTGGCTGGCCCTCCGTGCCAGAGGAGTGGCGCGATGAAAGCCTTCAAGCCCCCATGCAGGAGCTTCGCGAGCTGCGCGCAGCGGTGAACAAAGTGCTGGAAGAATGCCGAAGCAAGCGCAAGCTCGGAGCATCGCTTGAAGCGGCCGTCCGCATCGAAGCGCGCACCTCCACGCTTCAAGACGCCCTCCACTGGCTCCAAAGCAAGGGGGATCAAGAGGTGGATGGCCTTCGCGACTGGCTACTCGTCTCCCAGTTGCAGATTGGAGGCGAGCCCTGGGCCGAATTGCTGGCCAGTGATGACAACGAGCTCGCCGTCATCGAAGTGGCCCTATCTCGAGGAGAGAAGTGTGAGCGCTGTTGGCACTATGAAAGCGACATCGGTCAGCACAGTGATCACCCCAGCTTGTGCGGTCGATGCGTGTCCGTACTGGAACGGCGCTAGGAGTTAAATCCAGCGTTCTGCTTTGCTCAATTGCTCAGGAGGAAGGGGCCCGATCAGCAGCTCCTCCTGTTGAGGGTTGAGTGGGCCGCGCAGCAATTCAGCTGTTTGGATCGTCGCACCATCAGGAAGCACGGTTCGGTCCGGATCGAAATCCGTGGGATGGGTGGTACAGCTGCTGAAACCTCGAAAAATCAACACTTCCAGTGCTTCTTCCGCACCTTCAGCGGACTGCACCATTCCTCTCAATCGCAACACCCGATCGGGACGATCACGACTGATCGCTTCAAGAGCCGGCAACAACGAATCAGAATTCACCAGCCACCCGCCCCTGCCGCGGCAGGCGCACCAGGAGCCACTGGAGGAGCCCCACCACATACGCCACTAAAGCCACGTAGCCGATGAATGCGGCCACCGCCTCACTCCACTGCCCCCCAAAGACGAAGTCAAACAAACGCTCCGCTACACGATGCAATCCCTGGGGTCCTTCCAACCAGGCCAGGCACTCAGCACCGCTCAGCTGGTCTGCACAGCGCAACGCTGTTGCCGACATCCCCGCCGCAAGCAAGGCGAATCCGCTGAGAGCCCAGCGCCAGATCCGAACGGTTAGCGGAAGTGCACTACCGGGAGCACTGTCGGCCAATTCTTCATTGAGATCCACCCAGAACCACACCGAAACCGCCATCAGTACCGGTGCAATGAAGGCCATCACATATCCGATCGGACGCCGATCGGTGAGCAGCAACACACTGATGGGCAACAGGCTTGCCACCTTCCAATAAAGACCCAGCAGTCGCACCAAGGCTGGCTCACGCCGAACCCCTGCCCAGACCAGCAGAACAAGCGGAACACCGAGGGCAAAGGTTGCACCTAAGCGATAGGTAAGCCAAACCAAACTGCGGTAAGGGAGATCAGGCACCAGGCAGGTTCGAGTTGGAGCCATTATCGATGCCATCGACCTAGCCCTCAAGATTGGTAGGGTCCAATACATGGTTCCGTTCAACCCCCTCGATTGGTTCCGAGGCTCCGGAACCCAGGCCAAGTGCCGCACTGCACTCAGTGGCTGTGCCTCTTTGGAAGAGGCAACGAAAGATGTCACCAATCAACTCGGCTCGGAAAAAGGCGATTTAGCCCTGGTGTTTGTTTCCAGCCAATTCGCTAGCGATCTGCCGCGGTTGCTTCCGCTTCTCAGCCAGCGACTGCAGGCAGAACACTGGATCGGCTTCGTAGGGGGCGGCGTTGTTGGAACCGATAGCGCCGGACGATCGCAAGAGCTGGAACAGACCACGGCACTCAGCATCACCCTCTTAAATCTCCCCGGAGCTCAGCTGAAGCCGTTTCAACTGGACACCGAGTCTCTTCCGGATCTCGATGGACCGGTTCAAAACTGGCAGGACTGGGTCAGCGTTGACCCAGCAGACAGCCGATCTCTTCTGCTGTTCATCGATCCCAGTTGTGGAGCGATCAATGACCTGATCAGTGGGCTGGATTACGCCTATCCCAACGCAGCGATCATCGGTGGAATTGCCGCACCCCATAACGCCAGTCATGGCTCGCTGCTCTTCGATGGTCAGATCATTAATGGTGCCGCTGGAGTGAGCATCGGCGGCGACTGGGTTCTTGATCCAGTCGTTGCCCAGGGATGCCGACCGATTGGTCCCGTGTTTGCGATTGAGCAAGCCCAACGCAACGTCCTGCTGGAACTCAGCGATGGCGATCGTCGCGACACGCCTGTGGCCTGCTTGCAGCGCGTCCTCGCCGATCTCAATGCGGAGGACAGAGAGCTGGTGCAGCACTCCCTCTTCCTCGGGGTGGAACGCCGCAATCTGATGCAGGAGTGCCCCAGCGATTTCTTGGTCCGCAATCTCATTGGCGTCGACCCACGCAATGGTGCAGTCGCCGTGGCTGAGCGGGTGCGTCCAGGCCAACACGTGCAGTTTCAGCTCCGAGAAGCGCAATCGTCAAGGCTGGAGGCACGCCAGCTGCTGGAGGCAAGCCAAGAACGCTGCCCCTTGCCACCACCTCTCTGTGGCCTGCTGTTTGCCTGCCTCGGCCGCGGCAGCGGGCTGTTCGGAGAAGCAAATGGTGATGTTTCGATCGCCCGCGACGTTCTGCCCGATCTGCCAATCGCCGGCGCGTTCTGCAATGGCGAGATCGGCCCCTTAAGCAACACCACTTACCTGCATGGGTACACCGCTTGCTGGGGTTTGCTCCGCCACGCACCTCTTATTGCGTCAGCTGAGGACTGATGCGCCAGCACGTCAATCCCCTCAGCCGCTTTTTTCAGTTGCCGCTGGAATTACCCGCGCCGCAACAGCTGTTTGAGCATCCCCACCTGCCAATCCATCTCGATATTGGCTGCGCTCGAGGCTTTTTTCTATTGGAGTTGGCGGCGTTGCAACCCGAGCGAAACCATCTCGGAGTTGAGATCCGCCTGCCCCTGGTGCAAGCCGCCCAACGCGATCGCGACCGACAGCAACAGCACAACCTTCATTTTTTATTTTGCAATGCCAACATCAGCCTTGAAGCTTGGATAGGAGCGTTGCCAGCAGACCAGTTGCAGCTGGTCAGCATTCAGTTCCCAGATCCCTGGTTCAAACAGCGCCATCGCAAGCGCCGCGTGCTGCAACCCGCCCTGTTGCTCTCGATCGCCTCAGGGCTCCATCCCGGCCGACACCTCTTTCTACAAAGCGATGTGTTGGCCGTCATCGAACCAATGGTGGCCCTGGTGGAACTCTCAAACTGCTTTGCACGCCCCAAAGACGATCAACGGCCATGGCGAACCGACAACCCATTGCCGGTAGCAACGGAACGGGAGCGCTATGTCCATGAGCAGGGACAACCCACCTATCGCGTGCTGTTTGAGCGCACTGATGCCCCACTTCCAGCATTAAGGGATCTGGAGATGGCTTGGCAACAGGTTGATAATTCCAAGGACGCTGCACCCACACCTCATGGCTGAGGCTCCGGCCCCACCACCCCTGTTGCTGCGCTGGCAAGGCCTGCTTCCCGCTACTGATCAGCAGCGCCAGCGCCTGAGCTGGTGGGCAAGCATCCTGCTCATGGTTCTTCTCGCAGGACTTCCCTTCCTCACGCGAACGGGGCTGGGCCTTGTGGTTCTGGCCTGCGGAGCGCTATGGATCCTCTGGTCCAGCGTGAGTCAACCCAAGCGAATCGGTGCGATCAGCGCCTTGGTGCTCGTGTTTCTTGGCATCGCCGTGCTCGCTACGGGGTTCTCCCCTGTTCCAACCGCAGCAGCGAAAGGCCTGATCAAGCTGCTCAGCTACCTCGGCGTGTATGCCTTGATGCGACAGCTGCTGGCCGATCGCCCCGAATGGTGGGACCGCCTCGTGGCCGCGATGCTGGGCGGCGAAGTGCTCAGCAGTGTGATGGCCTTGCGCCAGCTCTACGGACCCACCGAGGAGCTTGCACTCTGGGCCGATCCCAACTCGGTATCGGCAGGCACGATCAGGATCTACGGGCCCCTTGGCAACCCCAATCTGCTGGCGGGATATCTGGTGCCAATTCTGCCGTTGGCGTTCGTTGCCTTGATCCGCTGGCGGGGCTGGGGGGCACGGTGTTATGCAGCTGTTGCCCTGGTGTTGGGAGCAACGGCCACCATGTTCAGCTACAGCCGCGGGGGTTGGCTGGGCATGCTCGCGGCCCTTGGTGTGCTGGTCCTGCTGCTCGTGCTGCGTGCCATCCGCAGCTGGCCAAAACGATGGCGACGTCTCGTCCCCATCGCCCTGCTGGTGCTGGCTGGTGTGGCCTTGGCGATCGCCGTCACGCAGGTGGATCCCATCCGCACGCGGGTTGCCAGCCTGCTGGCTGGACGAGGCGATAGCTCCAACAACTTCCGCATCAACGTGTGGTTGGCCGCAGTCGAAATGATTCAAGACCGCCCCTGGCTCGGCATCGGGCCAGGCAACGCTGCATTTAATGCCATTTATCCCCTGTATCAACAGCCCAAGTTCAATGCCCTGAGCGCCTATTCCGTTCCCCTCGAGCTGCTTGTGGAAACAGGCATTCCAGGCCTGATCGCCGTGCTCGGGTTGGCTGGAGCCAGTGTTCGCAACGGCCTCAGAGCTCTGCGCTCACCGGCTGATCTGGCATTGCCCTGGCTGGGGTGCCTGGCCGCCATCGCCGGGCTGGTCATCCAAGGTGCCACAGACACCATTTTCTTCCGACCAGAAGTGCAAATCATCGGTTGGTTTTGCCTGGCAACCCTGAGTCAGGCCCACCAGACCACCCAAACCGACCCGTGAGTATCGACCGATGAGTGATGGACTGATCTTGGTTGGTTTCGATGCTGGCCAAACCCATTGCCGCTGCAAGCTGAGCCGTTGGCACAACGGGAACTGGCAACCGCTAGGCGAGGGCCAGGGCAGTGGCGTCAGCCACCTCCAAGCCGCTGGAGGCGAAACGCGGTTCATGGAGGCCATTCGCAGCAGCCTGCAGGCCGCCAATCCCAGCGGGCTGGAGATCACCGCTGCGGCCGTTGGGGCCAGCGGAGTGGAGCAGGGCACCGCGCTTCAGAACCGCGCTAGAGATCTGCTTGCAGCCAGTCTTGAGCTACCAACAGAGCACTGCGTCGCCACTGGCGACGAACGCACAGCCCTGCGCGGAGCATTCCCCAACGATGCCGGCATTGTGCTGATCAGCGGCACAGGGATGATTGTGGTTGGACGCAACGACAACGGGCTTGAACAGCGTTGTGGCGGTTGGGGATGGCAACTGGATGGAGCAGGAGCTGCCTTTGATCTCGGCCATCAGGGGCTCCAGCTCAGCCTGCGTATGGCCGATGGCCGACTCCCAGACGGACCACTGCGCAACCAATTGTGGCAAGTCCTTGGTTGCCGCACAGCCGCAGAGATCAAGGCCTTCGTTGTGCAGCCCGATTACCAACCAGCCCAGCTCGCCCAATTAGCACCGCTCGTCTCCGCCGCCGCTGAAGCAGGCAATGTTGAAGCCGCGGCCATTCTCGACCGCTCCGGCAATGCCCTTGCAGAAGCTGTTCAAGCCGTGGCGTCATCCCTGGGGCTCACCAAGCCCGTGCTCTGCGCCAGAGGTGGGGCACTCCTAAATCTGGCGCCCCTTCAACAAGCCGTGGATACATCCCTACTGCGTCGCCAGGTCGATGCGCGCTGGGACGACCGGAATGGTGACGCCTGCGATGGAGCGCTCACGCTGGCTCTCGAAAGCTGCTGATCAAGAGGCGCTGATCAAGACGCATTGAGATGCTGATCTGCTGCTGCGGCCAAGCGGGAGGTCCAGTGATCGACCACCGCTTGATCGGCAGCCTCAACCATCACGCGTAGCAGTGGTTCTGTCCCACTCGCCCGCACAAGCACGCGCCCGTCTTCAGCCATCGAAGCCTCCGCCTCTTGAACCAGGGAATAAAGAGGAGCACACTCCGCCCAACCCTTTCTGCGCTCGCGATTCTCGACGCGCACATTCACCAGTTTTTGGGGATAGGCCTGAAAGCTCTGATCCACCCATTCGGCTAAGGAGAGCTGCTGGGCATGGCAGAGGCTTGCGAGCTGAAGAGCCGTTAAGACACCATCACCGGCCAAACCATGGGAGGAGGAAAGGATGTGACCCGATTGCTCGCCGCCAAGGGCTGCCCCCGTGCGGACCATCTCAGCATGCACATGCTGGTCACCAACCGGTGTCCGGTCCAAGAGACCACCACGCGCCTGCCAAGCCCGCTCAAAACCCAAATTCGACATCACCGTGGCCACCAAGCGCTGATCCGGCAGCTGTCCCTGCTCCTGCAAGACCGACCCCCAGAGAAAAAGGACATGGTCGCCATCCACCACACGTCCTTGGCCATCAACCGCCAACATGCGATCGGCATCCCCATCAAAGCCAAAGCCCATGGCGGCGCCCTTCTCGATCACCGCTCGGCGCAACGGCTCAAGGTGGGTTGATCCGCAATTCACATTGATCCTGGTTCCATCCGGATCACCGTGCAACACCGTGAGATCGGCGCCAAGAGCAGAAAACACCTCTGCGCCGCAGGCTGTTGCCGACCCCCAGCAGAGATCCAGAACAATGGGCAAACCATCGAGTCGGAGCTGCCCAACGCTGGACAACAAGCTCGCGCGGTAGTCGTCAAGAAGTTCAGGGCGATGGCGTGCCACTCCAGATGCCGGCAACGCAATCCCAGCCCCGTCTCCACCACAAAGGCCGGCTTCAATCGCCTGCTGACGTTCAGGGGACAGCTTGCTGCCAGTGGCGCCAAACACCTTGATCCCATTGTCTTCCGGAGGGTTGTGACTCGCCGAGACCATCAAGCCACCAGCCGCTGAGTAGCGGCGAATCAAACCGGGCACGGCCGGAGTGGGACAGAGTCCCAAGGTCCACACCTCGCGGCCAGAAGCCGTGAGGCCAGCGGTAAGTGCCGCGACCAACATGCTGCCGCTGCTGCGCGAATCCATGCCAATCAGCACAGGCCCCTCGGCCTGAAGCACGCGTCCACACCAGTACCCCACCTGAAGGGCCAAAGCCGGAGTGAGCATGGTGTCCACCCGACCACGCAAGCCGTCCGTTCCAAAGCTGATCTGCGATGGCTTCGGGAGATGCCCCAACGGATGGATGGCAGCTTCAGCCATGGCGACTCAAATATGAACTCAATCTTAAGCCGGACCGCTGGTTCTAACGCCAACGTCGCGGGGCGAGCAACAGCCCTGCTACTTCCAGCAACGCCCAAGCCAACAGCCCTGCAACCAGCCAGCCAGGCACGAATTGAAGGGGCCACAGCCAACGCAATCCCCAGACCAACAAAGCCAGGCCAGCGGCAATTGCACAGCGACGGCGTTGCTCGTTCCCTGGGCGCCGAGTCCCTTGCCCCTTTGCCATCCCAATGCCATGCGCTCGGAACAGAATGCCATCAGTTTCTGGCCGAGGCTTGACCGTTCAACACACCCGTGGCCTTTTGCTTCTGGCTGGAACTCCAATCCTCACCATTGCGCTAGTCCTCGGCGGACAGTCGGTCTTGCGCCGCCTGCACACTCCACTCACACCATCCCTTTCGAGCACTGATCTCTGGACCCGTTATCGCTGGTCGATCAATCCCAGTGAACGGAGGGAAGCAGCTCTCTTGCTCGCAGCGCGCAGCACCGATGCGGCGGAGAGATCCCAGCGGTTGCTGGCCAATCAGGGCTGGGGCATCGATCCACTGGCTGCGGTCACGTTGAAACAGCAAGCATTAAATGCAGCAAAACTCGGGCGTCCCTCAGAGGCACAGAAGCATTGGCAAGGCTTGCTCCAACGGTTCCCTCAAAGTGCGGCTAGTGCCGATGCCCGTTATGACCTCGGGCAAGCCAAGCCAGCGCTCCACACCGAGCTGTTCCGACAACAACCTGGCCATCCAGCCGCGTTAGCGGCAGCAACAGAAACCAAAAAGGACTCTCCCAAGCAAGCCATCGCCGCCTTGCATCTAGCCCGCTGGGGCGCCCGTTGGCCAGGAGCTGCCACGCAGCTCAGGGAAGCCTGCAAAAGGATCAGCGGCAATGGCTTGAACCAAGACGATCGACTGACGCTCGTTCAAGCACTCGCGGCCCTTGGAGATGGCCGTGCAGCGGAAGCCTGTCTCCAGGGCACACCCACCACTCCAGCCAGCGCCTTGGCCATTGGTCAGGTCCTGCTCAGAGGTACCGCTGAACAGCAAGTGCGTGGAAAGCAGCACTTGCTAGAGCTCGCCATCAGCAATCCAGACGATCCTGCGGCGCTCAAGGCAGCAGCGCTCCTTAGCGAACCGCTGCGACCAGATCTCGCTCTATTGGATGCACTGCCGCAAGCGTTGCAACAACGCTCCGCCGATGTTGCAGCAGCGCGGGTGCGCCTCGGTGTCTGGGCGAATGGTGACTCGGCGAATGGTGACTCGGCGAATGCCATGGCCGTTCTTCAACGCTGGCCTAACCATCCAGCGGCCTGGCAACTGCAGTGGGACTTGGCCCGCGAAGCCCTTCTAAAAGACCAATGGACAACGGCAAAAACATTGCTGAACGCCATTCCGAGCTCAGATCTTCCTGAACCTTTGGCCGCAAGGCAGCAGTTCTGGCTGGGTTTCACACTGTCGAAGCAAGACCAAACAGCGCAAGCCCAAAACATCTGGGAAACGTTGGTCAAAACCCATCCGAGGAGTTATTACACCTGGCGCGCCGAGGTGAGACTGGGACGGGGAGATCTTCCAGATCTCAATCAAGCATCAGCCTCTCGCTCTGCAGATCTCGGTGATTCGTTTTCATCGCACTGGGAACCATTAAAAAGTGGCGATCCATTCCTTGATCGTCTCTGGCGACTCGGCCAAACCCAGGAAGCATGGGAAACCTGGAGGAACCAACAACCCCCATCCGATCAGCCATCCAATCCAGGAAAAAAACTCGTGGAAGGTCGCCTTCGTGTTGCCGTCGGCGATGCATGGACGGGCCTGAGTCGTCTTTGGCGCGCCAGTTTGAGACTGGTGAATCAAACCTGCGAAGAGCGACAGCTCCTCCACCGCAGCCAGCATCCGCGCCTGCTCTCGGAGGTGTTTGAGACCGCATCCCAAAAGGAGGCGGTCCGGAATGAACTTCTGATGGCCATCGCCAAGCAGGAATCCCGCTTCTCCCCAGGCGTTAGCTCGCCAGTCGGGGCGATAGGGTTGCTGCAGCTGATGCCAGCCACAGCGGAAGAACTAGCCGGCGGTGCACTCAGCCAGGATCAGCTGCGCGAGCCAACACGCAATGCAAGGCTCGGAGCGCGCTACCTCGCGCAATTGCTCGAGCAATGGCAAGGAAACATTGTGCTGGCTATTGCGAGCTACAACGCAGGACCTGGCGCCGCCAGCCAATGGGTCACCCCCGCTTTAAAGAACGATCCCGAGTTATGGATCGAGCGAATCCCCTATCCAGAAACACGCCTCTACACAAAAAAAGTACTAGGAAATCTCTGGGCCTATCTCGGATTAGGTCCCGACCGCTGCGACAGCTGAAGCGAGGGGGTTCGGCAGATCCTGACCCAACCAGATGCCCACAAGCACCAACGCCGACAACCAAAAGGCCATGACCTGAGGTGGAGGCACCACCTTGATCCGGGTGAGGTCCAGACGGGCCAGCAAGGTGGCAGACGCCAAGATCAACACATCGGAAAGCAAGCTCAGACTGAGCAGATAGAGGCCCACCATGATCACAAGCAGAAGGGTGGTGATCAGGCTGAGCACCCGGCTAGAGGCCATCAACAACGACAGCTGGCGAAGAAGAAGATCTGGCATCGTGCAGAAGAGCACAATCACGAGCGATTGCAACACCTCCACCGTCCAGAACAGGGCGGGAGACACATTTTGCAGAGCAATCAAATGCTCGCTCTCGATTGACCAGTGATGGCCAAGGAAAACTGCAACACCAAACAGCACAAGCAGCAAGGGGGCCCGCAGCGGCAGGACGAGGAAACGAAGAAGAGACATCAGCAAGGAGCCAACGGTTGACTGATGAAATCAGCGAGAAAGCAGATCACAACAACGGAATTGGCTTTCAGACGCTAGCAACAACACACCCAACAGCCTGCCAAAGTAAAACCATTCAAGTCTTCCCGGCATGACCGGCAGTTCCGCCCCA
>JACKQG010003415.1_pt2 | contig 12952 bp, 16 predicted proteins | sample 8237621 | NCBI WGS metagenome assembly JACKQG01 (sample SAMN15677084, study PRJNA649215) | marine metagenome | biome: marine; feature: Black Sea; material: saline water; isolation source: suspended particulate matter (SPM) from the Black Sea western gyre | collected 2013-06-09/2013-06-10 | depth...
CAATGGAAAACCCTAGATGATCGCAATGTTGCTCCTGTGAAGTGGGGCTCTATGAAAGATTCTCGCCAAGCCATGAAAGATTATGGTGGTAATGTTTTTGGGTTTGACCAGTTCCAATATTCTTTTATTTCTGATAACTATCGTGGTATGGTTGACTACGATTTAGATAAGATCAAGATTGGTTTCATTGATATTGAAACCAGTTCAGAACATGGTTTTCCAGATGTAAGAAGTGCCAACGAAGAAGTCTTGGCTATCTCCTATCGTTGTGGAAAAAGTTTCAAGGTGTATGGTTGTCAGGAATACACACCGGCTGAAGGCATCGAGTATATTCATTGCGAGAACGAAACAAGGCTATTGGAAAACTTTGTACTTGATTGGTCTATGAACTATCCAGACATTATTACTGGATGGAACTCAAGGTTTTTTGATATTCCATTTCTTGTTAATCGTATCGTCAAGATTCTTGGTGAGAAGATGGCTAAGAAACTCTCGCCGTGGGGCTGGTATAAAGAGCATGAAGTAAATCTATTTGGTAACAGACAACTGCAGGTTTTTGATCTGGTTGGTATTTCAAGTATTGACTATATGGATGCTTACAAGAAGTTTACTTATGTCAATCAAGAGTCGTATTCTTTGAACCATATTGCATACGCAGAGTTGGGGGAAAAGAAACTAGACTATTCAGAATACGCTTCACTACACGAACTATATCAAACAAACTTTCAGAAGTTCGTTGACTATAATGTTCATGATGTTGTCTTGTTGGAAAGACTAGAAGAGAAGATGAAACTCTTGGAGATGATTATCTCACTAGCTTACATGGCCAAGTGTAACTTCAATGATGTGTTCAGTCCTGTGAAGATGTGGGATTGTATTATTTACAATCATCTGAAAGACCAACAAATTGTCGTTCCACCAAAGAAACATGATACTAAATCTGAAGCATATGAGGGTGCCTATGTGAAAGATCCTCAAATTGGTCGGCACAAGTGGGTTGCTAGTTTTGACTTGAATAGTTTGTACCCGCACCTCATAATGCAGTACAATATTTCTCCTGAGACTCTTGTAGGTATGTATCCTGAGTCTGGTTTGGTGGATGCGTTACTTGATAGAGAAGTTGATGTTGATTTTCTTAAAGAGAAAAATCTTACTATGACTCCAAATGGTTCTTTGTATACTCGTAAGAAACAGGGGTTTCTTCCAGCTCTTATGGAAAAGATGTATACTGACCGCGTCAAGTATAAAGATTTGATGATTGCAGAACAGAAAAAAGGTAAATCTGCAAATACAAATAAGTTGGCTCAGTATCACAATATGCAAATCAACTTAAAGATTGCTCTCAACTCAGCCTACGGAGCCCTCGGTAATCAGTGGTTTCGTTTTTATGATGTGAGGAATGCTGAGGCCGTATCCGTTGCGGGTCAACTTTCCATTCGGTGGGCTGAGAGAGCAGTCAATCAATATTTAAATAAATTAATGGAAACAGAAAATCATGATTATGTTCTCGCTTCCGATACTGACTCTCTGTACGTTACTTTTGATTCTCTCGTACAAAAGGTAGGTCTTACGGATACAGATAAAACTATAGAGTTCATGGATAAGGTTTGTGAAGGTAAAATTCAAGATGTGATTGATAAGTGTTATGGTGAAATGGCTGAGTATGTTAATGCGTTTCAACAAAAGATGGTAATGAAACGTGAGGTCTTGGCAGAGGTCGGCATTTGGACTAGTAAGAAACATTACATTCTGAATGTTCATAACTCTGAGGGTGTTCAGTATGATGAACCCAAACTAAAAATTATGGGTATTGAAGCTGTCAGAAGTTCTACACCAGAATCTTGTCGTAACGCTCTCAAAGAGGCATTCAAGATTATGATGAATGGAACAGAAGATGATGTAATCAATTATATTGAAGGTTTCAAGACTAAGTTCAAGTCACTTCCTACAGAAGAAGTTTCTTTTCCAAGATCGGTAAAGGGTCTTGCCAAGTACCATGATGCTGCGTCAATCTATCAAAAGTCTACACCGATTCATGTTAAAGGTTCTTTAATCTACAATAAGATGTTACAGAACAAACGATTGACAAGAAAGTATCCAAAAATCCAAGAAGGTGAAAAGATTAAGTTTGCTTATCTAAAAGAACCAAATCCAACTGGTGATACTGTAATTGCTATGTTAAATGCCTTACCAGATGAGTTTGAGTTGAAACCATACATAGATTATGAAAAGCAATTTACCAAAGCTTTCCTTGATCCTATAATCGGTATTCTCAGTGTTATCGGCTGGGAACATGAAAGAAAAACTAATATCATGAGTTTTTTCACTTGACAAAACCTGTAGATATGGTATAATAAACGTATGTTAAACATTATAGAGAGTAGGTAAAATGAATATTTGGGTAGAATGGTGGAACAATCCTAATACAACCAGCAGTAGTCATGCTCAAATGAGTAAGAATATAACTATTCATAAACCAGACACCAAAGATATTCAAAGAAGATTTTTTGATACTCGCGGCAAAGCTGACAAATATGCACAACAGAAAATTACTGAAGGTTATCATGCAGTAGTTAAAGAGGATAGGAGTCTTTAATGAATGAAGATTATGATTTCGGTGGCTGGCTTACAGAAGACCTCAAAGAACACTACGACTATTTGAAAAAACAAAGAGATCAAAATGAAATGTTCAGTGACCGTGCAGAAATTAATCAAATACTTAAACTTATTTTAACTGAAATACACTCAAGATAGAGGAATTCGTAATGGCTAAAAAATCTCCCGAAGAAATTAAAAAACAAAAAGATCTTCATGATAAAGGTCTTAAAAAGAATAACAAAAGAGAAAGAACAGAAGAATTTGATGGTCTTACTCTCGCCGAAATGAGAAGGAAACATAGCATTCCTCTTAGTGTTGACGGCCAACAAATTCTTGATGCTTATAACGCTGACAATATTGGTGTTGTCAGAAAAGAAGAAACGGCAGAACAGATTGCTCATCAACGCAAAGTTCTTGATCAAGCCAAAATGGAATTAGAATGGGATCGTAAAGAGCGGGATTCCAGAAGGGATCTTGAGGGGGAAGAGACTGAAGCAAAAATGTCACGGCCCGAAGAATCTCAAGCTCGTAGAGCTAATCCTCAGACCGCCCCAGGCGCTGCTGTTGATGGGGGTGTATTTTCAACTTCACATCTTGATACTGGTTATGGTTTAGCTTGTGATATAAGAAGGGTTGTTTTATACGAAGGTCTTAGAAGAGATCCGCGCACAGGAAGATCTGTTGCAACTGGTGATATGGCAAGACAATACATGAACCCAGGCCAAGCGATAGACCGCACTATAACATTAGAAGGTCATATAGAACTAGATAAGTTTTCTATTGAAATGATGGCTCTTGAAGATGTTGTTATTTTACGAGATTTGTGCAATAATCATTTAAATTCAATGGTTAAAAAAGTTTCAATACTTAGATAGGAAAATTTTATGCATATGGAAGATAACTGGCAAGTGAATGCACCTTGGGCTCAATTAGTTGCAAGTACTAAAGTACCAGAAGAGTTATTCAAAAACGCGTTAGAAATGACGGATAAGATTTATGAAGATGTAAATCGGGATAGTGCGGGTGCAGGATTAGCTGGAGCAATTCGCAATGAATATTTCATTACAGAAGAAAAGCTTCATGAAACTGGATTGATGAAGTATTTTATTGGTGTGACTGCCAAATATTGGGAAACCGTTCTTACAAATGGAAATATGATGGAACATCTGGATAACAAATTTGAACACGGGCCGCACGGATTTAACTATGCAGCTAGGATTACAAGTGCTTGGACTGTTCATCAATTTGAGAATGAATATAACCCAATACATGACCATGCTAATTGTAAAATATCTGCAGTGATGCATTTAAAATATCCAGAAAATATTGATCCACCAGTAAAAGAACATCTTAAAGGACTTGATGGACATTTAATATTTACAGGAATGGGTGGTGCTGATGCATGGTGTACTGCCCCAGTATTGAATATTAACGCAGAAGAGGTTGGAGTATTACATATTTTTCCTGCGTCATTAGGACATTCAGTTTATCCATTTAAGGGTAAGGGAGAACGAAGAAGTTTATCTTTTAACGCAGATATTATTTCTCAAAAACAAATGGAGGTAATTGCTGAACAACAGCGAATTGAAGAAGAAAACAAAAAAGGAGAATTATGAAATTAGGTGATAATTGGTATGTTCATGCCCCTTGGGCACAGTTAGTTTGTTGTACAGAAATACCAGAAGATAAATTGGTAAAATTCTATGCAATAAGTAATGAAATATTGGATGAAGCTGCAAATACTGAAGATAATCATGGAGGTGGAGTAATACCACTGCCTTGGGCAATCTCAGACGATAAATTTGTAAAATATGATGTAAAAAAATATCTTATGGAAATGGTTGAAAATTACATGAAAACTATTTTAAGTAATGGTAATGTTGGAAGTAATTTAGATGAACTAATTCCTGGCGGCCCACACACTCAATGGCATACAAGAATTGTTGATGCATGGGTTGTGAGTCAAAAAGAAAATGAGTATATTCCAGTTCATACTCATTACAATCAAAGAGAATCTTGCAAAATTTCTGGTGTTCTTTATCTCAAAGTTCCAGAACAAATAAACCAAAGTAATAATGATATAGCAATCAAGGGTGGAAAAGATGGCCAATTAGTTTTTACTGGTATGGGTGGTGCTGATCTATTTTCAACTACAGTTCAGTATAATGTTCCACCGGCCGCTGGTTGGTTGTATCTTTTTCCAAGTACTTTAAATCATCAAGTATACCCATTTAAAGGTGCAGGTGAAAGAAGAGGAATTTCTTTTAATATTGATGTAATTTCAATAGAACAATTAAACTTGATAAAACAAAGAGTAGAGGTACAAAATGAAACTCCGTGAAAATTGGCATGTAGATGCTCCGTGGGCTCAATTGCTGTGCAGTACAAAAATACCAGACGATAAAATACAAAAGTTTATTACAATGACTGATGAAGTATTGGATGAATCTGATGGTAAAGGAACTAAAGAGGTGGTGCCCACTTCGTGGTTAGTTGCACTTGAAAAATTCCAAAAGCATGATGTTTATAATTGCACTATGGAAACTATAACTGATTACTTGAACACTGTACTTTCTAATGGAAATATTAAGCAGCACATGGACGTTGCTATTTCAGATGGGCCCCACACATCTTGGAACTCAAGAATTGTTGATGCATGGGTAGTTAGTCAAAAAGAAGATGATTATCTTCCAGTTCATGCTCATAGTCAAATAGAGAATGGTTATCAGCACTCTAAAATTTCTGCTGTATTATATCTAAAAATTCCAAAACAGATGGAACGTAAGCCAGATGAAGCATCAATAAAAATGGGAAAAGATGGCCAGATAGCTTTTACTGGAATGGGCGATGCTGATCCAGTTCAAACCACTTCTTTATACAATATTCAGCCACAAGCTGGTTGGTTTTATGTTTATCCTAGCACACTTAATCATCAAGTTTATCCATTTAAGGGTGAAGGAGAACGTAGAAGCATAGCTTTTAATATTGATTTTATATCCAAGGAACAATTAGAAAAAATACAGAAATTACAAGGTTAAATTATGAGTGATTATTTTGATGAATTAATAGGAGTAACAGGAAACCAATATGCATCCAAAGTTTCAGAAGGGATGCTAGGGAGCGTAAATGAATACATTGATACAGGGAGTTATATACTTAACGCACTTATTTCGGGAAGTATCCACAAAGGGTTACCATCTAATAAAATCACTGCTTTCGCGGGCGAGTCAGCAACGGGTAAGACTTTCTTCATACTTGGGATTGTCAGACAGTTTCTTGCAGATAATCCTAGCGGCGGCGTTTTGTATTTTGAGTCTGAGTCTGCTCTAACACCAGAAATGATTGAAGAACGAGATATTGATAAATCAAGATTTATTCAATTACCAGTTGCCACGATACAGGACTTTGCTCAACAAGCATCAAGAGTGGTAGACCGGCACATGGAGAAAAGTGAAGCACCACTTTTACTTTGTCTTGATAGTCTTGGTATGTTATCTACAGCAAAAGAAGTTGAAGATATTACTGAAGGTGCGAACAAAGTGGATATGACTAAGGCACGAATCGTAAAGGGTGCATTTAGAGTATTGACTCTTAAACTTGCTAAAGCTGGAATACCGTTACTGGTGACTAATCACACATACAAACAAGTCGGAGCTATGTTTCCTCAAGACATTATGGGGGGAGGATGTTTAGTTGATGGAACAAACATTCAAATGGCCGATGGTTCTTTGAAAAATATTTCAGAAATTGAAGTCGGAGACAGTGTGATGACTATGAATGGTAATCATTCAGTATTACAAACACATGATTTTGATGATAAAGAACTATATGAAATTGAATTTGAAGATGGGTATGTGGTAAAATGTTCTGCTGACCATAAATTTTTAGTTGATGAAGAATGGATTAGAGCAGAGAATATTTTCAAGGACAATATCGTTGAGGTGGATGTGGTATAAAATACATTCTATTATAAATAAACATAGATACTAACAATCAATAAAAAGGTTACTATGTGGATAGAAAACAAATATCATAAATTTTATTTCCAAATTATCAATAGAAGCAAAGATAGAGTGAGAAATCCCAATGTTTATTATGAACGACATCATATTATACCCAAATCATTGAGTGGTTCTTTATCTGTTGATAATTTGGTGTATCTCACAGCTAGAGAACATTTTATCTGTCATAGATTATTAGTGAAATTCACTGAGGGCGAATATAAAAGGAAAATGTCATTTGCATTATCCAGATTTTTTCAAAACAATCCTCACCAACAGAGGGTATTGACTTCATATCAATATGAATCAATCAGAAAGATAATGGCCAATTCAATAAAAGGTAAAAATAATCCTATGCATACACATTCAATAGATTTTTCTGGAAAAAAGAATCCTTTTTATGGAAAAACACATACGGAGGAAGTTCGTAAAATCATTTCCGAAAAGAATGAAAAATGGTGTAGAGAACATGGGAATTCGTTTTTAGGAAAATCTCATTCAATAGAAACGAAAGAAAAGTTATCTAAAATACGCTCCAAACCAATAAGAGTATATTTTATGGATGGAAATGTTGTGGATTTCCCTAACAAAATATCTTTGGGGCCACATCTTGGAAAAAGTATTCCGTTGGGGGTCAAACTTTGTAAACTAAAACATTCAAATTTATTAAAACAATATAATATAAAGAAAGTGAAAGAATTATGAAAATTGTGTCTGTCAAGAAAATTCCTACTGAAAAAGTTTATGACATTACAGTGGAAGAAGCTGAACATTACATTTTAGAAAATGGTATAGTTACTCACAACTCTGGCTTGCAGTACGCAGCATCTAATATCGTTTTCCTTTCCAAGAAAAAGGAAAAAGTCGGCACGGATGTAGTTGGTAACATCATTCATTGTAAAAACTTTAAGTCCAGACTTGCGAAAGAAAACAAGAGAGTTGATGTACTTCTAAGTTATGATGAAGGCCTTAATCGTTATTACGGTCTTTTAGAATTGGCAGAGAAGTATGAGATTTTCAAGAAAGTATCTACAAGGTATGAGTTACCAGATGGTGCTAAGTTATACGCAAAACAAATACTAAAAGATCCAGAAAAATATTTCACTGAAGATGTGATGAATAGATTAGATGAAGCTGCTAAAACAGAATTTTCTTATGGTGGTGGCAAGGAACTTGAAACCGAAAAAATTGAAACAGGAGAAGACAATGGCTGATTATGAAACCATAGTATCAACTTATCCAAGATATAACTATGCTGCATCGGCAAATATGCGCAAAGAGTTGGTTGATCAAATGAATGAGATTATAGATGATCTTTACGAAAATCATTATGATGAATTATATCATGAAAACGCATTTAGACGAGTTAAGGGGAAACAATTCACATTACCTACTGAGATGTTACCAAAAGAAATGTCAGATTTTATTTTGTCTATGGGGAGAGGGTATTTGGGCTCTTCTGGATTACATCTCATGGAAGTTGACCCAGCTAAGATTAATCTGGAAATTCAGCAGATTTGGGTGACAGATTCCGAAGAAACTGATTATAATCCATGTCACAGTCATTTTGGTTTAATGTCTGGTGTAATATATTTAAAAATTCCAGAACAAGTTTCGCAACTAAATGAAGAAGGAGCTTTTAATTTTCATCATGCGGAAAATGGATATGTAGATGTAAATCCATATAATACTGTTAGACCAAAGGGATATGATCAAGTAATTCCAGAAACCGGAAAATTTCTCATTTTCCCTGCATGGTTAAAACACTCTGTAAATCCATTCTTCGGGCCAGGTATTAGAAGAGCAGCATCTTTCAATTTGGTATGTCCAGAAGCAAGTGAATGGAAACCTGCTGTACTTAAAGAACCCTATGAAAAAAGAAATTTCGAGCAATCTTTAAAAATAGATACAACTGGTGGCCCTGATGCTAAAATTCAGGGTGACAGAGATCTTAGAGGGTTATCTGATGCCTGATTTGTCTCCCCAAGCTCATGTTCCAAAACTTAAAGATAATTGGTACATGATTGTCTCTAATCCAGAAGACCCCGATGACAATAGCCTTTGTATTCAAATTAAAGAAGGCCCGTTCTGCCATGTTATAGTTAAGTACAAAGACTTTAAAACAGCTCCAACCCTAAACGATGATGGCTCCTTGACATGCCAGTATGGATATGATATAATAACATCACCATCTGATATTGGCGAAAAGGTCATAACTGATGAGCAGGGTATAATATTTGAAGAAAATCTAGGCAAATCAATTTTAGAAATAATAGAAGAACAATATATAGGTGGCGATGAAGATAGAAACAACAATATTAAAGAATCTGTTACAGAATGAGGAGTATGCAAGAAAGGTATTACCCTTTTTAAATGATGAATATTTTACTGAAAATTCCGATAAAATTGTATTCAATCAGATAAATAATTTCATACTGAAATACAATTCCCTTCCAAACAAAGAAGCCCTTACGATTGAGTTAAGTGATGCAAAAATCACAGAAGAAGATTTTAAAGACTCTGCAAACCTTGTCACTGCGATTAGTGAAGATATTCAAGAGTTCGCAGACCTCACATGGTTACTTGACTCAACAGAAAAATTCTGTCAAGACAAAGCAATCTACAACGCAGTCGTTGAGTCAATCTCAATACTCGACAACCCCAAATCAATCACGGACAAGGGTGCCATTCCTGACATTCTTTCCGATGCTCTTTCTGTCTCTTTTGATCCTCATGTTGGCCATGATTATATTGGTGACAGCGCTGAGCGGTTCGATTATTATCACAGGGTTGAGGAAAGGATACCTTTTGATCTTGACTACTTTAACAGAATTACCAAAGGCGGTCTTCCGCAGAAAACACTAAACATTTGTCTTGCGGGCACTGGTGTTGGCAAATCTTTATTCATGTGTCATGTTGCTGCATCCTGTTTATCTCAAAATCAAAATGTTCTATACATTACATTAGAGATGGCTGAGGAAAAGATTGCTGAAAGGATTGATGCAAATTTGTTAGATGTTAGTATAGATGATCTTCACGAATTACCAAAAGACTTATACGATAGTAAGATGGCTAACCTTGAGAAGACAACTAAAGGTAAACTCATAATCAAAGAATATCCCACTGCATCTGCAAATGTCAATCACTTTCGTGCATTGTTGAATGAATTGAACCTTAAAAGGTCATTCGTTCCAGACATCATATTCGTTGATTATCTAAATATTTGTACATCTTCTAGAATAAAATCGGGATCTAATGTCAATTCTTACACGCTTATCAAATCAATTGCAGAAGAACTCCGCGGTCTTGCTGTGGAAAATAAACTTCCTATTGTCTCTGCGACCCAAACCACAAGAGCGGGGTATTCAAGTACTGATGTCGGGCTGGAAGATACTTCAGAGAGTTTCGGATTACCTGCAACTGCAGATCTTATGTTTGCAATTATATCTACTGAGCAGATGGAAGAAGTTGGACAAATATTAGTAAAGCAGTTGAAGAATAGATATAATGACCCCACATCAAATCGTAAATTTGTAGTGGGTATTGACCGTTCAAAAATGAGATTATTTGATGTATCTCAAGCAGCACAAGATGAATTGGTAGATACTGGTCAAACAAAAGATGACACACCATCTTTTGACATAGCAACTGGTGGTAAATTCAGGAAACAAGACTTCTCAGGATTTGACTATGAATAGAAACAAAAGATTTAAAAAATAACTATGAAAGATGAAACCACAGTTATTGATCGTAATGGTTCTGATACAGTAAAGAAACCTAAAAAGATTGAACCTCCCCGAAAATATAAGGTCATTTATCATAATGATGATTATACACCAATGGAGTTTGTTACTTGGTCACTAATGGAATTTTTTCACAGAACAGAAATTGATGCTCAATCTCTTACTCTTCAAGTTCATAAACTAGGATCTGCAATTGCAGGAATATATGAGTATCAGTTGGCAGAACAGAAAATATGGGAAGTCTTAACCGCAGCAAAAGAAAACGAATTTCCACTACAGGTCACAGGTGAAGCAGAATAACGTAATAAATCTTTCAGACTATCGTGAAGAAAAGGAAGAAGAGCACAAACAATCCCTGCCCCCACAATATATCCAAGACTTTGAGGTCGGTGGATACTATATCTATCCAGAATTAGGTGTAATGATACATTGTATGTTGATTACAGATAGTTCTCACACCCACAAAAACGAATTAATGTATTTAATGGAAGACCAGCACGGTAATATATTTTCTGTACCTTTAAGTGATCCAGACAGTATGATGGGCTGGCAGGCTATTGATGAAGAAATTTTTGTAGCAGCTGTCAAAAAGAACCTTCCAGAACCAGAGCCCCCAAGAGTTGGTTGAGTATAAATATTCGGAGAATAGTATAACTTTTTTAGGAGCATGATGGCGACTTATAGACAAATACGAGAATCCTTGAATTTATCAGAAGAAAAACCAAAGAATGCAGGGCCCGGTGATACTTGGCAAACTAAATCTGGTAACTGGGTTGGAATGAAACAAGGTAAAAAGGGAGAAAAAAATCCAACTCAAAGTTATGGACAAGAGGGTAAAAAAAAGGCTAAAGCATATGCTACTGGTAGTGATCCTGACAAAGTAGATGGTGGTGAAAAGGATAAAGAGAAGCCCGAAGAAGAACCCAAGCAGAAATCAAAATCTACAGCCACAGGATACAAAGGTGATAAAAATAAGTCACTAGATGATGTGGATACTTCAAGCTCTCCCACCTTTACTGAAGATATAGACCCCTCAGATGATGAGTATACACCACCTAAAGGGTTTGAAAATCCAGATCCACCACCCCCATTTCAGATGCCTGAAATCAAAAGTGGAAAATTCCCCAAAAAGTATTCTAAAGCTATTGAGAGAATGATGAATAGTACAAAAAGTGGTGAAAAACCAATTACTCAAGATTTTATAAAGGGTGTTGGTGCAGGTCAAGCCGGTTCTCAGGCCGGAGAAGTTCTAACTGTAATGGCCACAGGATTAGATAAAGAAGAATGGGATACTGTTAAAAATAGTTTATTAGAGTATGAAACAGCCCTGATAACACAAAACAAAGGATTAAAAAATCCAAAGAAAAGATTAATAGATAAATCATGGATCGAAGCGGCAGACAATAATAGATTGGCTATAGAAAGACAAGTAGAGGGTATGTATGGTAAGGGTGCTAAAATTCTCAATACTGGATGGGATGTTGAAGCAGATGTAGAAGCAATGGGATGGAAAGGTAGATATAAGGAATCTAAGGGGTATTCTACTGATATGTATGCCAAAGTACAGCGTCCAGATGGATCAATAATTATGCATGAACCATCTTTGAAGAAGGATGATAGAATTAATTTTATCAATAAGACAACTGGATCATTTAAGGATTGGCTTGGGGGAGAAGTACCAGAAGAGTTAGATCCAGAAGTATTAGCAACTAAAGAGGTAGATAGATTAAAGACAACTGATCCTAAAAAGAAAAAACAAGTTGAAGCTGCAACTGAAAAAGAACCTCTCAAGTCTTACATGAAAAGAAAAGGATTTACTACTGAACAAGTATTAGATCCAACAAGTGGAAAGGGAAGTACAAGACATAAGAAAAAGGCGGCATTCATGGCCATGAATATAATGGCTGGTGCACCCGAATATGGTTATCAAGAAACTGGGCCCGATAAAGGAAAAGTTTTAACCCACGATCCACCAACTCCCGAAGAACAAGCTGTAAAAGATCATATCAAAGAGGTTAGAGATTATTGTGATAATGCTACTAGAGAAATTGGAAAACCACCACCCAATCCATTGAGAGATGGTATGTTGACTGCAGTTTCTGAGGAATTTCCACTTAAGGGTGTAGCTGATCAAGAAGAAACTATGGCCATTGGTGCTAATAGTTTAGATCCTCAAACTATGGAAAATATATTTGGAACTAGTGATTTTGATACAATTAAACAAGACCTTGTAGTGGATGATTCAGTAACCCCACCACATCTTGCATATAGCGGCGGCCCCGAAGGGAAATTGTTACGAATAGCAACCATCAAAATTAGACAAGATGGAATTGGATATGGATCACCAAGTATAAAATTTGAAATGACTATGGATAGAGAATTTGCAGATAAATTGAAACAAGCAAATGAAGAGGTATATGGTGAGAAAAAAGAACAATATGAATCACTAGAAGGAACTATTAGTAGGATGAAGCGATAATGTTTACATTTGATGGATTCCTCACAGAAGAGAAGAATTTACATTTAGAACACCTAGAAGATGAGGTTCTAAATAATGGTATAGTGGGAACGCGAGGAGCGATTAACTTCCTGCAGTCCCTAAGAGATATG
>JACKQG010006087.1_pt1 | contig 12952 bp, 12 predicted proteins | sample 8237621 | NCBI WGS metagenome assembly JACKQG01 (sample SAMN15677084, study PRJNA649215) | marine metagenome | biome: marine; feature: Black Sea; material: saline water; isolation source: suspended particulate matter (SPM) from the Black Sea western gyre | collected 2013-06-09/2013-06-10 | depth...
CAGTTATGACTGGTCGAGCCGCCAACAGCATGAACCGTGCCCGCTGATCGATGGACAAAGGTTGTTCCCAACAACCCATTTGCATTTCCACCTTCCCTGGCGGTCATACTGGATCGAGTCCAGTATGACGACAACTGAGAATTCGTCATTCCAGCGCACGACTGAAGGGACTCAGGAGGTAGAGCGAAGCATGGAAGCCAGAGCCGAGGCTGGAGGAGTGGCACAGGGAGGTGCCGTTTACGGACCTAACGATGGAATCCAGTTTTACCGAAGTAAACACCTGCATAAACCGCACCCTCTGATCGATGGACAAAGGTTGTTCCCAACAACCCATTTGCATTTCCACCTTCCCTGGCGGTCAAACTGGATCAAGTCCGGTATGACGGCAACTGAAAACCTCGTCATTCCAGCGCATGCTGGAGGAGTAGCACAGGGAGGTTCCGTTTACGGACCTGACGATGGAATCTAGAAAAACCGGGGCCACACCAGCTTAAAGCGCACTCTCTGAGCGATGGACAAAGGTTGTTCCCAACAACCCATTTGCATTTCCACCTTCCCTGGCGGTCATACTGGATCAGGTCCGGTATCACGGCCTGTTTTATAGCCAGCTAGTAGAATACAGCTCAAGCCCCTGATACCGCAGATTATAACGCTGAATCACCTGACTGTTTTTATCGCTACTGTCACTGACCCTTTTATTTTCTGAAGTTGTACGTTGAATAATCACCAACGATAGAAAACTGCTGGGGAACAGCCTGTGTGCGATCACATTAACACTATATTGCTTACTGCAGGCGATACTGCAAACTGGTTTTAAATGCCCAGCTTTGACGCGCTGACTGTTCAGGAAATGGAGGGAATAACGCCGACACCTTGATTGCCTTCAGCGCGGCCTTCTTCAGCGCCGAGGGTCCGCTCACCTCAACCACCCTGAGTTGCTGAATACTGCCATCTCGATTGAGGATGAATTCAACCGTTACGTCACCTTCCTTGCGCATTTTTCTGAGCTGCTTGGGATAGAACTTGTTCTGTTCTATTTTTTTAACAATGATATCCCGATATTCGTTTTCAGCGCGGGCCACCGGATCGATAGCGCGTTTCTCCTGTGGTTGTGCAACAGCTGCGACGGAAGCAACCGCTATGACAGGAGCAGCGGTTAACACCGGCTTATCGGGTGCTGTCATGACACGCGGCACAGACCTGAGTACCGGTTTCGGTTCTGGTTTCGGTTCTGGTTTCGGTTCTGGTTTCGGTTCTGGCTCTGGCTCTGGCTCTGGTTCTGGTTCTGGTTCCGGTATAGCTTCCGGAACGACTGCCGCTACGATCACTGGAGCTGGCATTTCAGCTTCAAGCTCGAACATTGCCAGCGTGAGTGCTAACGGCTCCTCCCTTGTTTGCGGTAGCGCAGCCGTCTGACTGCTGATAAACCATAATAATGCGCCACCATGGATACAGATAGAGCCTATAACGCCTGCAAGATGGCATTTAACACAGTTCATCCGTTTTGCCGGGTAATAATCGACAGATGATTGAGCTGGTGCTGCTTCAACAGATCAACGATGGTCACGAAGTACTCAAAGTTGACCCGTTTATCGACACGCAAAATAATTCGAGTCTGCTTATCCAGATCCGACAGGCTCTGCTGAATGGATTCAATCTCGGTTATCTCTCCATCCACTAAATACTGGTTAGTTTGATTGATACTGATTTCAAGGGTTTGAACGTTTTGCTGAAGCGTCGATTTAGACTGGCTATCCGGCAGTTCAATCTTCAACATTCCGGTGGCAATAAAGGATGCCGTGGTCAGTACGATAGCCAGCAACACCAGCATGATGTCGATGAAAGGAATCACATTAATCTGGTCAAAGCTTTTCATGCCTGCAGCTGTTTCCAGCGTGCCGTCAACACATCGACCTTGCGCAGCAGGCCATTGTAAAAAACAATCGCGGGTATCGCGACCACCAGACCGGCCGCAGTGGCTTTAAGTGCCAGAGCCAGCCCCACCATAATAACCTGCGGGTTAATTTCGCCACCCTGACCAATATCATAGAACGTAATCATGATGCCCAGCACGGTTCCGAGCAGACCGACATACGGGGCATTAGCGCCTACGGTCGAAATAATCGTCAGATTACGCGTCAGCAATACATTCAGTTCATCGGCGTTATGGTATTTCTCCAGTTCCAGGCGCTGATAATACTGCAGCCGTTCAATCGCAAACCAGAGTGCAAAAAAACTCATCACTCCGAGTGTACCAAACACCATCGTATCGAGATAAAGCTTAAGACTTTCCATTATTTTATGGCTCCGCTAGCATTAGCATTAAGCTGATTTTGCTGCAGCCATTGCTGTAACACGGCGTAATTCAGGCTGCCACTATGTGCGATGCGCTGATCGCCCGAGCTATAAAAATATGCGCGCGGTAACTCACCATACCAGGCGGGGTCAATCGCATAGCGCAGGCGCTCGGGTATAGACTCGGCGAAGATCCAGCTGTCCATCTGATCCAGTTCGAAATCACTTAACAGCTGCGCGACCTCATCCGCCATCTGCATTTCATCGGTCGAAACCAGTACCAGACTGGTGGCGTGAAACTGAGTGCGTAACTGCTGCAGTCGAGCCAGTTCCTGTAGACAGGGCGGGCAATCAATCGACCATAACACCAGTATAAAGGGGGCACCCTGCCGGCTAGTGATAATCTGTTGCAGGCTAGCGCTAACGAAGGGCTTTACTGTGGCACTGGCCGTCGCCGCAGAGACCCATAGCAACAACAAGCCGGTCAACAGGGCGCTTTTCATGGGTTCACCGGGATCAGGGTTAAACCGTCAGACTGGGTATGCCACGCAGCATACAGTCGATTTCCGGAGCGCAGCCAGTCGGGATGATCGGAGCCATGCAGCGTGCTGGCGATAGATTCGGGTGAAGACCAGCTCTGACCCTCATTCACAGAACGCGAAATCAGTAAATCCATCTGTTCACCGTTGAAGCGTTTCCACAGCAGGTACACCCGGTTGCCGATGACCTGAACCTGTGGACGCGAAGCCGATGGTGAGCTATCGATCGATGTCACCAGCTCGGTCTGTGCCTGGTTAAAATCGAAGCGCCCATACATCAGCCCTTTATTTTTTTCACCCTGGGTAAACCATGCCATATGCGCGCGGTCTTTATCATCCATCGACAGATCAGGCCCATGATGCGGACAGCCATCTATCTTCCAGCCATCATCGGAGGCCCGCACTGGCAGACCCTGTATGGAAGACTGTTGCGACGTGAGCCTGGCAATCGCGTGATCCCGCATATTCACCGGATACACATGCCGCCATAACGCCACTACACTGCCGGCGCTATCGATATCGGTCGCAATGCGACAGCATTCACAGCTATGATCGACCAGCTTACGGTTGGGCAGAAAGCTGGCACCAGCATCCTCCGATACGGCAAAGTAAAGCGAGGCGCCGGCATATTCCTGCTCCGACTTTTTCGCCTGATCCGAATCTCGTTTATCGATCCAGATCAGAAAGATCCGGCCCTGATGATCCAGCGTCATGCTGTCAAATCGATGACTGATGATGGCACGATCGCTGTTCACGGTCAGCGGCTCATCGAAGGTTTTGCCACCATCCAGAGAACGCGCAAAACGCACATCGCCGGAATAGCGACCCGCTGTTTTATGGGTCCAGGAAATATAGATCTGCGCGTTTTTTCCCAGCGCAATCTTCGGACGATTTTCACCATCGTCATAGATCAGCTCAGGGTTACGATTTACCGCGACCGGCGTGCGAAAGCTTTTTCCCTGATCCGATGAGCGGGTCAGATAAATGTGCCCATGCTGACTGAATACCACGTACAGATCACCATTATCTGCAAACCTCGCCGTTGGCACCCTGCCGCAATGCGGGGAAGGCAGTGCGCTCGCACTCTGGCACTCGGCTAACAGGCTTTTCTCATCGACAGCATGACCACTATGCGACTTTTGCGCCGCACTGGCATTCGACAGGCAAAGCGCAATACAAAGTATCAACAGTGCTTTCATGGTCTACTCGAACTTGTATTCTAGCCCGGCAAAAAACTGCCGCGGTGCACCGGGAGTGTACTTCTCCTTACCAAAACTAAAGCTGGCATTTTCAGCATAGATTTCATCCGTGATGTTATTAACCTTTGCGCTCAGCATTAATTGCTTGCTGGCTTTGTATGTGGCCTTCAGATGGGTAATGGTGTAGCCGTCGTAGCTGCGCGTATTCAGGTCATCCAGAAAGTATTCACCGACATGCTCAAACTCCAGCATGCTGGTGAGTCCGGCAACCGCATCCGGTTTGTAGATCAGGCGCAGGTTAGCGGTGGTATTCGGTGCTTCGGCCTGTTCGTTATCGCCATACACCGCATCATTGTGATATTCATGCGTCGAATAACTGTAGGCAATCCGCGTCGAAAACTGCCTATTGATGATATTCAACAGGCTCAGCTCTATACCGCGATGACTGGTCTCGCCACCATTCACATAGTAGCGATCACCATTCGCATTTTCTCTGCGCACAATCGTGTCATCGATACTCATGAAATAAAGCGCGGCTTCAAACTGGGCAGCCGCTGATACGCGTTTATATCCCAGTTCGATCGTATCGCTGATTTCCGGATCGAGGCTGAAGCTAATATTATCGGTACTTAGCGAATACAGTCTGGTCGCCTGCGGAATACGGAATCCATTGGCATAGCGGATATAGGTATTCTGGCTGCTATCGATGCGGTAAGACAGGCTCAGCTTGGGGCTGAGATGATTAAAATCAGGATCATTGTCACTGGCGGGGCGTGAATAGCTGGAGCTGGCATACTGCCCGTCGGCCAGGTTATTGGTGTAATCGTAGGAATTGCTGTCGTAACGCAGTCCGGCGCTAAACTGCAGCTTTTCGTTGATATCATGCTCCGCTCGCAGATAAGGTGCCAGCGCCAGATAATCAACATCGTAATCATAGATATCACCGGCAGGAACCGAAGACCCGAAACCGGTCGGCACATAATTGAATAACTGTCGATACTGCTGGCTCGACTGAGTAATCTCCAGATCGGTTCCAGCTATCCAGCGCGTACTGCCCTGATCGATATTTGCCTTGAACAGTAGCCCCAGAGTTTGTTGCTGACTATCGTTATGCGGCAGGTTTCTTTCCCAGGTGGCGGTATATTGATTACGGTTGCTGCGCAGATAGACAATGGTACTCAGCTGCGTGTCATCGTTGAGTTCATGCATCCATTCCGTACTAACCCGGGCGAAATCGAACTCGCGCTTGATCTCCAGACCGGAATCCAGTGCCGTCTGAATATCTCCGGCCGATGTCGGGTCACTCTCCAGCGCATCCAGTCCAATGATGCTACCAGACATTTCCGCTTCTGTAGTATTCGCAGAAAAGATGGTTTTAAACGCATTCTGGTCATCCAGCGTATAAAAATGTGTGATGTTCAATTCGCTACGATCGGAAGCGGAATGATCACGCCAGCCATCGCTGGTGCTCTGCGAAATTTCAAGGCCAAGACTGGATTGCTCGCTGGTTTTAAACCCACTACTCAGGCCCAACTTGTAAAAACCATCGCTACCCGCGTCGGCCTTAAGCGTATGCCCTTCGTTCATCGAAGGATCGTTTGAGATAACATTAATAGTCGCTGCAATCGAATCCGATCCATACAGTTCGGTACCGGCGCCTTTTAACACCTCGGCCGATCCCGCAGAAGTGAAGTTGGTATAGGCCAGTCCATTATGGTTAAAAAAACCGGATGATTGCACCGGAATACCATCCTGTAGAAACAGGTAATACGGACCGGTATTGGATGGCATCCGGATGCTGGTGATATGACCCAGAGTGGAGCCAGTCTGGGTGACCCGGACCCCGGCGATCGAATTGAACAGATCCTTCTGATAGGCCGGTGCATCCAGCGCAATCTCTTCTGCACTTTTAACCCCGACACTGGCGGGCACTTCCAGCGTTTCCTGTGCCTCACGGGTCGCGGTGACACTGATGGTGCTGAGCTGATCCGGAGGACTGGTGTCTGCGTGGGTAAAAACGGGAAATAAAAAAGTAATAGAGATAGAGAGTAGTTTTAATTTTGGGAACTGCACGGTTAGCCTCATTTGTTATTATTAAAAAATTTAGCTAGAGTCTATTCAGGCAGTTTTTTTGCGGAAGTGACAAATTGTCGCAGCCTAAAGTCTGATGAATCCCCTTTAGAGCTATCCAGATGAGTCTAGATCAGTGATAGTAATGAGCGGAAAACCCTCACCTGACTGTAGTGCAGTAGATCAGTACAGGAGCGGTTATCAAGGAAGTCAGAACCTGAGCTGGAGATGTGGCACAGGGGCAGATATTTGGTCCTCGATAATCGCTCCTGCATTATTCTCGGGCACTGTTCCTGACGTGGCTCTACCTCCTCCATCCCTGGAGTCGTACCAACGGGCGTACTGCCCTGGTGCAATATCTGCATTTACTACTCCCCTTTAACTTATGTCTCGTTTACGGACCTAACGATGGAATCCAGCTTTACCGAAGGTAACACCTGCATAAGCCGCACGTTCTGCTCGCTGGACAAGGGTTGTTCCCAACAACCCATTTGCATTTCCACCTTCCCTGGCGGTCATACCGGATCGAGTCCAGTATGACAACATTCATTTTAAATCCTGTACCTGTATGACGACATTATTATGAATCAGATTGTTTTATACCGAACAGGCCTTAACCCCGGTCATAAAGTACCCGAGTATTGATTGCCACCCGATTAACCCTTTGCCCTGTATTCGCTGGTTTCAATCAGCCCGCCAAATATGGCAACAATGTCAGGATCGAACTTAGTCCCTGTTTCCTGATGGATAATCGCCATAATATGCCCATGTGATTTGGGCTGATGATAGGAACGTGTCATCGCCATCGCATCATAGGCATCAGCAATACTGATGATGCGTGCCAAAATCGAAATATCATCACCGACCTGCCCCGCAGGATAACCGGAACCATCATAATGTTCGTGATGGCAACGGATCACTTCAGCCGCCTGTTTTGCCCCCGTAAGCTCAATCGCCTGTATGATCTCGGCACCAATGCGTGGATGCTCCCGCATTACTTCCCACTCGGCTTCATCAAACGAACCCGGCTTGAGTAACACCGGATCAGGAATGCCTATCTTGCCAATGTCGTGAAACGAGGCTGCGATCTTGAGGATAACGATTTCATCATCCGTCAATCCACAGGCCTGCCCCAGTTCTTCAGACAGATAACGAACCCGCTCTGAATGAAGCTGCGTCATAGGATCACGATACCCCAGCGCAACTGTAAGTGCTTTGGTGTAATTACATAGCATCTTATACATTGGATCTTCTGACTGCATGCTCAAACCCGCCTGGTGCTTTCCTCAGCCAGACGATTCTGGCTCAGGGATTAATGAAGCTCAATATACCTCTGGCCCATTAATTAAAGCCATACAGTCACAAGTATAGTCGGTCGTTCCAACTTCGTTGCTACGGGTGAAGATATAAAGTTAAAACGGCAACAACGCTGGATAAGACACATGACGAGTGCTTCATCGCAAGCTACACCCGCATAATCCGCACGACCTGCTCGCTGGACAAGGGTTGCTCCCAACAACCCATTTGCATTTCCACCTTCCCTGGCGGTCATACTGGATCGAGTCCAGTATGACGACAACTGAGAATTCGTCATTCCAGCGCACGACTGAAGGGACTCAGGAGGTAGAGCGAAGCATGGAAGCCAGAGCCGAGGCTGGAGGAGTGGCACAGGGAGGTGCCGTTTACGGACCTAACGATGGAATCCAGTGCCGGAACCGTGAAATTTCGGGGGGTGTTATTTATGTCTAGACTCCATCCTCAAGTCCGTAAATGGCGCTAGTCTTTCTGGACTCCAGATCGAGTCTGGAGTGACGACGGTTTGGTTTTTTGAGGTTTGTCCTTTTTGTCGTCATACCAGCGCATGCTGGAGGAGTGGCACAGGGAGATGCCGTTTACGCACCTAACGATGGAATCCAGTGTCGGGGCCGTGAAATTTCGGGGGTGTTATTTATGTCAAGACCCCATCCTCAAGCCCGTAAATGGCGCTAGTCTTTCTGGACTCCAGATCGAGCCTGGAGTGACGACGGTTTGGTTTTTTGAGGTTTGTCCTTTTTGTCGTCATACCAGCGCATGCTGGAATCCAGTGCCGGAACCGTGAAATTTCGGGGGGGTGTTATTTATGTCTAGACTCCATCCTCAAGCCCGTAAATGGCGCTAGTCTTTCTGGACTCCAGATCGAGCCAGTAGTGACGACGGTTTGGTTTTTTGAGGCTTGTTCTTTTTGTCGTCATTCCAGCGCATTCTGGAGAAGTGGCGCAGGGAGGTGCCGTTTACGGACCTTACGATGGAATCCAGTTTCACCGAAGTAAACACCCGCATAATCCGCACGACCTGCTCGCTGGACAAAGGTTGTTCCCAACAACCCATTTGCATTTCCACCTTCCCTGGCGGTCATACTGGATCGAGTCCAGTATGACGACAACTGAGAATTCGTCATTCCAGCGCACGACTGAAGGGACTCAGGAGGTAGAGCGAAGCATGGAAGCCAGAGCCGAGGCTGGAGGAGTGGCACAGGGAGGCGCCGATTACGGACCTTACGATGGAATCCAGTTTCACCGAAGTAAACACCCGCATAATCCGCACGACCTGCTCGCTGGACAAAGGTTGTTCCCAACAACCCATTTGCATTTCCACCTTCCCTGGCGGTCATACTGGATCGAGTCCAGTATGACGACAACTGAGAATTCGTCATTCCAGCGCATGCTGGAATCCAGGCGGCACAGGTGCTATTCAACGCATAAACTCGGTTGGCTTCTCAATCTCATAAAAACCTTCGATGATGGTGTCTATCTTGCCCTGTATCAGCTCTCGCGCATCATTCAGTCCGCGATTGTAATAATACGGGCCGACTTCTTTGCTAAAGAAATCGAGTAGAAACTCCGCATCAAACTGGGCCATGTCCTGATCCAGCTCGGCTTCAAAATAGCGTTGAATCTTTCCCACCAGGATCTCTTTTTCGGCTTTGCTAAATTCGATGTCCGACAAGGTCATGCTCCTTAACTTTCAGTAAACGATAGTGCGAACCATACCCTGAATCGCAGCGGATAGAAAAACATATCCAGCAAAATCCGCCTACAGGATGATGACAGGCTCTCCAGCGGCCTTCATTTCCCGCAGATCCCAACCCTATAAGTTTCAGCCAGACGCGAAAACTGCAATAAGATTATCGGTTTTCGGTATTTCTGCCTGCTCTACGCGGGTGCTATGTTGGAATAGCCAGTTACCCGCCGGAACGGTTATTGGCTAGCCCCCGCAGACTCAGGGGTACTATGATTCACTATCCAAACACTATAAACCCCGTCGGGAGATCACCACACCATGACCGTAATCCATCAAGATGACCTGATCGACAGCGTTGCAGATGCGCTGCAATTCATATCCTATTACCACCCTGCTGACTTTGTGAAGGCGGTCAACGAAGCCTACGAAAAAGAACAGTCACAGGCTGCGAAAGACGCGATGGCACAGATCCTGATCAACTCGCGTATGAGCGCCGAAGGCCATCGCCCGCTGTGTCAGGACACCGGCATCGTCACCGTGTTCATCCGCATCGGCATGGACATCCAGTGGGACGCTGAGATGAGCGTGGAAGACATGATTAATGAAGGCGTGCGCCGCGCCTATAACCACCCCGACAACCTGCTGCGCGCCTCGATCCTGGCAGACCCGGCTGGCAAGCGCATCAATACCAAAGATAACACCCCGGCAGTGATTCACATGACCGTCGTGCCCGGCGATGAAGTCGATGTACGGGTGGCGGCCAAGGGCGGCGGCTCGGAAAACAAATCAAAGATGGTGATGCTGAATCCGTCCGACAGCATTGTCGACTGGGTGCTGAAAACAGTACCGACCATGGGTGCGGGCTGGTGTCCGCCCGGTATGCTCGGCCTCGGCATCGGTGGTACCGCCGAAAAAGCGGCGGTGATGGCGAAAGAATCGCTGATGGACCCGATCGATATCCATCAGCTGAAAGCACGCGGCGCGAAAACCCGTATCGAAGAGCTACGTCTGGAACTGTATAAAAAGGTCAACGATCTGGGCATCGGTGCGCAGGGTCTGGGCGGCCTCACCACCGTGCTGGATATCAAGATTCTGGATTACCCGACCCACGCCGCTTCACTGCCGGTATGCATGATCCCCAACTGTGCGGCTACTCGTCACGCCCACTTTACCCTGACCGGCAACGGCCCCGTGTTACAGACGCCACCATCGCTGGATGACTGGCCCAAACTCACCTTCGAGGTCGGCCCGACCACGCGCCGGGTCAATCTGGACACGGTCACCCAGCAGGATGTCGAGAGCTGGAACAGCGGCGAAACCATATTGCTGAGCGGCAAGATGCTGACTGGACGGGATGCCGTGCATAAGAAACTATGCGCTATGCTGGATGCGGGCGAACCGCTGCCGGTCGATCTGAAAGGCCGTTTCATCTACTACGTCGGCCCGGTCGATCCGGTACGTGACGAAGTCGTCGGCCCTGCCGGTCCCACCACCGCCACCCGGATGGATAAATTCACCCGTCAGGTGCTGGAGAGTACCGGCCTGATGGGCATGATCGGAAAGGCCGAGCGCGGACCGGCGGCAATCGAAGCGATCAAGGACAATAAATCGGTGTACCTGATGGCCGTCGGCGGCGCTGCCTATCTGGTGTCGAAGGCGATCAAGTCTTCACGCACGGTAGCCTTCCCCGAACTCGGGATGGAAGCCATCTACGAATTCGACGTGCAGGATATGCCGGTTACGGTCGCGGTCGATAGTCGTGGTGAATCGGCCCATATCACCGGCCCGGCGGAATGGAAAAAGCGCATCGCCAGCTCCAAAGAAGTCACGTTCAAAAAGTAAGCCCGTAACACGCTTCAGTGTTCCAGCCCGCAATAGCGGGCTGGATTACTGCGCGACCCTGCCCCGCTTTTGCTTCAGCACTATGATTTCAGCGTCAGGCTGATTAAAATACAGCTCACTCCAGCAACAAAAGACCAACGTGGGCGACACCAGCAACAATTTATCGACTAACGATGCACAGCGCTGCACGCACGCCATGCGCGATCTGCTGCCCAGCGCAAAGCGCGAGGCATTTGCATGAGCTTCTGCCATTATTACGATAACGCGCAGTGCCGCTCCTGCGAACTGATCGAGCAACCCTACCCGCAACAGCTGCAGCACAAGAACGACACGCTGCATCAAATCCTCGACCCGTTCCAGCCGACCACATGGCTTACTCCCGTTTCCGGCGCAACCACCGGCTTCCGCAATAAAGCCAAGATGGTCGCCTCGCCTTCCGCGAGCGGTGTCGTGCTCGGTCTAAGCGCCGGGCGCAGCCTGACCGCCTGCCCGCTCTACGACAGCCACATGCAAAAGATTCTGCAACAGCTGCAGGGCTGGCTCCGGACAATTGGGGTCAAAGCGTATAACGTCAAGCGCAAAAGCGGCGAACTCAAATACGTATTACTCACCCGCAGCAGCCATGATAACGCGATGATGCTACGGTTTGTGCTGCGCTCAACGGCCCTCATCAGCAAACTGCAGCAGGGGCTCGACAGCCTGCTCAAAATCGCCCCGCTGATCCAGGTCGTCAGCGTGAATATCCAGCCCGTGCACATGGCCATCCTCGAAGGCGATGAAGAAACCTTCCTCACCCGCCAAACCCGCCTCGAAGAACGGCTGAATAACGTACCGCTATTTATCCGCCCCAAAAGCTTCTTCCAGACCAATCCCGAAGTCGCCGCCAGGCTGTATAAAACGGCAGCAGAGTGGGTAGACCAGAGTCAGGCCACACAGGTGATGGATCTGTTCTGTGGCGTCGGTGGCTTTGCGCTGCATGTGGCAAAGCCCGGACGCACCGTCATCGGCATCGAGATCGAACCGGAAGCGATCGCCTGCGCGCAGGAATCCGCCCGACTCAGCGGCATCGACGGACTCCGCTTTCAGGCACTGGATGCAAACCACTACAGCGCCCACACCCCGACCGCCCCAGACGTACTAATCGTCAACCCACCGCGCAGAGGGCTGGGAGCCGAGCTGTGCGACTGGGTGGAAGCGACGGGTCCGGCGCAGGTGGTTTATTCCAGCTGTAATGCATTGAGTCTGGCAAAGGATCTGGCCTTGCTTCCGTCCTATCAGGTGGATAGAGTACAGCTGTTTGATATGTTTCCGCATACGCGGCATTTTGAGACGCTGGTTTTGCTGGTTCGGGAGTAGGTTGATTTATTGGGTGAATCAGACGTGCATTAAAGCAGCGTCCTTATTTTTCCGGATTAAAGCTACAATTTGCCGGACTTACCGAGGTCAGGGGGAAGTCTTTTCATAACCCCCGCTAGAAATGCTATATAATTGTTCCTTAAGGGTTTTTTCAGCTCTGATAAATTTAATCCCAGCGCCTTTGCTATTCGATTAGTATTCGGTAGCGAGAATTCAAATCAAAGAAGTAGAGGCACTCGGCTTAGTACCCCTTAACTGATTTCTAATTAAACCGTTAGTGTTTAAAACCACGATCATAACATTTCTAGGGAACTTTTTATCTTCTGCAACTTTCCTTTTTATTTATAAAGTTAGCCATATCAATAAACAATTCATGCACATCAGTATAAGGATTTAGATAGCAGGGAGAAGATTTTCCATTTTCAGCGGTGTCAATTGCGTTTCTTTTTACTTTTTCTGCGTTTTTCAGTGCAGTAGGAACATCATCTTTTAATGAATCAAACAAATAAATAAACCCCTTATCATAATTTTTCATTCCTTTCTTTTTGAGTAGTGCTTTTAGCTGGCTTCTATTGAGCAAATCATCACACGACTCGTAACTAGTAGTACTATATTTTAAATGCAGTAACAACCATATCTCAAAGCAAACAT
>JACKQG010006088.1_pt1 | contig 12952 bp, 12 predicted proteins | sample 8237621 | NCBI WGS metagenome assembly JACKQG01 (sample SAMN15677084, study PRJNA649215) | marine metagenome | biome: marine; feature: Black Sea; material: saline water; isolation source: suspended particulate matter (SPM) from the Black Sea western gyre | collected 2013-06-09/2013-06-10 | depth...
AGCATTTGGTGACCAGACTTGCCGACATCATGGCGACTGAAAACCCGTTGGGCGGACCGAGGCGGCTACGCATGACTGCCGAAAGGCACCGCGACGCAATTTGCTGTTCCTGCCGGGAAGGTCACCCGGCTGTTGGCCCGCTCATTGAAGGTCCCGATGCTCAGTACATGTGCTGGAATTGTGCCGCGTTGTACGTGAGTAGGTTTGCGGACGCCAGCGTCTCAAAAGAACTTGGCCCCGGCTGTTCGTTTTGTCAGAAAACCTCGGTCGCGGTGCTACCGGCTGGCCCCAACGACACCATCTGCCAGGAGTGCGCCGACTTGTTCATTCACATCTTCCAGGAGGAGACGAGAAGGCGAACTAAGCAAGCAGAGAGGTAGATCGCCCAACACCGCATGCCCGCAGAGATCCGGCCTCCATGCCGGATACGCCTTCGGATTCACTTCCAACCGCCGATGTGTCACAATGGTTCTTGGCTGCTCGACGTTTTCCGCTTCGTCCGGGGCGGCGTCGGGCGTGCGAACCCGTTGTGCGACCAAGGATGAGGGTCAAGATTCTCTCCAAATGGCGCGTCGCTTTGTTGCTCGTTGCGTCGGCCATTGCTGTCTTCGCGGCGGGCTATGTGTCGAACCATCTCTCCGCCGACGCATGTCGGCTGGCAACTGCCGACTGGGCCGACGTGAAGTTAACGCAATCGACCTGGCCTGGAAAATGCCGCTTCGTCGAACCAGCTTCGTTCCATCTACCGTATCTCGCCTCGGTGGATTATCAAATCCAGACTGGCTCGGCTGGACGCTTCGGAGGAAGACGCCACTTCCTGTGCCTATTTGGCCTGCCTGTTTGCGTGGGCGATTCACGGACGTGGTGTGAATGAAGCGTTCGCCCAACAACGCACGCCCGCAGAGATTCGCCATCCATGGCGAATACGCCGTTGCCTGTGAAGGTCTGGGAAGTAACAATGCTGTTTACGCATGTCCAGGAGACCTGACGGATGGGCCGTCGGCGTCGGGCGTGCGAACCCGTTGGGCGACAGGCCGTCCTGCCCGTGTGGAGGGCGAAGCCGTTGCACAACCGGAACATTTCCGGACGGTCGTTGCACATTCCCCTGGCACCCACCGAGAGGCGATTGAAAAGGTGACTCATGCAAAAACGATTTATCGTGGTCACAAGGAGTAGCGGAAGACTAGTCGGACCAATATTATTCCTCAGCGGCGTTCTGATGGGTTGTTCCGAAACCCCATCTATTTCAAACGATTCTCCGCAAGCCGCTATGAAGGATGACTCGGCGCAAACTACTCAAACCGTGAATCACTCGCCCTATCCACTGCGGGCGGAGGTCGTACAGGCGTGGCAAGAGGCCGGAGCCCGGTTCGGCTCGATGCAACCGCATCTGTTGGTATTTCATTCCGAGCCGACTGAATCGGCTGACAGGTTGCCAGCATTTGACTTCAGTGAATGGAAGCCCGGCGTTGTGTCGAAACTGCCAGACCCGGGAGCGCCATTCGCACTGGATCTTGACAATCTGGATGCCACGGATGCCGCGATGAGAGAATTGGCTGGCCTGACGAGCCTGCGAGCGCTGCGATTGAGCGATACGAAGATAACTGACGCGGGGCTCAAGGAATTGATGGCACTCAAGAATTTGCAGATACTCCGTCTTGACGACACGGCCGCGACCGACGTCGGGATGAAGCACATCGCGAGGCTGAAAAACTTACAATCGCTTTTCCTGATTCGTGTAAAAATCACCGACAAGGGGCTTGAGGAACTGGCTTCTATGAAGAACCTGCGCAAGCTGGACGCAAGATTTACCCGCGTAACAGATGCGGGCATCAAGCACTTGGCCGGGATGACGAATCTGCGAGAGTTGGCCCTGAACGGCCGTGACGTGACGGACGCGGGAGTGCAAGCGCTCGTCGGGCTGCAATTCCTGGAGTTCCTGTTTCTTGACGACACTTTGGTCACCGACCAAGGTCTCAAGGCGATCGGCAAGCTCAAAGGATTGGAATCGCTGTTTCTCGCCGGCTCGCCCTTGACGGATGCAGGGTTGCGAGAGTTAAACGACCTTCCGCACCTCCGTTCGCTCAACCTCAGCCGTACCAAGGTGATTGGCGACGGATTCGGCCACGTTGCCGCACTCAAGAGGCTGGAAGAATTGCACCTTGCCCGAACGAACCTCACGTCGGAGGGGCTGAGCGAATTGGATAAGTTAAAAAAACTGCGCAGGCTGAACCTGATTGGCGTTGAGATGACGAAGGCGGAGAGCGAACGATTGCGAAAGGCATTGCCGGATTGCGAATTCTGACCGTTTCAGCCCCATCTTCGTCGCCCAACAACGCACGAGCCGCAGAGTTCGGCATCCATGCCGAATCGCCTTGATCGTTTGGGTAACGACCCGGCATTTGGTAAACTGAAACTCATGCACGGCTGTCTGGCGTCGCAACCTGCGGCGACGGCCGTGCCAACCGTTGGAAGCCGCTCCGATCCCATCACGCTACCATATACACCGCCACCCCGACCCCGCTACAGAGGCAAACAAGAGCCTCGCGCTGACCCACTGACCAAGAGCCGCAGTACGAGATTTTGGTGTCCCTTCGACCGATCCCTAAGGCGCACAGGTGGCGCACACCGACGCAGGTTAGCAACTGGCGTTTGGAGGCAGAGGTCTGACACGTCGACGCGCTTCCAAGATGATGGCGTTGGCACGTCGTGTGCCCGTCTGAGAATGCGTCATGAAGTCGTCAGAACGGCCGTCTTTTCGCATGCGAGCGCAAGATCACAATTTTTCACACGATGGGCCGCTGCGTTTGGTTCGGTTCATTTGCGAATTTGCGCCCTGGATCAGCGGGTTGATTGTGTCATCTCAAGACGCTGGTGCAACCGGTGAGTTGCGGTCTTGTGTCTCGGACGCTCATCGGTGGAAAAAGCCGCGACCAAGAACATCTGCCGTTTTGGAGTTTTCCGTTCTTTTTCGGATGACAGCTCAACTCCAGGACTTGCGACCCAGGTGGAGACACGGGAGCATGTTGACGGGGACAGATTCTTGCCCCGATGCACGAAAGCGACGGTAATGATTCGAAACATGGAAACATGGGAGTCGATGGTCCTCATGGCTGCGGTGTGGCAGGCGACTGGAGTGGCGGCGGCAATAGATGGCGAGAACGCGCATGCAGTTCCTTGACACGAGGAAGGAGAACCAATGATGAGAATCGCTATGCGAGTCTTCCTGATGGGCGCTGTGGTGTTTGGGGGCGGTGGCGGTCACCTGTGCTTCGCCGCCGAGAATCCGGCTGCGATCGTGTCAGGACCCACTGCCAGGAAGGCGGGGGAAAACTGGACGATCTCTTTCGAGATTGGCCGCCCCTGCGATGTGACGGTCAGGGTGGCGGACAATCGGGGCGATGTTGTCCGTCATCTCGCCAGTGGCATGGTGGGACTCAAGACCGCGGCGAAGCCACTCGAGCCGAAGTCGCTTTCGCAGAGCATCGTGTGGGACGGAACAGACGACGCGGGGAACAAGGTGCGCGTTGCGGACTACAAAGCGGTGGTAACCGTCGGCATGAGGGCGAAGTTCGACAAGTTCATCATTTGGGAGAAGGACGCCTGCCCAAGGAGCAGGACCAACAACTATTACACGGCGGCCGGCGGCGACTGTTATGTAAACCAGTCATCGGGCGTCCACCTCGACACTCTGCGTCTGTTCAACGACCAGGGCAAACGGATCCGACAGGTGTGGCCCCCCACGCTCGACCAGCCCGAGGATGTCCTGCAGAAGTTCCTCGCCAGCCAGTGGGGCGCCACGGACTGGGACGGAGACGCTGTTCCACGAAAGGTCTTCTTCAACTCCTGGTACATCTTTGGCGTGCGTTCCGGCAGCATGGCGCATACGACCGACGGCTATCTTGTCAGCAGCTTCACGGGCGTCGGCCGGGGATTCTACGGCCTGGACCAGAACGATTTCCCAAATGCCTGGCGTTGGAGACCGCCCTGGTACGTGCGCCAACAGACGTACAAGACAGAGTTCCGCCTGGCCGCGGGGCGAGACGGTGATTTCTACCTCACGGACAGTTTTCACCATATTGTCGCGCGTTTCCGTGCCAAGGACCTCAGTCCGATGGACTCCTTTACGCACAGCGGCAATGAGAAGCTCGCGGCGCCACGTTTCTACATCGGCGAGAAGGGAGCGGCCGGCGACGACGAAGGCCACTTCCAGGGCCCGGAAGACGTGGCCCTTGACCACGAGGGGAATATCTGTGTCCTTGATGGCGACGCGGTAAAGGTCTACGCCCCGACGGGGAAGTTCATCAGGACAGCCGCTCGGGACGCTTTCCCTGGCGTTAAGCCGGTGCCTACGGCGGTCAAGGCGGCTGAGAATAGCCAACGAGCGCTCTGCTTCCCGGAATTCCTGGAGATGAACTCCAGCGGCAGGCTGATCATCATGAACCAGGGCAGGGACATGGCTGTGCTCGAGAGCGACGTCGAGGGAACGTCACTCGAAACCATCAAACTGCCGTGGGGCCACTCCACGTACCACGGATACTCGGACTTCGATGCCGAGGGCAACTGGTACGTGACGATCAGCACCACGAATAGCCCCCACGAGATATGGAAGTTCACGCCCGACGGGGAACGCGCCAAATTCGGCAACAACGATGCAATCGTGCTCGGCGGCAGTGACCATCTCTTCGCCCTGAGCAAGGGACTGTGCGTCGGGCCGAACGGCGATATCTACGTCGTTGCCCAAACCGACAAGTGGAAGATGAAGCCTCCCACCATGACCGGCGGAGTCGCGTTCGGCGACCTCTCGGCCAGGGGAGAAGAAGCCTGCCAGACGCGCGTCGATGTGTACGGACCCGACGGGGTCCTCAAGAAGAAAGGCATCGTCAAGAGCGTCGGCATCAACGACGTCGCAGTCGATCGGGAAGGGAACATCTATGTCATAGAAGGCACGATGTGGCACGGCGCACAGATGGGCCAAGTTGCGAGCGGGCGGGCGGTCTATGGGAAGCAACACTGGCCGTTCACGTATCTGACGGACGAACAAGCGGCGCTCGACCCGGAGGCGCAGGCCAATAAGCGCTACAGTCTCCTCTCGCGGCTCGTGAAGTTCAGCCCCGGAGGCGGGATACTGGACGACCCCGGCGGCAAGGCGCAGCTCTGGCACTACGCCGGCGTCTCGGGCGTTTCACCGTGGAATTGCGATGCCGAATGCCCCGCTTCCCAGCTTTGCGTCGACTCTGACGAGAGGATCTGGGTCCCCGACTCGCTCATGTACTGCGTCAAGGCCATCGACCGAGCCGGCAACGAGATGATCCGCGTGGGCAAGTATGGCAACGAGGACTGCGAGGGCGGCGGCAGCGATAAGCGCCACCCGGACCTGGCGGGCGTGGTCATCGATCCCGAGATCCCGCTTTCCTATCCCAAGGGCATAGCCGTCTACAAGGACTGGCTGTTCATCTCCGACATGTATTCCCATCGCGTGATGCGCTCGAAGCTCGACTACGCCGAAAGGCAGGAAGTCGCGATCAGGTAAGCGTTGATCTCGTCCCCCACGGCGGTAGCAGTCGGGTCGAGGATCACGATGCCAAATTCATTGCCTAAACTCGCGGTACCATCCACCGTTGTACCACTGTGGTTCTAACTCGACAGGACATCTTCGCGTGTGTATCGAACCATCGCATTGAGTAGATCTTGCGTATCGCCAAGTGAGAACAGATGAGGGTCGCAGCGCATGCAGATTTTGAGAATGCGACCATAAGTAAAGGTCGAGACGGTAACGCGTGTTTTTGGTCTCAGGGGCGGAATTCGCGAGATATCTTCGAGTTTCAGATTGCCACAGCGGATGACTCCATGATGGCGAGGGAATTCAACGTAAAAGCTGCGACCGGGATCTCCCGAATTGGACATGACCGCTGTTGACATGCAGCCACTGAAACGCAGGGACGCTCGCAATAACTTGGGATGTAAGTACTGCGATGCCGCCAACACGTGTGTGAAACGGAGGCGGTGACGGTCGCGTTTTACCTGCTCGGCTTCTTGACGCAAACTCGCGCGAAGCAGTTCGGGATCGTCGATCGCACTTCGACTGCGACGCAGAAATGCAAAGGACACAATGTTCGCCGCAGGTATTAGATTGTCCTCCCCTTGGCGCATGTTCAACGGCATCATGACGCAAATCGAACGTGGCGACGGAAACGCTCCCCGCCGCCGATTCCAGTGTGCAAGTGTTTGAAATAACTTCTCGAGAAGCAGCTCATTGGTGCTCTGGCCTCGGTTGTGCGCGGCCTGACGCAACCGACACGTCTCCGTTTGGTCGAACTTGTACGATTCAACGCCTGGAAACGCGTGGCTTGCGAGGCCATGCGATTTCGACCGGGCCGAAGGCGGTTTGAGCGATGTAGCCGGCTTGAAGAGGAGCTTGGCGGTCTCTCCCCACGCAGTCTGGATCCGCCCTGATGCGCTACGGAAGTCAGCGACGCTGTAACTTGCGCGCCATCGGGCTCGCAGCCTGCCTGGATCCAGTTGGATCGGTTCCTTCACAGTTTCGCCACCCGTACGTGACGCATAGCTCCAAAGTAGGTCGCCGAGAAACTGATTCGCCCCGATCCCGTCACAAGTGGCGTGATGAAACTGGGAGGTGACGACGGCGCGCTGCTTGTCACTGCGAATCCAAATACGCAAGCCGACTTCGCGGCGCAGATCAATGTACTCTCCGCTGTCGAACGTGATCGGATCGTCAAGACCGCCAAAGTCGAGCTTGGGCTGTAGGTCTCCGGCACTAACCCAACAGTCGCGATTCTGTTTTGCTGGCTGGATGACGGCACTCAACAGCGGATGCCGTGACAGGGCAAAACGAAACGCTTCCTCAAATGCCTCCACGTTCAAGTCACCGGAGAAGACCAACTGAATGACGAAGGTCATTGGATGACTAGGCCGATCATCCAAGAACATGTAGTTCTCGAATGGCGTCAGATGCAGCGGAAAGATCCGCTGTCGGGTGCTCACAGTCGGTACGGTCGTTTGCGGTATCATGTTCTCTTCGAACTCTGTCCTGTGCCCCCAAATTGCCCAGCGGCTGTTCGACATCGATGTCAGTGCCCATGTAATTGCCTTGAGTTCTATTCCGCACGGACGGAAAAGGTCTCAGGAACCCTTTTCTCTACATCGGACATTCTGGCCCTGGCATTCTCAAAGTTGGTCAAGTAGAACTCTAATTCGCTGAGCCGAATCGGCTTCGCCGCCACCGCTAGCAACACTTGCTGTCAATAGTCGCTAAGGTTGGTAACTGTTGCCAATTGCTGTCTGTAAACGGGCACATGTAGGTCGGGCTCTGCTGCAAAAGGAAAGTGGGACAAGGAAACGCAGTCGAACTTCATGTACGGGTCGGTCCGATCCGATCGTCCAAGGTCTCTGTGCGTTTGACCGCAATCCGGCCTTGATCGCAACTTTGCGAAACGCTAGTAGCTCGCGTCGTCCGATTTGGACGGGGTTCGGTGGCGCGGAGTGATGGTGGTTGACTTTGCCCTGTGAGAAGCCGTCAGTGCAGGGTAATGGCGTCGAGCCGAGTGAATGCGGCACCTACCCGCGGCTCTAAGCGGCGGAGCGGTGAGCGCGAGGACGGGCGGGTACCGACAGGCGGTCCAGCAGCCATGGGACCAAGTCTCGCGGCGCCGTCCCATAAAACCGCTCCGCCGCCGTCGTGCCGTTGGGCGCGGAACGAGACGTGGGTACAGACCACACCGCGAATGAACGCTGAGGAGGGCTTGAAACGAAGACGCTGCCCCTCGTATTTGCGGAAATGTGTCATCGGTCCATGCGTTTCTTGAGATTCCCCAAAACAGACCCCAACTGAAACGCGTTTCCTGGGATCGCCAATGAGTGTCATCTACCCGTCAGGTGGGACGGTCGGGCCGGGATCGGGCAGATTTAGTCCGAGACTGGTGCGTGATTTCTGCCGTTTGCGGCCAAATCGGTCGCCAAGAGGCAGGCCGATTGCGGTAGGATGAATGCAATCGATATTCTCTCCGTCTCGAATTGCACTGCGGCGGAGCAGCAACAGGTGCCGCGCAACAAACGCATGTCACGGAACTCGTCCCCTGTGAGCGATCTGATTGCCGACGAGGCGCGATGGGAGAATTTTGCTGCCGCCTTGTAACAATCATCGCTCACCAGCGACAAATTGTGTGACGAAACCAAAGAAGCAAGAGGAAGGAACTTGTGAACGGGAACAGGACATCGCTCATTGCGCTTGCCTTTGCCGGCGCATCCATTTGGATTGTCGTCGCTGCGCGAGCGCAAGACGGTCAGGCCCCCAAAGACAAGCCGACGACTGCGTCTGCCATCGGGAATCGCCTGAACGACCTGGTTGCAGAGATCCGCGCCGAGAAGAAGCTGGTTGGCCTTGGAGCGACGATCATGATTGATGGTAAAGTAGTTGCCGCCGCCGCCGACGGAGAGCGAAAGAAAGGAAGTGGGGTCGAGCTTGAAGTTGGCGACCGCTGGCATCTCGGTTCGATAACGAAATCGATGACCGCCACGATGATTGCTCGGCTGGTTGAGAAACAAGAAATTCAGTGGACGACCACAGTTGGCGAGTGTTTTGGAGCATCGATAGAAATGCACGCCGACTGCCGCGGCGTGACCTTGGAACAGCTGCTGACGCATACCTCGGGAGCTCCGCCGAACTTCCCCATCGCGACGCAGTTTCAGCGGCCGCCCGAAGGGAAGGAGCGGGTGCAAGCAAGGAAGGCGGCTGTCGCCGCGATCCTGAGGAAAGAGCCGAGGAGCCATCCTGGCGAAGCGTACAAATACTCTAATGTCGGCTTTACAATCGCGGCTGCGATGGTGGAAGAAAAGACCGGGAAGTCTTGGGAAGACCTGATCCGGCAGGAAGTCTTCCTTCCATTGAGCATCACCCGTGCCGGATTCGGACCGCCAAAGGACGGGGAGAAACACCTGGATCAGCCGCGCGGTCATCAAAAAATCGGACCGTTCAAGCGTGTGGCTGGGCAAGAGGAGGACAATTCACCGATCATGGCGCCGGCCGGTTGGGTTCATATGACGCTAGCTGACTTATGCATCTACGGGAACGAACACCTCGTGGGTGAACGCGGAAAAGGGAAACTGCTGAAGGCGGAGACATACAAACGACTGCACACGCCGCGGCTGAAGAGTTACGCTTTTGGCTGGGTTGTGCCCGATCAGAACAAATGGACCAATGGTCGGCTAATCTGGCACAACGGATCGAACACTATGTGGTACGCCTTGCTCGCTATTCTGCCAGAGCGAAACGCCGTCGTCTCGGTCACCTCGAATGACGGCGATATCGAAAGTGCCGAAGAAGCGGCATTTCAGATCGTCAGAGAGTTTTCCAAGATGAAATAAGCATCGCCGCCGAAAGCAACATCGAGGTCTCGACGATCTGTCGCAACAATCGACCGATTTGCGATTGTCCCATTAGTGAAGGTACGATTCTGACGAGATACTTATAGCTACCATGTGGACGTAATTTCACACTACCATGAAAACAAACAGACGCTCCTTCATGAAGTCAGCCACCTTTGCCGGTGGCATCTCCCTTGCCTTTCCTGTCATCGCTTGTAGCTCGAAAAGGGGCACCAGCGCCATTCGCGATCGCTACGCGCAGCTAGATGCGGCTCTCAAGCGGCCGGTATTGAAGCGAGAGCTATTTCCAGAACCCGTGATCATCGAGAGGATCGAGTTGCTGCGCGATCGGAGCAACTGCATTTGCCGGGTCATCTCCAAAGACAGTGCGGAGGGTGTATCCATCGGGCACCCCTTCATCGCGAAGTCCAGCTGGCCGATGTTTCAGCACAATCTGCGTCACCACTTCCACGGCAAGGACGCCCGCGATCTGGATCAGCTCATCTTCAACGCTCACGAATCGAACATTAAGCGACAGGGCATTCCGCTTTGCGTGCAAATCGCCTCCATCGAGTTCGCCATCCTCGACATGCTGGGTAACATCGTCAACAAACCAGCGGGACAACTAATCGGTGATTTGATCCACCCGGATGTCGCCATCTACCTCGGCACTCGTTTAGGCGACCTGCGCCGCAAGGAGCCGAAAATCTCCCTCGAGTTGGTCAAGCAAGATCAGGAAGAGACCAAGGCCAAGGCCATCAAGCTACGAGCCGGACGCGGCGACAACCTGGGGCAGAACAACGAAAACGCTCCTGGCCGCACCGAAAGGCTCATTCGCATGGCTCGCGAGGTGTTTGGCAACGACATGATCCTGATGATCGATGGCAACGGTACCTACGATGTCAAAGAAGCCATCCGCATCGGCAAGATTTTGGAGGAATACAACTACTACTTCTACGAAGAACCCATTCCGTGGGACTGGTACGAGGAACAGAAGCAAGTCCAAGCCGCCCTCAGCATTCCTATGGCTGGCGGCGAGGAGGAATTTGGCGTCCATGCCTTCCGCTACCTGATCGGCAAAGAGGTCTTTCAGATCGTGCAGCCTGACTTGTTCTACTACGGCGGCATGATCCGCACCATGCAGGTCGCTCGCATGGCCGAAGCTGCCGGCCTGCAGATCACCCCGCACATCTCAGGAGGCGGACTCGGCTACGTCTACATGCTGCAAATGGTCTCTGTTTGCCCCGCCGCCGCGGAATACCACGAGTTCAAGATGTTCCATACCCGCGATGCCAACGGCACCGTCGTTCCCGTCGAAAGCAAAGCCGAACCCTTCGAGAGCATCGACGGCATCATTAAGGTCCCCATGGGCTCCGGCCTCGGCGTGCGTATCGACCCGAACTACATCAAGACCCATCAGGTCGTGAGGGCGTGAAACGAGGAGTGGCCGCTTGAGGAAGGGGTAAGTCCCACTCCCCCGAGAACGTGCAGGAGCAGCCTGCGGCTGCGATGCGTCCGCCAGTGCTTGCGGAGCAGGCGAAGCATGCAGGTCGGCAAGGCAAGAACGGACCGTTGACCGAGGTCAATATCCTAATCTCATCGGTTTTCGAGACGTTCCGTCAAACCACCCTCGATGAAACAGTTTACTGGGCGATGGTTGGTCGGAAACCCCAGAACTGCGATGGACGGCAACCGATAATCTACTTCCGAAATGAGCAACTCACTCACGCGACGCTACGATTGCCATGGGACCGCTGGTCAGCGTACCGACCCATTCCCCTTTAGCTGGCGAAACGCGACGCATGACTCCATCGTCGCCGCGTGACCAAGATTCATCACCGCCCAAACGAGCGCTGTAACGGACCACGTAGACGTGATTGCGAAGTTGCTTTTCACCCGAGATGACTACTCTGGTGCACCCCGGCACGAACGCACTTGCTTCGCCCTTTTCAACAACAGTGACGCTCGGTTCGGCCACCACGACTCGCTCGCCCGGCTTCAGCAGATACCGAGTGATTGGCGAAACGCCTGAAAACCACGTTGTGCTGGTTTCCACCTGGTCGCCATTGGTACGCCGCACGTCGGCTCGCGAACTCTGTCGCAGTCCGAAAGCCGAAAACCTGATTGTGCCGTCGCTCGTGTTTTCCACAATCAGCTTGAACGGGATCACCTCACCCAACTCGCCCGAGTCAGGATCAGGTACGGCGGCCATTCGTAGCCCTTCATGGCTTTCTCCCCAGGCGGCTGGCGGGATTTCATCGGGAAGCTTCTCCTTGATCAAGTCGGCTGTCGAGTACTGGGCGTCGGGAATGTCCGCGGTGAGCGCCTCGATTTCCGATTCCAAAGCCGCGAGTCTTCTCGTCACTTCGCGGACTTCCTGCTTCATGCCGTGCTTCTCGAATGTCGCCGCGTAGTCATCGAGGATCTCGTGCAGCGAGTGCAGATAGAGCCTCTTCTCGCGAGCGGACGTCTCGGCGGTCAACGTGGCCAGCATCAATCGCGCCGCCCGTCGGGCCATCGTTTCATCGTCGGTACGCAGCATAAGCTTGACACGAAAGATGTCGTCCGGCGAGTACGAGCCTTGCAGACGCGTGGTCATCATCTGTTCGAGCTTGAATTGCTCGAACGGGTCGCCGTCGAATGGCCCGTACGTCCTTTCGGTCTCGGGTCTGCTGCGATCCGATCGATATTGGATGTAGTACCGCCCGAGCGCGACTGGATATTTCAGCCAAATCGACTTCGTTCTGTCCTTTGTGAGTGGCATTGGGAAAATGTCTCGACGGCTGCGCCACTTTCCCGGTTGATCGGGTGATTGCTCGAATAGATCGGGGAGATCCCGAGCACGCCTGTGCGAGGGTACGTCGGACAGGTCGAGTCCCATCACGATCGGCCCCTGGGATGTCCCCGGCTCGGCAGCCCCTCCTCTGTCTGAGCTGTCGGTGTTCTTCACGGCATCTACTTCATCGGGGTCGCCGACATCCGATGCTGGCTTCACAACGGGAACGTCCGACCCGTCTTGCGCCGCGGCGTCAATCAGCGACAAGGTGACGATACTGCACACGACCGACGGCAGCGCGAAGGCGGCGATTGCGCATCTCATAATGGCACCAATAAGGGTTCATCGAGTGAAGATAAAAAAACGGCTTCAGGGACGCCCGCCGTTGGGACTCTACCCTCAACTATTGAGATATTGGCTCGTCGCTGTCAAGCAATTCCGAAAGAAAACCAACGATGACTGTTGCAGGATGGAGCGAAGAAATAGGCGTCGCCGAACACGACAGCAAACGGGTGGAATGCGCGAGTGCCGCCGCAGTGTCAAAAAAGCCACCCGTTCACTATCGCGTTCCCGTTCTGATCGCGGTAGACTGAGTATGTAACGCTGTTTTATCGACAACTTGTTGGCTGGAAAACCGCTACAAGCGCAGTTGCCTGGGGTGTTTGCAGGAGGTGGGACAATGATACGACTATGCAAGTTGGTGTTCGTGACTGGGTTGTTTCAATTCGGCCTTTTCACCCCGGTGCCCTTGTATGGACAGGCCGGCGTCTCGTCGGCGGCGATGGGGATGGC
>JACKQG010006089.1_pt1 | contig 12952 bp, 7 predicted proteins | sample 8237621 | NCBI WGS metagenome assembly JACKQG01 (sample SAMN15677084, study PRJNA649215) | marine metagenome | biome: marine; feature: Black Sea; material: saline water; isolation source: suspended particulate matter (SPM) from the Black Sea western gyre | collected 2013-06-09/2013-06-10 | depth...
CAACGACCCGAATGTTGTCGCGTCCACCGTTATCGATGGCGACAATCATGCGGTCCCTTTTGCCGGAGGTGAAGACGCGAGCTGTATTCTGGCCGGCTTTACAATTATCGATGCAAACGCAGCTGTCTATTGTTCCGACGCTTCACCTGCAATTACCAACTGCTTTATCACAGGCAACAGTGGCCCCGGAATAGAAATACAAAACGGCGGTAATCCGGCAATTATGAACTGCGAAATTACCCTGAACGATGGCCCGGGTATCCAGATGCGAAAACACGCTGCGGGGCGAAAGGTAACTTACAATTACGCTACGGTATCCAATTGTCTTATTGCTGAAAACGGCCAATACGGCATTCAAGATGGAATTGTGACAATCACTAACTGTACTATTGTAGCAAATGGCTTGTGCGGCGTTTCCGGCTACGCCCCGGCAATCACCAACTCTATTATCTATTACAACGGCTCTGATGGTGCTCAGATAGAAAGTCAATCAAACGCAATAGTAACTTATTCTGATGTCCAGGGTGGCTGGCCCGGCGATGGTAATATCGACGCCGACCCACTTTTTACCGATGTAATGTATGGCGATTTTCATTTGCTTACAGGTTCACCCTGTATCGATGCTGGAGATCCGAGTACTTCAGTTGATTTAGAACCGGTGCCGAATGGCGGTATTATTAATATGGGAGCCTATGGAGGAACACCGCAAGCCAGTTTGTCTCAGTAAGAAGCGGATTTTAGTGTTGATTTGAACTGAAGTGTACAAATCAGTTATCAGGTTTTTTACTCATATTTTAAGCCCAGAAGGATGTTCAGCTAAGGAGTAGAAACTATCGAACAACCAGCTTGAAACATAGCTGTATTGCATATTTTAACGCCAGATAGTATAATATAGTATAATAATGACTGATGAAAAGGAAGGATTGGGAGTTTATAAATTATAGTAGTATTATAATGTTTTTCAGAAGAACAAAATCCTTTTTTTCATTTCCACGAACAATCCGGGATGATAAGCAACAGCCTCACAAGCCCAAAGTATGTCCAAAGGCGGGTAAATATCCTTGGAACAGCAGGAAGCATTGGTGGTTGATATGGCTGTTTCCCATTGCAGGGCTGTTGTCGCTGATTTGGTTTTTGATTCGCGTGTTGCCGAAGCCTTCCCGTGCCACGTATCCCTGCCAGCGTTTTGCGGCGCCGCTTGCGAGTGGTTTTGTGGTTTGGATTGCAGGGCTGATAGCTTCGACTCTGGCGTACAGTAAGGCAAGGCGGATGGTATATCAATCTCGGTATGTGGTTGCAGGAGTTTGTTTGATCTTGGCGATTGCAGCTATATGGTTGGCTACCAGTGTAACAAATGTGAATTCTACATTAGCGGCCGATACGCATCTTGCCAATAGTCCCATCGGTGTTCCTAAGGGTCTTCATCCCGGGAGAGTTGTGTGGATTCACGACCCGGATACCACTGATTGGAAAGGTCCCAACGTGGGTGATGGATACTGGTGGGAAAGTGATAACACCAATCAGCAGGTGCTGGATTCGATGATGCTCAATGCCATTAGTGGACTGGCTGGTGTGCCGGATATTTCCGAGGCGTGGGACCTTCTTTTTCGACACTTTAATAAGGAACGTGGAAAAGGGGATGTCGGATATCAGCCGGGAGAGAAGATCATGATAAAAGTAAATTTTGTTCAGATGATTGCGGTGGGGGGCGATACTAACTATAACTTTATCTACCGCAGGCCAAATTACCCGATATGTTCTCCCCAGATCATGCATGCGCTGCTTGAGCATCTCGTGAATATTGTTGGAGTGCCCGAATCCGACATTACGATCGGCGATCCGACTTGTCTATGGTGTCATGAGTTTTACGATATGATTCAACCGGACTTTCCCCAGGTTCGTTATCTGGATTATCTGGGTCACTTTGGACGAACCAAATTTACCCAATCGGCTGAACCATTTTACTTCAGTACGACGAAAGCTGGTGGAAGTGCCTTGGATTACGTATTGAACTCTTATGTTGATGCGGAGTACTTTATTAATCTGTCGTCTTTGAAAGGACATTACGATCAGGCCGGAATTACTCTTTGCGGGAAGAACCATTACGGCTCCCTCCGGGAGCCCTCTGCTGGAGGGTATTATAACATGCATTTGGATACATCGTTCAGTGTTCCTCAGAGTGGTAGATATAGAAGTATGGTTGATCTTATGGGGCACGAACAAATCGGCGGTAAAACGTTTCTTTGCCTGATCGATGGATTATATGCCGGCAAACATGGTCTGAGATATCCGGACAATTTACCGCGGAAATGGCAGATGGAACCTTTCAATAATGATTGGCCTTCGAGCCTTTTTATCTCACAAGATCAGGTGGCGATTGACTCGGTTTGTTTTGATTTTCTCATTGCCGAATGGCCCGATACTAACGGCCCGGCGCACGCTGGAGCCGATGATTATATGCATGAGGCGGCGCTGGCGGACAATCCTCCCTCCGGGACGTTTTACGACCCAGAAGGCGATGGAATACCTTTGGCAAGCCTCGGCGTTCATGAGCACTGGAATAATCCTGTCGATAAACAGTATTCACGCAATTTAGGGACCGGGGACGGCATTGAACTTGTAACGCCCTCATTCGCTACTGCCGATGGGCCGGTTGGGAACTTAACTACAGGACAAAGATATGATTATATTAGACATGCCATTAGTGAAGCTGGCCCCGGCGACCATATAGTTGTCAGCGAGGGTATTTATTTCGAAAACATCAGCTTTAATGGTAAAAACCTGACACTTAGCTCAATCGATCCCGACGATCCGAATGTTGTCGCGGCTACTGTTATCGACGGTGACAACCATGCCGTAACTTTTGCCGGTGGTGAAGATGAAAGCTGTGTGCTTGCCGGATTTACAATTACTGATGCGAACGCGGCTGTCTATTGTTCCGACGCTTCACCTGCAATTGTTAACTGCGTCATAACAGGCAACAGTGGATCCGGAATAGAATTACTAAACGGCAGTAATCCGGCAATCATGAACTGTGAAATTACCAGGAATGGTGGCTCAGGTATCAAGATGCTCAAACACGCTCTGGGGCGACGGATAATTTACAACTACGCTTTAATAACCAATTGTCTTATTGCTGAAAACGGCAAATACGGTATTGAAGACGGCATTATTGTAATCATTAACTGTACTATTGTAGCAAATGGCTTGTGCGGCATTTATAGCTACGAGCCGATAGTTATCAACTCTATTATCTATTATAATGACTCTGAAGGTGTTCAGATAGAAAGTAATTTAGACGCTATAGTAACTTATTCTGATGTCCAGGGCGGCTGGCCGGGCCAGGGCAATATTGATGCCGACCCGCTTTTTGCTGATGTAATTCAGGGTGATTTTCATTTGCATAAAGGTTCACCCTGTATCGATGCCGGTAACCCGGATTCAGAATTTACCATGGAGTCCGAGCCCAACGGCCAGCGCATCAATATGGGGGCCTATGGTGGTACGCCGCAAGCCAGTCTGTCTCAGTAAGAAAAGGATTTTAGCACTGATTTGAACTGAAGTGTATAAATCAGTTGTCAGGATTTGTTGCCCAGCATTTTTTTGCCCCGCAGGATGTGATGGTAATGCTGAGCGAAGCGGTGGGCCTCGTCCCTGACATATTGAAGCAGCTTACGCACAGGTGAATTAGCAGACAGCTTTAACGGTGTGCTTTTACCCTGCAAATAAATATCTTCCTCCTTCTTGGCAATAGAAGCAATCGTTATATCGGGCGCTTTCATTTCTCTCAGTGCTTTTTCAGCGGCTCTAAGATGCCCCAGCCCGCCATCGATCAGGACAAGGTCCGGCCAAAGCTCTTCGCCGCGCAGGGCGTATTTATATCTGCGTTTTACCACCTCTGCAATCATTGCATAATCGTCGATACCTTTGACGGTTTTTATTTTAAACCTTCGATAGCCGCTTTTGAATGGCTTGCCGTCGATGAATTTAACCAGCGAGCCGACCGCCTCTGCTCCTGAAATATTGGCTACGTCAATTCCTTCGATAATCCGAACCGGCTCAGGCCTTTGCAGTAATTCTCGCAGTTTTATCAGGGCTTCAGTCGGGTCGGCGGCAAAGACCTCCGGCTGAACATTTTCATCAGGACTGCCCCGTTGATCGAGACGTTCAATCAATCGAATGCGGTCACGTAACATTGCGGCTTTTTCGTATTGAAACGCCTCGGATGCCTCTGCCATTTGTTTTCTTAACTGGCGAAGGATAATCGAACGCTTCGAACGCAGGAATTTTACAAGGTCCCTGGTAATTTTTTTGTACTCATGCTTGTCAATTTTGGCTCCGCACGGAGCGGTACACTGTTTTATGCTGTATAAAAGACATGGCCGAAAGAATCTTCGCTTGCCGTCGTCTTCACTGATATTCAGATTACACGTTCGAAACCTGAATATCTTCTGTAATACTACAAGGACCCCCCGCAGGTCTTTTGCACTGGTAAAAGGTCCGAATAACCTGCTGCCTTTCTGGCGGGGTTTTCGTGTTATATAGACACCCGGAAAATCTTCCCTGCTGGTTATTTCCAGATATGGAAACGTTTTATCATCGACAAGGTCCGTATTATAGGGCGGACGGATGTCTTTTACCAGACGGGCCTCTTTGAGCACTGCATCGACTTCGTTCGGAGTTTCGAGAATATCAACCGTTTCGACTTTACAGAGCATTTCAACTATTTTAGGCCCGCGTGATGCAGAAAGGTCAACTCCCGGCTGAAAGTAGCTGGAAACTCGGCAGCGCAGGTTTTTGGCCTTGCCGATATAAAGCACTTTATCCCCGGAATCCTTCATAAAATAGAGCCCCGGCCCGGCCGGAAAACTCCTGATCTTTTCTCGAATCGTTTCAATTTTTCTATTTGCTTTGGCTGACATATCTTTATCTTAACATCATTGTTAAGTTATCTAAAATAGATTGCCCCCCAACAAAATTTTTTTTTCTTCATAGATTCAGTAACTACAAGGATTAAGAACAAGACAAAAAAAAATATCAGGAAATTTCAAAATTTGGCCTTTACACCTCATCAAATTTTCATTAGTTTGCCGATACTGTTTCTTACGGGATTTAACACTATATCTTGCTTAATTCCCGGTCATTTTACTATATATTGTGGTCTTTTTTTTCGCAGGGAGGCGTTAAATGTCGTATAAATTCGACCCCGAAAATCCTTTCACTACAGAGAAATCGCTGCCGGAAATGGCTGTAAATGCAGACGAATCAAGGGGTTTAAAGATGAAGCATTTTTTTTCGACTCCGGGTGTACATCCATTCGATCAGCTCGAATGGGAAAAACGTTCGGCAAAAATTACAGACGACAGCGGACAGGCAATATTCGAACAGGACAATATCGAAGTTCCGGCTTCCTGGAGTCAACTGGCGACAAAGGTCGTGGCCAGCAAATACTTTTATGGTGATATCGAAACCGGCCAGCGAGAGCATTCGGTAAAACAGCTTGTGCACCGGGTTTGCAAAGCAATCGCCGACCGAGGCAGAAAAGACGGCTATTTTGCCGCCGACGAAGACGCCGAGGTATTCTACAACGAATTAGCATGGTTATGCGTCAATCAATATGGAGCGTTTAATTCACCCGTATGGTTTAATGTGGGCCTTCTGGACGTCTATGGCGTTGCCGGCGGCAAACACAATTTCCGTTGGGACCCAAAGGAACAGACCGCGGTTCCATGTGAAAACAGTTACGAATATCCGCAATCATCGGCCTGTTTTATCCAGTCCGTTAAGGACTCGATGCAGGACATTATGCGACTGGCAACCAGCGAAGCAATGCTCTTCAAGCACGGCTCGGGAACAGGAACAGACCTTTCCACACTGAGAAGCAGTAAAGAAAAATTATCGGGCGGCGGCAAGCCCTCGGGTCCTTTGAGTTTTATGAGGGTCTATGACCAGATAGCGGCCGTAATCAAATCCGGCGGGAAAACCCGGCGAGCCGCAAAGATGCAGTCGCTAAAGGTTGAACATCCCGATATTAAGGAATTCATTACCTGCAAAACCGAAGAGGAGAAAAAGGCCTGGGCGCTTATCGAGGCCGGCTACGACAAAGACCACAACAACGAGGCATACAGCAGTGTAATGTTTCAAAATTCCAACCTGTCGGTCCGCGTAACCGACGAGTTCATGCAGGCCGTCGAAAAAGAAGACACCTGGACCACATACTCTGTAACGACGGGCGAGAAGATGGACGAGCATTCGGCACGCGAGCTGATGGACCTGATTGCCGAAGGTACGAGGATTTGCGGAGACCCGGGCCTGCAGTACCACAGCACGATAAATCGCTGGCACACCTGCCCGAACTCCGGACCGATTAACGCCTCGAATCCATGCAGTGAATATATGTTCGTCGATAACTCGGCCTGTAATCTGGCTTCCCTGAATCTTTTGAAGTTCCGAAACGAAGACGCCTCTTTTGATACTGAAAGCTTCAAAAAGGCGATTCGGATGTTCATCATTGCTCAGGAAATTTTAGTTGATAACGGAAGTTATCCCGACAAGGCTGTTGCCGTCAACAGTCATGTATTCCGTCCGCTCGGGCTTGGCTATGCAAATCTCGGCTCTCTTATGATGAGCCTGGCATTTCCTTATGATTCCGAACAGGCTCGGGCAATCGCCGGAGCAATCAGTGCCGTGATGACCGGAACTGCCTATGTGGCCAGCGCCGAAATAGCCGGATTGAAAGGGCCTTTCGAGCAGTTCAGCAACAACCGCGACGCTATGCTCAAGGTTATAAATATGCATCGCAAGCACGCCTATGATATTCCCGAGACCCATTGCCCGGACTACTTGCGCAACGCCGCCAAGGATGCCTGGGACCAGGCCTTTGACGCTGGCTCCAGGGCCGGCTTCCGAAACGCCCAGGCTACCGTGCTCGCGCCCACGGGCACTATTGGTTTCCTGATGGATTGTGATACTACCGGCATCGAGCCGGATATAGCACTGGTTAAGTATAAATTATTGGCTGGCGGCGGAATGCTTAAGCTTGTCAACAAGACCGTACCGATGGCCCTTGAGAGGCTCGGCTACAGCGCCGATGAGGTCAAATCCATCTGCGACTACATAGATGAAAATGACACTATCGAGGGTGCCAAAGAATTTAATCCGGCCCATTTGCCCGTTTTCGATTGTGCTTTCAAGCCGCGTAACGGCAAACGCTGCATCAATTATCTGGCGCATCTGCAAATGATGGCTTCGGTACAGCCATTTATATCAGGCGCCATAAGTAAAACCATCAATATGCCGGAGGAAAGTACGGCCGAAAATATTTCTGCCGCTTATATTGAAGGATGGAAGCTCGGATTAAAGGCGGTTGCTATATATCGTGACGGCTCGAAAAAGCTTCAGCCCGTCTCTACTAAAAAGCACAAGGATACCAGGGCAAAAGCACCCGCAGAGGCATCCACTCCGGCCAGGCCATTCAGACGACGCCTGCCGGATACCAGACATAGTATTACGCACAAATTCTCTGTACAGGGACATGAAGGCTACTTGACGGTGGGGCTGTATGAGGACGGTCAGCCTGGTGAGTTGTTCATCACTATGGCCAAGGAGGGCAGCACCGTCGGTGGTCTGATGGATGTTATAGGTACCTGTACTTCAATGGCACTGCAATACGGCGTGCCGTTAATTACCCTGGTGGACAAATTCCGTCACGCACGATTTGAGCCGTCAGGTATGACCTCGAACAGAGACATTCCATTTGCAAAAAGCCTGATTGACTACATTTTCTGCTGGCTCGGCTGTCAGTTCATACCAGGCTACGCCGACAAAAACACCCCCAACAGGACCGCCGCCGCCAACCCGCCGGAAAACAAAAATACGACCACCGCCAGAGAAGTGGTGGAAAAGACAAAAGACCTCGCGAAGAAAATTGCCGAGGCAAAATCCGAAACAAAAATCAAAGCACAGGCTTTCGCTCTCAAAAAACCGGCTCTTTCAGCTCCAAGGACGGCCAAGCAGCCGCCTTCAGCCCCCAAAATTATATCCACCGAACCTGTCGGCCGAATCAGTGCCCTCGTCGGCTCAGTTATTACAGAAAGCTCCGGCCCGTTACAAACTGAAATGAAGACTTTAGAGCAGTTTAACGCCCAGTTTTCCCATTTCACCGGTGATGCCCCGGCCTGCGATGTATGCGGCTCTATCACCGTCAGAAACGGAACATGCTACAAATGCTTCAACTGCGGAAACTCAATGGGCTGCTCATAGAATTTAACTATCCTTCGATATTCTGCATTCCTTGTTGAATATTCGATATTTCTTTTTTTATCCTCACGTAGGGGCAACCCCATGTGGTTGCCCAAATTTCCTTGTAGAAAATATGGCGGCTTGCCCCACCTTTGTCACCCCGAGCGCAGTCGAGGGGTCTGGCCCACAATATTGCGTGTGTACACATTTATAAAAAAGAAAAGCCAACGATTCTGAAATCTGAAATCCTTTCCTTTTTTTCCAAATAACAAATCTCTAATTACCTAATTCTCTGAAAATTCTTGTTCTTTTCACTTTTTACTTTTGCCTTTTTACTTCTTCTCTGTTATCCTCTACCCCTTAAAGGCGTGAACCACAACTGCGGATTTCACTTAAAAAATGCCGGCTTTGCTGACCTCAATCGGCGCTTCACGCTTCACTATATACACGATACGATTTTTTTTACTAAAAGCACGATGCCGACGGGAACGGAGTCTAAATACTCTCTATGATCTATACCCATGTCTTAAGCAAAGGAGGCCGCGGCATCCGCAGCCCGCTTGATGGGCTTTGATAAGGTTTATACAGTATGTATAAACCCGAGCGTCTTTAATGGAAGAGTTTTGCAAATACCTGATATGAAAACCCTTACGAAAAAACATAAGAAGAGGCGGGAGTTTCTTATACAGAAAGAGGCAGTCTGTTTTTACCGTCTTATACAGACTGCATAATCATTGTTAGCGGTGTGAAAAATATGAATATAACATTATTGATTAGTAGAATATTTCTAAGCGGTTTAATTTTATATGCAGGCTTTTTGATATGGACTAAAAACGTTAATCTAATAACTTGGACGAAGAAACATATTGAAAATGTAATACCTATTAACCAGGATACAAGTAAAGATATTAAAGGACAAACAGCACCGCCTTCTAGCGTGGTTACATCACAAAATCAACAAGGTGGAATAACTGCTCAGAACGTAACAATACACAACTATTTTGATAAACATTTTACCCAAACTCCTGGATTTATAAAATACTTAAAAGAAAAATACCCACTTGGGTATGCTGTATTTGCCTCCGATGGAAAAAGGATTGAAGTTCCTAACGGATTGACATTTGAAAGGGACTTCGAAATAAAATGGTCTAATGCAAAGGTTGGTAAGCTTGAACCTAACCAAATCAATGTGGAATTACCTGACATAGTATATAAACCGACAGGCAATGTGCTTGTTAATATAGGGTTTGGATTCCCTAGAAAGGTTGGATATATTACAGCACTTCCATTTGTTAAATGGAAAGAATCCATACCTCTTATTGAAGTATTGGCTGACGAAGGAGATTTTGTAGTACTTGTACTTGGATTTATAGATAAAAAACGCTAACAAAACAATCCAGCTGACCACAAACCCTTCGCATTCGCTACGGGCTTGTGTCAGCTGATTTTATCGTTCGGCTTGTAAAGGATTCGCTTCAAATGTCGATTAGCTTTAATGGCATACTTAAAGAACACGAACTTGAACCGAAGGACGTCCGGCTCGTAAGGCATAAGGACCAAAAGTCTTCAGCCGGACGATCACCTTATGAGCTTTGGCGAGATGAGCCGGATGCTTTTCACGACTATCAATCGAGCCAGCGAATTTCGAACCGAAAAAAATTCTCCGCACCATATTGGGCTGTTTTTGTCGCTGATGCTTTCAATGACACAATGTTTGTGGGGCTTTTCGCCGCGTCTTATCGAGGATTGCTCGAACAAGACCGCCCTAAACCTCACGTGGTTGATGAGTTCGATCTGGCTGGCTCTTGTGACATATACAATCTCGTACTTGACGATAGACTCCGAGACCTGATCGGTCGGTTGATCATTGACTGGGGGTCAGGTGAACGTGCTTGGGTTCAGTACGCAAACAGACAAAATAAGAAAGTTCTCGAACTGCGGTCAATACAAAGCGAGCCACCTTTTCCTGGTTTTATTAACTTCATCGAGCCGCTTTCCCGACTCGGAAAATTGCCGCGTGGATGGATAGAAACACTTCGATCAACACGTGGTGTATATATTCTCACATGTCCGCGTACAAAAGAGCAGTATGTCGGATCTGCGGATGGTGAAGATGGCTTCTGGGGGCGCTGGATGCAGTATTTCAGAACCGGGCACGGGGGCAACATCGGCCTTAAATTACGTGATCCCAGCGACTATCAAGTTGCTATACTTGAGGTTGCAGGCACTGCCGCTAATCACAAGGATATATTGGAGATGGAGGGGCGCTGGCAACGAAAACTTCAAAGTCGCGAAATGGGCTTGAATCGAAACCTCGCGAAGGTTAAGACATCTGAACCACTTTCTGTATGAACGGAAGCGCAATGATAATGAATGTCCAGACAGCCAACCAAAGCATTCAGGCTACAAAATGATCCGCGTCCGCGCGGTTCATTTTGTAGCCTGATGCTAATCGTTATGGAGCAAATCTAGGATTCGAATGCCAATAGTGTTATGAATATTAACGATCTCATTTCAAGACTTGATTATTACTTCATTGAAGGTGGAATTTACTTCTTCAGTGATGTTTTCATGACATTGGACAATAGATATTTCTTATTTCACAAAGCACATCCACCCTCACCATTATTTATATTCCCTATAGAAGGAGAAAGACCTAACTTCAATGATCTTGTGTTTTATAACGATTGCTTGGCTTATCTCCACGATGTTCCATTTATTTTTTATTCTTCAACAAATTCCAAAGGATCACCGTTTAAGCCTATCATTCAATCGCCAGGCTATTCGAAAGCCTACGCCACCACTGCACAATACCATTCTAATATTCATGAAATCTTTAGTCTGATTACTAACTTTAAGATAAATGGTTACATTCCATTTTTATGGGAAAAAGCCTATGAGAGAAAAATAAATATTAATCTACGTTCGAAGTATTTAAGGGCATTTAAAGAAATACGACTTTATAGCATGGCATTAAAACAGCTTGATCCTTTTGTAGAGTTCCTGTGTTATTATCGAATAATTGAGAGTGTTGCTGGCAATAACGGAAAAGAATGGATCAGAGACAACTTGAACAACACATTACAATTCAACTTTGGTTTTTTGGAGGTATATGATACAAGTTTCCCCGCTAACTTAGCACAGACAGATAATAAAAGAAGATTGAATCTTTTTTCAGTGTACAAAAGAAGGGCAAGGAGTCGCATAAATAATCTGAATAAAGACTTAAATGGTGTGTCAATACAAAAATACCTTTATAATACAATAAGATGCGGCATTGCTCACGGGAAGGATGAAGTGGTTACATATGACTATAGTGCTAATCTTGAAGATGTTGCTAAGGATTTATTTGTCATAAAACTGCTTGCTCGTTACGCAATTGAGAGCACAATAGTTCAATAACATTTGCCTGCCAGGTACCTCGCTACCGCTCGGCTCCTGAGGCAGGCGTTATGAGTTACTTTAGTGGAAAATTTATGACAGACATAATAGATTGTATAAATAGCTTTGTAAGGGATAATCCGGAGATCACAATTGGTTTAGCGGGCTTATTGTTTGCCGCTTTAGGTATTATGCTAACTGTAAATACCGTGAGTAGAAATCGTATCAATAGGTTTTACGATAAGCTCGAAGCCGACAGCCTTTGTCAAATTAATGAAAACTTAAAAAATATCGAGCGAATTCTAAGAAAGACTATTAAAGGTAATGATAACCTAACGCTTTACGATATTCTTGATCGAACTGAATCGTCAGAAGACATATATACAAGTAGCAGATCATTTGAGAGCTTGTCTCCATATTTCGCAGAATACTGCGCCAACTTAGACAAGTATAACTCGAATATCATACCCAGAAAGAAAATATGTTTTAACTTTCAAGAGCATGGCAAGAAAGCGAGAGCTATTCTTTCGATGTTTCAGAAATACGATTATAAAGATATATCATTAGGATTTGCAAAACTTCATTTGAAATCTGCTGGTATTATAGAAAACTCATAACATCGTGGTTCAGTTCGACGCCGCTACGCGTCGATATCTGGGGACACCATACATATTAAACTATAGACAGTGGGGCTGTTGAAAAAGCTGCTTTTTTCTTCTGCCTTGCTTTTTGGTTATCCGGCTTTTCTCCAGACGAAGATTCTCTCGGAATCGGCGGAAACTTTACTCATTGCAATCTCAGGTTGACTGTGTGCCCACAGGTTCCGAAGATAGAAGCAAAATTGCGCAAATAGTAAGCCATAGAAGGCCGCCAATCGCTATATGTCATTGGCAGGTAGTAAGCTGAATTTACCTTGCACCTAAACCAATTATTGGAAAATATAAACAATACTTATCACCTTGCGCTAGATGTCATTGACAGGTAGTGAGATTGTGATTATCCGGAATCCATCATCCAGTATCGGAGGCCCCGAACGATTTTTCTCGGTCGTCCGAAACACCCAATGCACCTCCCCAATTTCAGGATGAGCCCATTTTTCTGAAAAATCACACAATTTTCGACAAAAAACGCTAAAAAACTAAGAAAATAAATTTATCCTCGATGAGTGCTTCCTTGCTTTTCTGTCGGGGACCAAAAATCCACACAATACGCATCACACAATACTCAATACGGCCGAAAATTCGATTAATTTACCACCCTTTAAGGGTGTTTTCATTCAAAAACGCTCACTGTTAAAAACAAAAATAAAATTTTTCAAAATTTTTTATCT
>JACKQG010006090.1_pt1 | contig 12951 bp, 12 predicted proteins | sample 8237621 | NCBI WGS metagenome assembly JACKQG01 (sample SAMN15677084, study PRJNA649215) | marine metagenome | biome: marine; feature: Black Sea; material: saline water; isolation source: suspended particulate matter (SPM) from the Black Sea western gyre | collected 2013-06-09/2013-06-10 | depth...
GAACAGCCCGGCGAGCCCATCGTGATGGTTTTCGCCAAGAGCGGTCAGTTCACCGACGAGGATCTAGCGCGGCTTCGCGGTCTGAAGGAACTGCAACGGCTGGCATTGATGAAGACGGCAGTGACTGATGGAGGACTTGCGCATCTGAAGGATTTCTCAAAGTTGCAGGGGTTGTTGATTGCAGGCCCTTTCATCACCGAAGCGGGCATCGCGCATCTGGAAGGGCTTACGTCGATGAAAACATTGGCACTTGATGGGCCTCAATTCGGCAACGCCGCGCTTGTTCATTTGAGAAGCATGAGCGAACTGGAAAGGCTATGGCTAGAAGGCACGCGTGTCGACGGGGCTGGATTCGAGCAAATAGAGGGACTGACCAAGATCCAGTCGCTGAAGTTCTCTTCGAAAACGGCTGATGGTTCGGTGTTGAGGCACATCAAGAATTGGACGCGACTGACCGAACTGCGGCTTAACGGCGTGAATCTGACCGACGAGGATCTCAAGCACATCGAACATTTGACGGAGTTGACAGTACTCGATTTGAGCTGGGCCAAACTGAAGGGGCCGGGGCTCGCCCATCTTCGCAACATGAAGAAACTAGAAGAACTGGATCTGCACTATGTCAGAGTTGCCGACGAGTCGCTCGCTCATCTGAGTCAACTCACGAACATTCGAATCCTGAATCTCTGGCACAGCGGAATCACAGACACCGGACTGGAGCATCTAAGCGAACTGGCTAACGTCCAGGAACTGGATCTAGGCAATACGGAAATCACCGGTGCCGGGCTTGCCCTTCTGGGACAGATGCGCGGTCTCAAGAAACTGAGACTACTTGGCACGAAGATCGTTGACGAAGATCTGGTAATACTTAAGGGAATGGAGAAGCTCGAGGACCTGGATCTCAAGGATACGGAGGTTACTGATGACGCGATCGGCCGGCTGAAGACCGCACTTCCAGAGTGTGAAATTCGACGTTGAGACGGTCGATAGCCAGTGGGCCGCACGCATTTGACTGACCTGATCAGACGGTGAGACGGCCAGCCGCGATGCGATCAGAGTGCTGGAAGAATTAACGGTAGTTGGCATCAATCCACTTGCGGATCTCTTCCAGGTTGCCTGTCTGAAGAACTGCCTTCAGGTCTTTCAGACTTTGCACACGTTGATACTCGCCTTCCGGGCCGTCCAGGAGTTTGTCCAAGAAACCCACAGCGAGTTCTACGCCTGCCCTGAATCCGTTGAAACATTCGTCCTCAAGGCAAAAGTATTCGAAAATGCCTACAGCTACACGCCGTGGATCGTTCTGATCGGTTTGACTGTCGAGGAAATCGCGAAGGCTGCCGCCGATCCCCCGGAAAACGCCACGGGGCCTAATGGCGTCCGCTGTGATCATGAACGCTGTTCTCAGCCGTTTGTCCATCCGCGGTCACTCGCTCCAGGCGGCCTCCAATTCCTTGCTGACACGCGACGCTCGCTCCGTGGCGTTGTCGTAATCCTCGTCAGATAGCAGGTCCAAATAGATGCTTAACGGTTGTCCCTCTTCAACGTCGTTCCAGGACCTTGAGAATTCGTGAGTAATGTCGCTCAATTGTGCACCAGTTTTGTCGCTGACAAACTCGACGGCTTTTCGGATTGCCTTGACAGCGTCCTCGGGCAGTGGAGGTCTCGATTGCCTCCCCGTCGCCCTGTAGAGCGTCGCGTTGTATGGCCCAATTCTGGTTCCCTCTGTCTCGACAATGCCATCTTGAACGAGTTCGTCAATCAGAAGGCCGAAGTCGTCGATCCCAGGACCGTTGGGCATCTTCACTATCGGCCACTCTGTGAGATAGCCGACGGTGTCGCGAGCGTAGTAGAGGTGTGCAAAGTAGAACGCTTTGAACAGCTTGACTTTGCCAGCCAATTCATCGCCAGGTGACTGGCGCACGATCTCGGCAATGACTTGCTTTGCTAGTTCCCTATCAGTGTGCATGGCGTCTCTCCGCGGCGTTTGAACTCCGATAGCAACCATATCGGCTACTCATAAGTGTACACACTGCCACGAGAAAGCAAGAACCTCAAATCCGCAGGAATGTGACCATCGCCCGAAATGCGTACATGTTGCGCGCTGGCTTCCAGGTGCCGCCGCAAGTCGTTCTGCTCCAACTCGCTATTGCCTGGTACTGACCCAGAATCGGCTCGCGCGGTTCTCGGTCCTTTGAGCCCCCCATTTGCATTGTTTCCGTTGCAATGGTTCCGATATCGCTCGCCGGTCTGAAAACGCGAAGCCTGATCAGACGTGATTGCGCAGCGACAGTTCCTTTGGATGCGGGTTCAGATAGATCTGATCCTCCAGGTACGGGATATGAAGAATACGCTTATAGTGGCGGATCAAAGTCAGCGGCACAACCAGCGGGACGAGCCCCTGGCGATAGTCTTCGATGTGCGCGAGCAGTTCGTGGCGTGCGTCTGTATCAAGTTCTTTCTTGAAGAAGCCCACCATGTGCTGCAACACGTTGGTGTGTTTTCGTGGCGTGGCGAGTCTCTTGAGCGCTGCCATGAAGTCGGCTTCGTAGCGGCTGCGCAGTTCGCGGCGCGGTATCGACTTGGCCTCGGCGACCAGACGACCCAATGCCCGATAATCTGCCGGCGAGTGGGCGAGTAGCACGAATTTGTAGACGGTGTGAAAGCGAACTAGGTCACCGATGCTCCATCGGCTCGCCCACAGACCCTTCATCGCATGGCAGGCAAACACCCGCTCGACCCAGTTCTCGCGCAAACGCGGGTCGCACAGTCGTCCTTCTTCCTCGACAGGCAAGTTGGGTAACCGCTGCAGCAAAGCCTTGACGAAAAAACCTTGCCCGGATTTCTTCGGCGGTCCCTTGGCTTGGTGTACTTTCACACGCTCCGTGCCGCAACTTGGTGATTTGCTCTTGAGGACAAAGCCGCTGAGGTCTTCTTTCGCTAGTGCCGTCGCTCGCCGGGATACGAGAGTCCGCATGCGACGCGTCAAGTCGAGTTCTGTTCTTGAGGTCATAAGACGAACCTGCTGCTCGCCCTGCGCCTGGACCAGTTGGATCGTCTCGCGCGGTACGCCGAGGCCCAGTTCGACTTCGGGACAAACGGGGACCCATTCGAAATATTTCCCGAGAGTGTCCGTCAGGTAGCGGTCGTGTTTGTGACCACCGTCATAGCGAACCTTGTTGCCCAACAGGCACGAGGAAATGCCTATGCGTATTGGTGGCATCGTCACATCTTTCGTTGATTGCCCAGCGAATTCAGGGCGGCAGCGAATCAGGCGGCTGTTGCCTTCTGTGATCGCCTGAACAGTAACCAGTAGACGACGGGTATCACGACCAGCGTGAACAGCGTCGACGTGAGAATGCCAAAGATAATGGACCAGGCCAGACCCGAAAAGATCGGGTCCAGCGTGATGACCCAGTTCCCCAGCAGCGTCGTGCCGGCGGTCAGCAGAATCGGTCGAGTTCGCACCGCGACGCTGCGGATGATCGACTCGCGCAGGTCGAATCCGTCGGCTTCGGCCAGGTGGATGAAGTCGATCAACACGACCGAGTTGCGGATCACAATACCGGTCAAGGCGATCATGCCGATCATCGCCGTGGCCGTGAAGAATACGGGCGTCGGGTAACCGCCAACGGGATGATTCACGATCACGTTCAGCAGCCAGAAGCCCGGCATGATCCCGATCAATGTCAACGGGATCGACAGCATCATCACCAGAGGCAGGAAACGCGAGTTAGTCTGAAACATGAGCAGGACGAAAATGCCCACCAGCGCCGCCGCGAATGCCAGGCCGAGATCGCGAAAGACATCCAGTGTGATTTTCCATTCGCCCTCGCCGGCCCACTCGACTTCGTAGCCCGGCGCGATCGCCCATGGGTCGCCGCCGCCCGGCGAGAACCAAGTGCGGTCTTCCGGTTCCCGCACGGGGCCGGCATTGGCGCGCGCGGCTGGCAGTTCTTCGTCTGATACCTGGTCGAATTGCATGTCCAGAATGGCGTCGGCCGGTGCTCGTCCTGCCACTTCGCCGTACACGAACACGACGCGCCGCAGGTTCTTGTGATAGATCGTTTGATCTTCGAGCTTCTGCACAAAATGTCCCAAAGCACCGATTTGCACGATTTGGCCCTGTTGGCCTTGGACGTAAAGCTCTTTCAGGTCGTCGATCGCTGAACGTTGCCAACGCGGCAAACGCAGCTCGATCCACAGGGGATCGACTTCGTCGGGCAGGTGAAGCACCGTCGTCTTCAGCCCGCCCATTGCCAGTTGGAGCGTTCGGGCAATTGTCTCGGTCGACACGCCCGACAAGGCGGCTTTCTGCTTATCCGTTTCAAAGACCCAGCGAACTTGGTCGTCCTGAGCGCTGGTATCTACGTCGACGATGTCCGGCTCGCGAGCCAGACGCGCATCGACCTTTCGGGCTTCGTGGATCAGCGTGTCGTAGTCGGCGTCCGGCGGTCCGTACACCTCGGCGGTGATTGTTGCCAAGACGGGCGGGCCAGGCGGTACTTCGACCAACTTGATCTTGGCGCCGGCCGCTTCGGCTATCTTCTCCAGCGAGCCGCGAATGCGCAACAGGATTTCATGCGACTGCTCTTTGCGAAGATCCTTCGGCGCCAGGTTCACGCGGATGTCCGCTAGATGGGGTGCGCGCCGGAGGAAATAGTGCCGCACCATTCCGTTAAAGTCCATTGGCGAGGCAATACCCGTGTACAAGGTCAAGTCGCGAACCTCCGCCACGCCGGCCAGATGATTGGCCAATCGCCGCGTGACGGCGTCGGTGCGGTCCAGCGTCGTGCCCTCGGGCATATCGACCACAACCTGAAACTCGTTCTTGTTGTCATAGGGCAACATCTTCAGCGGCGTCAGGCGCAAGGCCGGCAGCAATAGGGCGGCAAAGAACAAAGCCGCAACTCCTGCCAACACACCCCAGGAAAGCCAGCGGCGGTCCAGAACAGGTCCGAGCACTGCATGCACGATGCGATACAGCGGCCTTTTGGTCAGGTCAAAAGTCTCGTCACCGCTGGGATTCTCGGCTATCTTGCGCAAGGCCACCATGGCCAGCCACGGCGTTATGACAAACGCCACGATGGTAGAAACGGCTACCGTCAACGGCACGTTCATGGCCATGGGACCCATGTACGGCCCCATCATGCCGGTGATGAAGACTAGCGGCAGAAAGCAGGCGATGATCGCCAGGGTGGACAAGATCAACGCCGGTCGGACTTCCTGGATGGCGCGCAACACCGACTGGCGCGGCGGCAAGATTCGCATGGCAAAGTAGCGGGCGATGTTCTCCACGTCGGTGATGGGATCGTCCACCAACAGACCTAACGACAGGATCAACGCAAACATCGTCACGCGGTTGATCGTGTAGCCCGCCATCAGATTGATGAACAGAGTCAAGCTGTAGCAGACGGGAATAGCCAAAGCCACGACCAACGCCGCTCGCCAACCGATGACCAAACCAATCAATCCGATGACCGTGATCACGGCGATGGCAAGACCTTCGACCAGTTCGTTCACTTTGTCGTTAGCCGTCTCGCCGTAATCGCGGGTAATACGGTAGTGGACGCCATCCGGCAGATGGGTCTTGGCCAGTTGCTCCATCAAATGCTCGGTTGCATCGGCAACTCGAACCGCGTTCGTGCCTTTCTTCTTGGCAACGGCGATATGGACGGCGGGGTAGAGTTCACCGCTGCGGCCCCCATCGTTGTGGCCGGTCTCCTGACTGTAGTTGTGGCCGGTCTCCTGACTGTAGTTGTGGCCGGTCTCCTGACCGAGCCACGTATCGGACCGACTGTCTCCCTTCTCCTTGCGCGGGGCATCGTTGCCTGACGGGAGACCTTCGGTCGGTCGCCCCGGCGGGGTCGGGAGACCCGCGCCGAACCCTCCGCCCGCGCCGAACTCCTCGTCGGCCGGTCCGAAACCGATCCAACTGTAACTGTCGACTTCGGCGGGGCCGTCCAGGATGGTGGCCACGTTTTTCAGATACACGGGCCGATCGCCCGAAAGCTGCACTACAAGATCACCCAAATCCTTGGCATCGCGGACGAAATCTCCTGCATCCACGATGAATTGCCGGTTCTGCTGCTCGAACTGTCCGCTGCGGAGATGAACGTTACTGGCGCGAAGCGCGTTGGCGACTTGGAGCGCCGAAGTCTGTCTTGACGCCAGCCGCTGCGGATCCAGTTCAACGCGAATTCGCCGAGGTCGACCCCCTGCGACGGTCACGCGATTCGTATTGGGAATGCCCTGCAGTTCGTATTGCAGTTCTTCGGCCAATCGCCGCAGTTGGTGGTCGTCGTACAGTCCGGTTCGGTCGGTCCACAGACTAACGATCACGATGGGCACGTCGTCGATTTCGACAGGCTTGACCACCCAGTTCTCGACAACGGGCGGCGTTTGATCCATGTTCGAGTGGATCTTGTTGTACAGCTTGACGAGCGATTTCTCGCGATCCTCGCCAACGTAGAAACGTACCGTGATCGCGGATTGCCCCGGCTGGGACATGGAGTACACGTATTCGACGCCGTCGATCTGATAGAGCAGCTTCTCCAGCCGGCGAGTGACTTGCTTTTCCACTTCGGTGGCCGACAGGCCAGGGGCGCTGACGAACACGTCCGCCATGGGCACCACGATCTGCGGCTCCTCCTCACGCGGCGTCAGATACAACGAGGCAGCACCAAGCGTCAGTGACACGACGACCAGCAAGATGGCCACATCGCCGCGCAAGAAAAGCTCGACAATGCGAGTCATCAAGGGCGTTTTTTCCAACGCCAGCGCGTTGTCACCTTCGCCGGCCATGGCGTTACCTTTCTTCGTCTGTTGCCGGACTGTCCGAGCGGCTGTGCAGCACGACTCGCTCGCCGGCCTCTACGCCACTCAGTACTTCGATGCGTCCGGGCATGCCGAGACGTCCCGTCTTGATGAACCGTTTTTCGATCGTGTCGTCGGACAGGACGACATGGACGAATTCCAGTTGGCCGACTTTCTGGATGGCGGCAGTTGCCAGACAGAGATGACGCCGCGATCCGGCGGGGATCAGCAGGCGACCGAACAAGCCTTCGTACAAGTCCGAGGAACGCGGCAAGGCGGCCTTTACCAGAAACGATCGGCTGGGGGTGTCGGCTTGTGGCACGATTTCGTCGATCGTGGCCTCGACGTCGCGTTGGAGCGCGTCAACGTGCACGGTCATCTTCTGGCCGATTTGTAGTTTGACCGCCAAGCTCTCCTGTACCGGAGCCTCCAACCGCAACGACGCGGCGTCGTACAGTACGAACAAGGGTTCGCCGGGGCGCGCCATATCGCCCTCCTCGGCCAGTCGATCGACGATTCGGCCCGCTTTGGGCGCTTTGATCGTCGCATACGACAGTAGCGTTTGGGCTTCGTCCACGGCCTGCTCGGCTCGCAACTCTTCCGCCTGTCCTTGGCTCAGGGCCTGCTGAGACCGCAACTCGTCGGCCTTGGCAACGTCCAGCCGAGCGGTCGCTGTGTCCAAGTCGGCTTGCGGCAGGGCCTCACGTTCACGCAATGACTTGGTTCGGTTGAAGTCGATCTCGGCTTGCGTGCGAGCGGCGACGGCTGCGGCCACACCCTGCTCGGCCTGTTTGCGGGAGGCGACTGCGGCCGCGACCGCCTGTTCCGCTTGCCGAACGCGCGTATCCAGTTCCTTGGCATCAAGTCGAACCAGTACGTCACCTTCTTCCACCTGGTCGCCGGCCGTGCCGGTTATCTCCTGGATCGTCGCCAACACCTTGGCGGAAATGGCCGTACGGCTGGCCGCTTTGAGCGAACCGACAGCTTCTTCGATGTAGTCTTTCGAGACCTCGTGGATTTCTTCCGTGGGTTCGCCGGACCACCGGCGCGCAGTTGGTTGCTCGTGTCCGGGTTCGATCTTGGCAACGAAAGCGCCGGCCAACCAAGCGATCGCCAGAATCAGCAGCACGAATCCCGCAATGATCGGAAGAACACGCAGAAGGACGATTTGGACAACTTTGGCAGTATTGGCTCTCATGGCTTGTTCCCGCCGTAGGAGATGTTGTAATTCACTCGTCGGCTATTCCCGAGTCGTTGTGTGTCTTGGCATCCAACTCGTGCGAGTTGGTTTGCTCCTTCGGCGAAGCGGCCGAACTCGGCCTGCAACTCTCGCTCATTCACGTCGACACGCCGAAACGCGGCAGTATCCATGCTTGGAACACAAACCAGAACACCAAGATCGCCAGAAAAGCAATGATTTCCATTATTCCCAATCCTTGTTTTGTAGGTTTGGCCATATCTTCACCCCTAGATTGCATCATGGCAAGTGAGCTAGTCGGATGTTTCGACGGGGCGTTGCTCACTGGAAAAGGGGGCAGGAAACGTGCGATTGCCTTCCCGCGCGGTTCAACGCGCGCCGCGCACGGGGCCAGTCCCGTCTTCCAACTCGCGTTTTCGGAGCGAGATCGCTACTTGAAAGGATGCGCGGGCAGGCAAAAGGTTACGCCGCGAGTATCGCGTTATGCCGCTCCCGGCCGAAGATGACTCGTTTAACCCGAAGCCGAAGGCGATGGCGGGCGCCGCGAATGGATAGTCTATCTCACTGCCCGCCATCGCCTCCGGCTTCGGGTTAAACGAGAAAGCGTGCTTCCTCGGGATTTGGAGAACATCCAGCACGCGCAAGCGTGAACTCCAACATTCGGATACGGCGGGCCGCCAACTTGAATGCCGGGCTACATGTTGTGCCACAGTCCCGAATTCTGGGCAAGCTTGATGGGATAGACGAACGGCGGCGCGGCGCTGCGCCCGATCACCGAGTCTGATCTGTCCAGGCCGGCCTCGGCATAGCCGTCGCGGTTGACGAAGAGACGATCGTAAGCCACGCAATCAATGATGAATTCGACGTGGTTATCTTCGAACAGCACATTCTGCCCGCGACCGCCATGGTTTTCGCTCTGATGTCCGCGCAGGTGCTGGGTGGGGGAATCGGACATCAGCGCGAAATACGCTCGCCCTTCATTGCGGGGCGTCCGATATCTTCTGCCCTCGAGATAGCCGAGCGTGTAGCCATAACTGCCGCCCATCGTGCGGTGCAAGGCACGTAGCTCACGCCCACGAGCCTGATCCAACTCCGCAAGCGAAGGAACTCGCCACTGAGACATGTTGTCCGCCAAGCGCGATCCGGGGCAAACCAGAATATCCGTGTCGGCCAAGTACTGTTGCTCGACCAAGATCGGAGCGTACAAGCCGGCAGCAGCCCGATTCCCGTCAACGGGAATTCGCGGGAAATACCCGCCCATGTTATGGCTGTAGTCGTTCAGAGTCTCGCCGACGGATTGCAGATTGTACTGGCAACTGGCGATGCGGGATTGGAAGCGACTATTGGCAATCGCGGGGAAAAACAACATCGCCACGGCCAGAACGATGCCGCCGGCGACGACGGCGTCGGCCAAGGACCAACGGCGGGTGCCGGAAGCCCTTTCCGGCCGCTCGCGGAAACGGGCACGGGAAGTGGCGGCGGGCTGCTCGCGCGCAGTGGACGCCGGCAACACTAGCTGTCGCTCCTTGTAAGCCTCGACAAGGTCACAAGTCCGCTCGACCAAATCGGCTGGCGGTTCCTCTTCGTCCGAACACGCGTTCAGGATCGCCAGTTGTTCTTTGGCGGACTTCAATTCGTCCTGCAATTGCAGGTTGCCGCCGAGAGCGTTCTTAACTCCCTGGCGTTCATCCTCGTCGAGCGCGTCGAGCAGGTAACCAAATAGGTCTTCACGCATCGGTTCGCTCAATCTAGCTCGTTTGTGTGATCCCGATTCCAACACTCGGCCAATTTGGCGATCGCCGCGTGCAGTCGGCTTTTGACCGTGCCCACGGGAATCGATAACACCTCGGCCGCCTCTCGATACTTCAACCCCTGGTAATAGACCAAATGGACAACCGCCTGCATTTGGTCCGACAATTCGCTCAAGGCACGCTGCATTTGTTGCTTTCGTTCCTCGTTCCCGGCTCGAGCGGCCGGGCTCGGCTCCCGGCTGGCCATCAGATCAGCCAGATTTCTCTCGTCGTCTCCTTCCTCGTTGCCGCGAAGGTGATCAAGGCTCACCATCTGGTGCCGCCGGTTGCGGCGCTGAGCATCGATCGCCTGGTTCGTGGCAATGGCGTACAGCCACGGCTTGACGCGGCGGCCCGCCTGGAACTGGTTGCACTTCAAATGGACTTGCAGGAAGGCGGCCTGGAAGGCGTCCTCCGCCATGTCTCGACTGCCCAAATATCGCCGCAGGTAGCTGAACAACTCGCGTTGGTACCGCCGGACCAGTTCCTCGAACAGGTCACGGTCTTCCGTTTCGCGATATCGCAGCAGCACCTGCTCGTCGCTAAGGTCGGACAGCGAAGAGCTTTGGATTCCCGCCGACTCCGTTGCATTCAGCGTGGCACTCATACCGTTCTACGAGCCCCAGAGAAGAAAGTTCGAAAAGATTGTGTCGCTGGGAGGCTCCATCCGCCAAAAAACCAGTCTAACACACGAGTGTGGTGGACGCCAACGGTTTGCAGGTCGTCCTTCTCCCTATTTCTGGGGTCACGTTCGATCACACGGCGCAAGCCCTTTGACACCCGTCAGTTCGGGATCTACACTCGTCACTCGTAAGGTATAGCAAACCCCGTGCCGACCGAAATCCAAGTGTCCAGCAAACAATATCGATGGGCCGCGTCCGGCGACGTTAATGCCTTTTTTGGCTTGATGTTAGACAATATCGCCGATCTGCTCTTGACGGTCGGTCTGCTAGCGGTCGCTTTTGAATTTCCTGCAGAATTCGCCCTTCGCAACATGATCCCGGGTACCGCGATCGGCGTGCTGGTGGGCGATTTGCTTTTTTTCTGGATGGCTCTCTCGCTGGCGAAACGAACGGGCCGAGACGACATCACGGCCATGCCGTTGGGGCTGGACACTCCGAGCACATTTGGCATGGTCTTTTTCGTCCTGGGGCCCGCATTTCTCTCCGCAAAAGAAGCACTGCCCGAAGGAGCGGACGTAACGCTAGCGGCGCGACACGCATGGCACATCGGGATCTGCTCCATCTTCATCAGCGGCTTGTTCAAGTTCGTTTGCGCGCTCGGATCGAACTGGATTCGCCGCGTGGTCCCTCGCGCCGGTTTGCTGGGATCGCTCGCAGCCATCGCTCTGGTTTTGATCACCTTCCTTCCGTTGGTGGAAATCCTCGAATACCCCATCGTAGGCTTCATCGCGTTGGCCATCATTCTGACAACGCTGGTGGCTCAGGTGCGTTTGCCGTTTCGCGTCCCGGGCGCTTTGGGTGCATTACTCGTAGGCGGTGCCATTTACTACTTGATGCGCGAAACGGGCACGCTGGGACACGTACCCGAACAATTGATCAAGCCCGAGCAGGCATTGCTACCGCACGAGTGGTTGACCGTGTTCCGCTTTGAATGGGTCGCCGCGCTGAAGGACACTGTCAGCTATCTGCCGATCGTGATACCGTTTGCCTTGGGGACCGTGATCGGCGGAATCGATTGCACCGAGAGCGCAGCAGCGGCTGGCGACGAATACGATACGGGCAAGATCGTCGGCGTCGAAGCGTTCGCGACGTTAGTCGCCAGCTTGTGCGGCGGAGTGATCCAAACAACGCCATATATCGGCCATCCGGCTTACAAGGCGATGGGCGGCCGTGCGGCGTACACCCTGGCAACGGCACTGTTTATCGGAAGCGCGGGACTTGTCGGTTACTTCGGCTACATGTACGTGGTCATTCCCAAGGTCACGGTCTATCCGATCCTGATGTTCGTCGGCCTGGAGATCACGGCGCAGAGTTTCCGAGCGACGCCAAAGCGGCACTACGCCGCCGTGGCGCTGGCTTGCGTACCGGCGCTGGCCGCACTGGCCTGGATCTACATCGGCAAGACCGGTATCGACGTGGACGCGCTGGCACAGGCCGCATTACGCAGGGAACTGCAAACGGTCCGGATACTAGCCAACGGTTTCATCGTCACCAGCCTTCTTTGGGCTTCGGCCATGGCTGCTATCATCGACCGGCGGTTGAGCCTGGCTGCCATCTACTTCGCAATCGGATCGCTTTGCACAACGTTCGGCGTTATTCACTCGCCTTTGCCCGGCGGCCCCGTATTCCTCCCTTGGCAACTGGAACCGGAGGTCTTCTTCACCGTACTACGGTACACATGCGGATACGCAGCGGTAGCCGTGATGCTGTTGGCCTGGGACGGGTGGCATCAAGTCCGCGGAAATGAACCAAGTTCCACAAACGGCTAGACGTGGTTTCAAAACCGGACCAGGGTGGAATTGTGCGAGATTGAGCATTCAGGTGAGGGTCTCTGTGTGGATGGCGTGGCTCCTCCCACCCCGGACCTCGACTCCGTGGAGGAGTGTTCACAACCAGAATGCGGTATCAGTTCGCACTGCGTCACCGCGCTGCTCGCCAGCGTGGAACGGTGTTTCCAAAGCGTTTTCACGGGAACATCGCTCGACGGAGGCAAGCTCCGTCGTGGCGTCGGGATATCGTTGAGTCGCGTTCTGGTTGTGAACATCGCACGACGGGGACAAGCCCCAACGTGGCGGGAAATCGCTCTGGCAGTCCCAAATCTCGTAACGTTCGGACCAGGGTGACCGAGGCCGGATCGAAAGGAATCCCCGGTTGGGCGATTTCCGGGGCTTCATAACCTCCTGCCCCGGCCGACCGGAATTACTCCAGGGAGGCGCCGAAAGCGGCGGAGATCGCCGAACTTAGCCGGCGTTGGCTTGTCGCAAACCGCGAACCACGCGCCGATGGACGTTCCGGCGCCGTGCGCTGGCAAGGGCGGCGGCCCAGGTAGATCGTCCTGGTATCGTCATTATGTTCGGTTGTTATTCGTTGCGGGCGCTGGTGTGCCACCTGAAACTGGTACAATGGTCGGAGATCCTAATACTATTCCTGTCGAGAGCTGACCGTGATGAGCGTGTCATGCTCATTGTCG
>JACKQG010006093.1_pt1 | contig 12949 bp, 6 predicted proteins | sample 8237621 | NCBI WGS metagenome assembly JACKQG01 (sample SAMN15677084, study PRJNA649215) | marine metagenome | biome: marine; feature: Black Sea; material: saline water; isolation source: suspended particulate matter (SPM) from the Black Sea western gyre | collected 2013-06-09/2013-06-10 | depth...
GTGTTATCAGTTCGGCGGATTTATCTGTAGGCAGTGAAGTTACCCACTTGACAGAATTTCCTAGATTAGCCAAGGCACAGGCAACATTGTATTCAGCCCCACCGGGAGTGATTTGACTCTCTCCACTCTCATCTTGAGATTGTCTTAGCATCGCTTCACCAAAGCAGACGACAAGGCTTGATTGCTCTTCCACGCATAGGCCAATAGGTGGTATGGCCTAACATTTTTGCAAGCACAAGTTCATGATGGTATACCCATTCGGCTGTTCAATGTCGAATGAACAGGACCCAGGAACGTCGTTGATGTGGGTGGGGGGTATGATTTGTATGGTTCCTATATGGACAGAATCAGTTTCAACACTTTGGCCGTTATTCATTGTAGGACCAATCATATTTATCATTGGATTGATGATCAAAGTATCACAGTCAGGAGATACCATAGGTAGAACATTTGCAGTTGGGATCAATGAGCATTTACCGAGTTCAAAAGGTGTAGATTTCTTAGAAAGAGTTGTTAATATTGCTGACAATCCTGATACTACGGTAATGCCGGTTGGAAAACAACCAGCGGGCACCCACCCCACTATGGGGGGCATTCTAGATAATGAGTTTTCATTTCAGGGTGAATCATACGGCAGTAGTCAGAATCGTGGTACGTTTCAACAAGATTCCTATGATCAATACTCTGAACACGGTCATGAAAGAGTGCTACCTTTACTTGATAGGAACCCTGTTCCTGGTTGGTATAATCCAGAAGATGAATGGCAGAATCCTGTTCGCTACTGGTAATCATTGAAATAGGTCACCATCCTTCTTTCAAGAGCAGGTTATTTTCTCTGTTTTCAGTTCAAATGCTGAATTTTTCTTGCAATTTTTCATGATTAAAGGTAGCCGTTGTCTTGAAGCGTAGATAGCGAGTCGGTGAATCTGAGGCGTAGAGATGTCGGTTGCTGGGAAGGCGAGAAAAATCACCACCAACACCTTGCAGGAGATGAAGAATGCAGGTGAGAAAATCACCATGTTGACTGCCTATGATTTTTCTCTAGCAAAACTTGTTGACAACGGCGGAGTAGATGTCATCTTAGTTGGTGATTCCGCATCTAATGTAATGGCTGGAAACGAAACCACAGTGCCAATCACGCTTGATCAGATGATTTACCACGCCCAATGTGTTGTCAGAGCGGTTGACCGTGCATTGATTGTGGTTGACATGCCATTCGGTTCTTACCAGGGTAATTCCAAGTCGGCACTGGAAAGTGCAATACGCATCATGAAAGAGAGTGGTGGCCACGCAGTGAAACTTGAAGGTGGCGCAGAAATAGTCGACTCAGTAAAGCGTATTTTGACAGCGGGAATCCCTGTAATGGGGCATCTCGGTCTTACTCCTCAATCAATTTACAAGTTTGGAACATATACTGTTCGCGCACGTGAGGATGAAGAAGCGGAGAAACTCATTGCAGATGCAAAGATGCTTGAGGAAGCAGGTTGTTTCGCAATTGTATTAGAAAAAATACCAGCTGGTCTTGCAACACAAGTATCCCAAGCAGTTTCAATTCCCACAATAGGAATAGGTGCGGGGCAAGGAGTTGATGGACAAGTCTTAGTCTTGCATGATATGCTTGGAATTACGATGGATTTCAGTCCTAGATTCTTACGCCGATACCTCAATCTTTCAGAACAGATTGAAGGCGCAGTCAACGAATATGTTGACGATGTAAGGAGCGGAGAATTCCCCAATGAAAGTGAACAATATTGATACACCAAATTGAGGCAGCCCAAATCATGGAAGAAGATAGTACGGCTGTTGAGACAATTTCAATTAAGGATATTTGGAATCGATTACCACTCATGATGAAAATTGTAATCGTGGTTGGGGACCTATTTATCTTAGGTTTTCTAATCTATTATTTCACCAGTTGAGTTGGTTAATCCTTTTTCTCCCAGCCTATTGGTTCAAAACTCCATAATACAGGCTTTCCATCTGCATCAAAGTACCACCCTGATTCACCTTCCTTCGTACCCGGAAGGGGTTTCAGAATCTGTCCTTCCGATTGAGGTCCAAGCCCAGGTACGATATCTTCGGGTTCAAATTCTTCATCAATATCATCACCCCATGCCCCCCATTCAATTTCTTCAGTGGACTCCTGTCTTTTGTCATCTGAATCTATTGTGTCAGTAGATTCAATCTCTGATGGTTCAGTTTCCTCTAATTTTTCATCTTCAATTTCAATGGACTCGGCTTCTTCGGGCTTGGAATCAATATTTTCAACATCATCATCTTGTTCTATTTGTTCTTCCTCACCTTCAGCATCAGGAGATGAAAACATAGACAGAGCGTTGCTTAGTGGGGCAGATTCTTCTTCACTTTCTTCTACATTTTCACTTTGGGTCGGGCCAAGAGCGTTTAGTGCGTCATTAGTTGATAAAGGCGCATTTGAGGTGGGTTGTGGTGCGGGTGTAGGTTGTGCAGTTGCATCGTTAGCCGCTCCAGTAATCCCAGGGGTACCCCAATTTTTCACAGGAGGTGAAACCTGAGTTGTTCCGGTTGAGCCGGGATTATTCCAGTTTGCTTGTGGAACCGGTTGTTGCGCTGATTGTCCCGGTGCATACTGCTGGTCTGAACGTACGAAAACACCCAATGTAGGTGCAGCGGAAGATGAATTTGGTGCGATACCCGTACCGAACATAAATGCTGGTGGTGGTGGGGAAGGGGGTGCAACCATCGGTGCGCCTCTGGGAATTACCTTTGGTGGAAGAGGTACACCTAATTCTTCTAATGCTCTATCCTTTTCTTCTTCTGCTAATTCTTCTTCATATTCATTTGCTAATTTCTTCACACGTGAATAAACCACAATGAGAACAATTGAAATTAGTAATGCAATTAGAACTGCACCGCCAGCCATAACATCTGTACTGCTGCCAAATTTTCCATCAAGTAAAGTTGCTTGAATATCTATGAAACCAGTACCTTCTGATCCTTCATAAGTAGCGGTGATGATGTGTTGCTCTCCATCATTTTCAAGATATAGCCGCCACCCTAATTCTTCGTCACATTCTGTACGTCCTGCTGAAGAAGTCATTGTCAAATCACAGATAGGTATTGAAACTCCATTACCACTCACGTCAAATCCTCGAACTATGAATAGCACAGATTCCCCCTGCACACCGCTATCTGAAATATACACTTCGAAATGGTCAAGCGGGCCAGGCGTTACGTACACCAAAATGGTGTACTCGTTGCCATCTGCGAAGGCGTGTAGTTGAGTCCAATTGACTCCTTCTGCATTGTAGATATAATCACCATCTCCTCCGCTAACTTCGATTGAGCCGAAGTTTTCATCAACTTCCCAAGTTGGGTTATATGGATGCCAATCTCCCATTACATCTAACCCTTCAACGTGTAGTGGAAGACTTCCACCAGTGACTACAGTAAGATACCAATCTCCGTCAGTGGTGGTTACATTGATGTCAATCGGTTCTGACCATCCAACTTGTACTCGTATTGACGATGGCCTACCTCCCGATTCTACCTGAATATTGTGTTGACCTTCAGTAGATGGTGTAAACGTATTATTGACTGCATCTATTGATTCATCTCCCGAAGGCCCATCAACAGACCAATTAAATGTCGCATCAGGGATGATGTTTCCATCTAGGTCTGTTGCAATCGGATTCAATTGCAACACCTCTCCAGTTTCAAGATTTGAATCATGTCCATCTATGGATATTAATGAAATCCTTCCTACTCTAACATCTAATACCAATTCATCAGACATGTTTACATTTCCACTCTCTGGTCCATTGTATTCTGCTCGAACAGTCCAATTTCCAACTAGTGTACCATCAAATGTGGCTTGACTTCCGTTTCCAGATATCCAAGCATTTGCTTGTGGTGCAAGGGTTGACCAGTTACCATCAACCTCGAGAAGATTACCTCGTATATCAGCGATTGACATAGTCAAATCAACCGATTCGTCAGAGGTAAGAATTGTTCTATCTGCATTCACGACCAAATCAACACCCATTCCCCGACTAACATTGACTTCCCAAGATGAAGTGAATCCACTTGTAGTTACTGAAATTGTTTGAACCCCAATTGGTCCAGGTGTCCAAATGGCTGCTTGACCTGGCTGAACATGAATTGAAGAACCATCTGGAATTGTCCAATCTGAACTTGGCACAAACATTGTTCCTGAATTACTTCTGATATCATACTCGGTTACTGTTAATTGTACCACTTCATCAGCACTCAAGTTTACCTTGTTTCCTGATAAATTAATGCTCTGAGTGGCACCAAGAGTTACAATCACTTGTACTGATGCAGTTACATCTCCAGCGCATGCCCAAACTGTATGATTCCCAATCAAATTGGGATAGTAAATCGCTTCAGAACCACCTTGGGGTGCGATGCTGCCTTCACTAACGCTCCAATCCGGAGTACCACCTAATGGGATTCCATCCGAATTGTACATCGTGGCATTGAAAATCCTGCTTTGATCTGCTGGTAAGGTGACGGGACCAGGTGGTAGAATTGTGATAGAATCAGTATTTGCTGGGCCGGAGCAAGTTCGACCAGATGCATTTTCGCTTTCATATCCAACTTCATTATGCAATTGTTCACTTAAAGTAGGGATATAGGAAGTTGAAACCAAAAATAAAATTGAGAGCAAAATAGCAGAGAAATATGCTCTTCTCAATTTCAACATCTCCATCCTATCATCTAACCTGTTTGATGCCATGTTCCATCCGCATCAATATCCCAACGCGATGGATTTCCATCACCATCCAAATACCAACCTGCTTCTCCTTGGGTTGTACCTGACATTGCCTTCATTATCCCCTCTTTACGCACGTCTGTCCGATTTGCTTGACTTTCTTGAGGCTCTGGCTCAACCACTTCCTCTACTACTGTTTCGTTGGCTGGGGTGGGTTCTTCGTGGACATTTACCTCAATGCTTGTAACTACTTCTTGAGGGGTATCACTGACTGAAATTTGTTCGCTGGATTCTGCAATAGGATTTCTAACACTTTGATCATAAACCAATTCGTAGGCAGCAATTTGCTCATCATTCCAGCCCTGAGTTCTACCCCATTCCCACACTTGCTCAGTTGTCCAGGTAGATTCTTCAATCTCAGTTTCTTGACTGGCTTGAGTGTCCGATGTGCTATTCGTCCATACTTCAGGTTCTGTTTGCTCAATTTGTTGAGGGGTAGTTGCAATTGCAGGGGCTTCTAGTACTGCAGGTGTTGGTGGTTCGCTGGGGTTAGCCATTTGGGGCATCTGTTGATAACCACCCCACTGTTGCTGAGACATTTGTGGTTGCATTTTATTGAAGGCTTGGCGTGCAGCAGCTCTTGCTTTCTTTGATGGCTTATATCCAGCCATTGGGTCAATTGCTTTTAGTGGTTCATTGACTCCAAAATGGTGGTCAAGTGCATCTTCCTCTTCTCTGCTTCTTCGCCGTAGTCTTGCTATTAACAGTACAAACATTACGACAGTCACTCCAATTCCCGCCCACAGGCTAGTGGCTAAATTTGAATCGCCAAACGCCCTTAGAGGGTCTGCTGAAACATCAATGAAAGCTTCACCCTGAGCGGTTTCATAAACAACATTAATTCTTTGCTGAGACCCAGAATTCTGAATAACCATCTGCCAAAAATCACCAGTAGAATGACCGAATTTACCTGCACTACTCGTTAATTGAACATTGTCCGGGTTCAGTGAAATTTTGTTACCTCCATAGTCATAGGCAGTCACTTCAACATCAACAATATCCCCGGTCTTAACATTATCTTTGGCAATACTAATTACAATGTTAACGACATCTCCATGAAGTACAGTTACCGATACTGAACCGTCTGCAAGACCGGATTGAAACTGCAAGTTATGGGTGCCGGCTCTAATTCCTCTTAGCAGATATTCGCCTGCCCTAGTACCGTTGGCCAAATCCACACTGTTGTGAGGGATGGACCAAGTCACATCGCTACCGAAGTCATTCCCATCAAGGTCGGTTGCATTAATTTGAATACTAGTTATATTTCCACTTTCTACAATTAATCCATTAGTTTCCAAGGCTCTAATTGTGTGTGCAATTCCCGGTTGAATATCAATCCCTAAAGAAGCGAATACACCTGCTGCTTCAACTTCAATTTCATGGTGACCAGATAGGACAGGATACCAAATAGCATCATTTGTTCTCATTTCTTCTGTTCTATCTGTTTGTGAGCCTTGATGAATAAAGCTCCAGTTTAATTGAATGTCATTTAATTGATTTCCATCTTCATCAAAGAAAGTGGGTTCGAAATCAATCCAACTATCTGCTGACACTTGTGAGCCTTCACCTGCAAGAATAATCTGTGCTAGGGAGCCTGGAATAACTTCCAGTACTAAATGGGTTGAAAAATCGTTATTTCCATCATTATATTCCGCTTTGATAGTCCAATTACCAGCAACAACGCCCTCAAATTGTGCACCGTTCTCAATCGGGCTTAACCAAGGAGCGGCATCAGGCTCTAAAACCAACCAAGTTCCATTTACTTGCCAGCGATTCCCTTTGGAATCTTCTGCTGTAAGAGTCAAAGGTAAAACGGCATCCGCACTAATTACTTCAGTTTCAGTAGAAATTAACAAGCGGTCCACTGAACCATGCGTGACATTAATTGTGATATTCGACCATTTGTCCTCAACATGAACACCAACCTGCCAAACACCTTCTCGTCGTGGGAGCCATTCAACACCAGCAGGAGTCATTCTGAAATTTCCATCTTCAGCACTCCAATTTGAAAGCGGTATTCTTACAGGCACAACATTCCCCATTACATCAAGCCAGTTCACAATTAGGAGGACCGCTTCATCTGCAGGTTGAGAGCCGTTAGGGGGTATTAATTCGATAGAGGATAACGCACCAGGTGTTACCTCAACATAGGCGTGACCACTAGCTCCACTGGGGCTAGTAGCATTGATTCGCCAAGTTCCAACTTCGCCGCCGGTGTAGATGCCAACGCCATCGACTTGCCCACTATCCACGCTCCAACTAATTGATCCAGCTGCTTGATTTGGAAGTAAATTCCCAAGTCTATCAGTGACAGTGTAAATGATTGGAACTTGTTCACCCGAGGCAACGGATAAATTAGATTCAATCGTAATGTTCGTTGCTGAACCGGCTGATACAGTGATGTCAGCGGTAGCGAATAATGACTGCCATGTTACAGTAACTTGGTCGGAGCCTACCGTTGTAGGTTGATAGTATCCTGTTTCATTTACGATACCATAATCTGAATACCAAGTCAAAGTAGCACTATCAACAGAGTTGCCATTTGCGTCAACAAATGTAGAATTAAATTGGAAAAAGTCATCAATTGTTAATTCAACCGATTTTGTTTCTAGATCAAGATTGACAGGTGTTCCTGGGTCAACTTGCAAAGACAAGGAGCCCTGCACTCCTGCAATAGTTGCAGTAATTTGCGCAATGCCCGATATATCCGGGGTGAAAAGCCCACCAGAGTCAACTGAACCAGTGTTAGAGGACCACGAGGTCATACCAGTAATAGGATAACCAGTACCACTTCTGGCTTGAGCTTCTAAATTAAGGAGGTTATCTGCATCAATACGATGTGGCGGTTTTGGAAAGACATCAACCCATTCTGTTGTAATGGGTAAAACACTGACTCCCCAATTATATGTGACATTGAGGCGAGGTCTTTCAGATGAGAAAACATACTCACTTGAATGGAAGGTTGCCCATTCTTCACCCCATGCTGGCCCTGTTAAGAGTACAGATGCTGAGGGGTCATTTCCATTGATGTAGCGTTCATAAGCAACTTCAACAGACCTTGTAACATCAATCTCGATCCATCCTTGAGACGTTATTGTCACCTCGTCCATCAGGCCACCTGAATCATCGTTTCCAAGTGCTCCTCCAACTGTCCAAGAATTCCAATCAGTGGTATCTGCATCCCAGTCCTCATCATATACTACCCAACTTCGGATTTCTGGCTGACCACTAAACTGTTTGACATCCAGTGCCAATGTTGCAGATTGTATTGTCACATTGGTGAACATACCGGCTTGAGATAATTCGATTCCAAATAACGTATTCCAGCGACTGCTAGCATTTGCTGAGAAGCCAGCTTTCAATTCGCTGTCACTGCCGTAATTGTTGGATGGTTGTGCTGCACTCAACCAAGTATCTTGAATTCCATGATTTCCTGAACTTCCTACCCAGTAAGAATTTCCTGCGGAGCCGTTGCCAAAATCTGTGTAGTCATCATCGTTTGGAGAAGGGGGTGTTGAAGAATTAAAAACCTCATTTTTATCGATTAAATCATTATTTTGGATGGCAATTGCCCATGGGCTAACCACGATGATTGCAATCATCAGGGATATCAGAGGGTTGCGGAACATGGCATCGCCTCACCTATGAGGCACGCCTTCATTCATCAAATATCCCCCGGTTTGTTGCAGAAGGTGTCTCCTTTAGGAGACACCTTGTTTGGTAAATGATGTTAGGTAGTTTTCTACTTAATCTTCCCAAACTTCCCAGTCGTCCATGTCAACAGAACGGTACCACCAGACGCCTTGCTCATCTTCCCACCATTCTGTGCCATCATCATCTACTGATATATTTGGATCACTTTCTCCACCATCAGATTCTGATTGTATTTCTTCCTCTACATAATCGTCAGAAAGGGTTTCAGGTTCGTCGTATTCACCTTCACTAATGTTGTCATAACTCTCATATTCTTCATAGAATTCATCGTCATCCTCATCATCAGCCCCAGCTCTCCTTAGTAGCACAACTAGGGTGGCAATTACTCCAACCACAATCAATGCCAAAAGTCCAGCACCAATATAGTACAGAGTTCCACCAGCCTCAAAGAATCCGAACATAGTTTGTGCAACTTGGACATACTCTGAATCATACTTTTCCAGTGCTACAACAGTAATTTCTGATTGACCTTCATCAAGCATGTAGATTTGCCATTGGGAATTGGAAATCTTAGTGGTGACGTGAAGTTCTCCACCATGATAGACAGTTGCTTCATCTGGAACATCTATCTCATTTCCAAACGCATCAAACGCCCGTACATCGATAGTAATGGTTTCTTGTTGCTGAACATTTGTGCTCGGGCTGATGGTCATATCTAGGGTTTCAAGAGTTGATGGAGTAACAGTAACTTCCCATATTCCGCTCAAATCTGCGTATGAATACTCTAGGCTATAATTGCCCATTGAAGTGCCGTGCCACGAATATTCTCCGACTTCTTCTTCGTCGGTGAAGTCGGTTGCTGGGCTCCCTGACCAATCAACATCTATTGCGAAGACATTTCCATCTGAGTCTGCAGCAGATAATTCGATTGAAATTGTAGCACCTGCTACTAATGTATTAGCAGTTGGATTCTTGTATAGTACTGCTGCCTCTCCATGGCTTACTGTTACCTCCACAATGGTTTGATATGGCCCTGATATAGCACATATTTTCCAGGTTCCTTCTACAGAAGCATCCCAGTTGTAGCTGTTGCTTTGTAAGGTGTCAGTTAATTCATTGCCCCAGTTAATACAGGATGGTGGTTGCGTAGTTGGGCTATCTGCATCCCAAATGAACCAGTTTAATACATCTGATCCCAACAGATTTGCGTTTTGGTCTCTAGTAATTGGATTCAATGCCAAGGTGTCATCTGCAGTCATTTGAGTTCCATGTCCAGAAAGTACAATGCTAGCCAGTGGACCTTCCTCAACTGTGAATGACTGTGAATCAGTCATTGCAGTAACTCCATTATGCATGTAAGTTGCAGTAACGGTCCATGAGCCAACTGTAACTGCTTCAAATTCTGCATATGCAAGTGAGGCAGTCAACCAACTCTGGTCGGCCATAGATTCATCTATTTCCCAAACATCAATAGCGGCAATCCATTCGTTCCCATACTGATCATAATTGTATGCATCAATTGATACAGAATCTCCTGACATAATAATATCGCTACTGCCAATTCTTATGTCAATTCCAATTGCTTCTCCGTGCGTGACTGAAATGATTATTCTAGTTGTGATACCTTCTAAAGTAGCATCAATCGTCTGTGTGGCTGCACCTATTGGACTCCAGCGAACGGGGTCCTCTTCAAACAGGGTACCATTAGATATCACCCAAGCAGTTGCCGGTAGAGTGACATTCAACCGATTTCCACGAACATCAATTCTAACTGTATTAATTGTCAATTCTTCATCTGCTGTTAATGAATATGTAGTTGGAGTTACTTCAAGATCAAAAATCGCACCATGCGTGGTTTCAATAGTCTGTACTATTGATAATCCGTAACCGGTTGTAAGTGTCAGATTCCAAAATCCAACCTTATCAGCAGTGTATTCACCAACTTGAGTAATATTACCATCCTCAACAGTCCAGTTAACCGACAAGAGTCGATATGGTGTGACTGGATTATCATGTGCATCATAGGCAGTCCAATTGAAATCTCGAGTTTCACCAGCAGGGATTGAAGGGAAACCAGTCATCACAATGTAATCAGGTAATCCTTCGGTAACCATGATTTGTAGGGATAATGAGCCCCCGATCCAAGTAACATTGACCCACTGTATTCCTGTGTTCCAAGGCATATAGGTAATGGCTCCTAATGGCGTTGTATGTGAATTACCTTCAGCGATTGAGCCATTCGTTACCGCAAATGATAGTGCGACTCCTGGGACTAAATTGCTGTTCGCATCAAGCACATTGAACCACATTGAAACAGATTCATCACTGGTTATCGTAGAGGCCAATGGTCCACCAATTAGGGTGGTTGGAATTCCTGGTTGGACAACGATTGTGTGGGTTACAATTACTCTCCCAAAGCGGGCAGAGATTGTCACATTACCACTTTGATCAGGGGTAAAGAATCCAGTGCTATTTATGACGCCGTTTGAAGTAGTCCATTCGACATCTCCACTAATTATTTGATTGTCAACATCAATTAAAGTTGCAGACATCTGTACTGGTGTGTCCGAGGTAGTAGTTCCTGAACCGGTGAGTGAAATGTCAAAGACATTTGTGTAATTGAAGGAAAGTGTTGGCCGGTGGCCAACATTCGTGGCCTCACTGTTGGAAAAAGTTGCAGTGATTTGAGCAGTTCCTTGAGATACCGGTTGTGGTGTACCAATCAAAACAACTGAGAATGTCTCATTGACATTTGCGGCTAGAGCGCCGCTGATATCGACATAGAACCAACCTGCTTGTGAGGTTGCCATTATTCTAACAGTTCCTAGAGCAATTGTGCTTCGGTCACTTCCAGCACCAATTCCAGCAGATGTCCAGTTGTTACCAAGTGATGCTTGATTCCAATTTGCTTGGTCCTCGCGGAAGTTGCTATTTAGCAAAGCATAAGCTGTAATATCCATCCAACCCGAGGTTGGGGCAGATACCGATTCAAGCCATATTGCTAGTCGTCCAGAATGAGCTCTGGAGTCTCCAGTAAGTGGTACTTGGCTGAGGTCTATTTGAATAATCCCAATACACTTCTCATTACTAGTTGGTCCACCTGTGCAACCTTCCCCAATCTTCAGTGCATCGGTTTGATAGTTCGTAGAAGGGTTACCTTCGCTTATGTATGTGTCATCAACCGTTGGATGGTTGAATTCTTCAACATCATCTCCTTCTTGATAATCCATGGTCCAAATATTGTTTCCTGAAAATTGAGTATTTGGGCCTCCAATTCCGAATGCCCAAGTTGATGAGCGCGGTCCTAAAATAGAGCCGTTAATACCTTGAATATTCCAATAGTATACACCACCTTCTTCTAAGTCCCATCCAGGGGTGAAGGTAGCAATAGTTGTGGGGGTAGAGAATAATCCTTGATTGCTGGTTGCGTTCCATGAATAGAACATATTGGAATCAGTTGCGTTCCACATTCTAACAATGTATCCGGTAGTATCACCTGCATGATTCCATGTTAGATTCGGCTTTACTAACGCATCAAGTAGGAAATCATCGTATTGTGAAACCGAGTAGATTACCTGTTGGTCTGTTGGCCATGATAGAACCGGGGTTCCAGGTGGTGCTGTTCCATTTTGGTTGTCAACATAACCAATTACAAGTTGTGGCCGATAAGCACTAGCACTTGCTTCAGAAGATGTGAATTGTAGATATCCAGAGTAATTCGGTGCTTTGATTGCCATTGAAACAGTGCCATTATGGCCTGCTGCTTGCACTAGTGTAGTAACATCCCAATCGTACCAAACGCCTCCAAACCCGCCTACTGATTGGCTGAGGGTTGATGCCGCTGTTGAGTTACAATTAGTTGCAAGTGAGAACGAATTCCAGGTATCCGTTTCTGAGAACGAATTACATTCGTGTATTCCAACAGTTGCGGTTCCAGATGTAGAATAGCCGGAGCGGTACATCTTCAGAGAAACAGTAGTTGCGAGCATATTAGGTGGGAATGGTAATTCACCGAGATCAAACTGAATCAATGCTACAGAATCTTGACCTGATTGGAATGGTGAGTTGCCAACCGCAAGTGTTGAGTTACTTCCTTGAGGGGTGTTAGTACCCGCATTAGGAGTTGAGTCAATCCAAGTATCTGGGACCGTTGGTAAATATCCGCTTGAGGAGAACACAGAACCGCGGCTCATTGACACAGTATGGTTACCAAGCCCATCATCACTACCTTGGTCAGCAGGAACTCTGAATTCACCACCATCCGTCCAATTTCCTACGTAATCACCTATTATTGGCCGCACTCTCCAATGTAGCCAAGCATCAGCCCAACCAGTCCATCCGGGTGGTAAGTCTCCTTGAACATCAATTGTATATGAGAGTGGATTAGTACCAAAACTCCCGTCATAACTTAGCGCATTACTCGAGTCAAGAGTGTTGGTAGTGCTTGCCACGAAACTTGTGTGTGAACTCAATTGTACTTGCCACGCACTCACGTTTGAAGGGGCTGGGTGTGACCATTAT
>JACKQG010006094.1_pt1 | contig 12947 bp, 7 predicted proteins | sample 8237621 | NCBI WGS metagenome assembly JACKQG01 (sample SAMN15677084, study PRJNA649215) | marine metagenome | biome: marine; feature: Black Sea; material: saline water; isolation source: suspended particulate matter (SPM) from the Black Sea western gyre | collected 2013-06-09/2013-06-10 | depth...
GGAAGACGAGAATAGCCGGCTTTAATGATGCTGCATCCGGGCATCGCTGCTCCATGAGTTCCCAATTGATAGGGCTTTTCTGCCCTTCTGGGGCCTTGTTCTCTATGGTTTGTTCCATATCAGTACAACCTTTCCAAATTGAAGACTACTGGTATTCATATTGTGGTGATTCGGCATATTTAAAGAGCATATTAAGCTGAAAATTCACAATTTTTAGTATTTCAAGGCTGATTTTCGGCCAAAAAAGATCGGAAAACACTCCCTATTTTAAAAAAATGAATGCAAAGACTGTTTTTATATATATAATCTTAAATCATTAAAATGGTTTTATAATTCTCAATTAACCTCTTGAAATTAAAATGTGGGAACTGATCAAGATCAATAAGCGGAATTCGGTGCTCCTGCTGGGGGCAATGGGAAGTGTTCTGCTTATTTTGGGGTATGTGCTGGGAACGGTTTTTGGCCGGGGAAATCCGCAGGCCGGCTGGATCGGGATGGCTGTCGCTACGGGCATCTGGCTGTTTATGATGCTGATCAGCCTGTCAGCCGGCGACCAGATCATGCTGGCGGCCAGCAAAGCGGTGCCGGTTACCCAAGAGGTTCACCCGATGCTGTTCAATGTGGTCGAGGAGATGAAGATCGCGGCAAACCTGAAAAAGATGCCTAAGATTTACATCATCAATGACCCGGCCCCGAATGCTTTCGCCACGGGGCGCAGCCCGGAAAGTGCTTCGATCGCCGTGACCGCCGGGCTTTTGAGCAAGCTCAATCGGGACGAACTGCAAGGCGTCGTCGCCCACGAAATGAGCCATATCATTCATCGGGACATTCTGTTTGTGACCCTGGCAGGCGTGATGCTTGGCAGTATCGTGCTGATCAGCCAGGTGTTTCTGCGGAGCATGTTTTACAGTTCACTGGGTTCCCGGCGTCGGTATTCCTCGGGCAATTCCAAAGGCGGCGGACAAGCACAAGCCATTATGATGATTGTGGCAGTCCTGTTTGCGATTCTGGCTCCCATCTTCGCACAGATCCTATACTTTGCCCTGTCCCGCAAGCGCGAGTACCTGGCGGATGCGGGCGCAGTTCGCCTGACGCGCTATCCGGCGGGACTGGCCGGAGCGCTGGAAAAAATTGGCGGCAGCAATATCAATATGGAAGCGGCGAATAAGGTAACGGCCCCGATGTATATTGCCAATCCGTTTCGCGGTAAAAAAAAGGTCAATCTTTACAGCACGCACCCCCCTATCGAAGAACGTATCCGTGTTCTGCGGAACATGACGCACGGGGCCGCCTATGTCAACTACGAGAAATCGTATGAGGAAGTAACCAAACGCAGTCCTGTCGTACCGGCTTCAGCACTGACTTCGGAAGAGGTCGCCATCAGAGAGGCTACGGCCGAATCAAAATCGACACAGACTGCCAAACAGCAAGCCCGGCAGGTCGGCGATCTGATGCGGAAAGTCAGTCAGTTCGCATTTGTCACCTGCGCGTGCGGGCTGACCATGAAAATCCCCCCAAACTACAAAGACAGCAACGTCAAATGCCCGCGTTGCAGAAAAATATCTTCCGTTAAACAAGAATCCACTGGTAACTGATTACTGTTGACTGCTAACTGGCTGAACCGGCCAAAAGATATGATCGCCGTTTTTACCCCAACTCCGGGGTTTACCTTTTGAGTCTGTTTCCGATGTGCCCCCGTCATCGGTGAAATTACTTCCGACACTATACAATATAAACCCATCATCTGTCCTGCGGTACACAAGCGGCTTATCACTGAACGGATCAATCGGAACTTCCTTCAATAATCCCTTATCAACCAGCACATTTAGTGACTGTGGATATTCGCCATTTTCTTTTTGATATTGCAGAATCGCCATAATCGTAATCACCGCATAGGCCTGAACACGTCCGCCCCAAGCAATTATGTTTACTCTTTCCAGTGCCGGCATCAGAATACTTAGAAAGATATTCTTTTTTATCACTTCTAAGGGAACCTCATCGGTATCCAGGCCCTGTGCTTTAACGGATGCCGGTGTCATCGCAGCGATCTTTTCCATTTCGGCATACAACCGTTCCACATCTGCCAGTGTCGTCTCTTTATCGGGATGAGTAAATAACACGTGAATAGGGCTCTTGCCGAAAAGGGCAACAATATCATCTTCACTTTCGGAAAAACCGCCAATATTTCTTAGCCGCGGCAGATATAAATGACTTCTGCCAAATCGGGATTCGGTAAAACTCCGCTGGGCCTCGTCATACATACACAGTTTTTCGCTGCCAAAGTCAATGGTGAAGTCTTTATCGGCGATCATGGACGCAAACCGCTGGCGAACTAAATTCAGCTGCGCCGCATGAATTTGTTCGTCATATTCGGCCAACACGACCCGAAAGATATCCACTGACATTCCTTCAATCGACATCGCCATTAGTTGTTCAATAATAGTGATATTTTGTCCGCGCAGATGCTGGCCGAATGAATAGGCCTCCAAAAGATCGTCGAACGCCTTTTCAAAATCACCCTGTTCAGCTCTCAATAATCCCTGCCAACATAATAACCGAGACAAATGTCTATAGTCTGACAAATGCGGCAATAGAAGTCCTATCATGCCAACAGTGTATTCTTCTGGATGTGTATATACCTGCCAATAATATGGCTTCCGGTTTCCCTTTCGAATCAGATCCAGCGATTCAATATTGTCGCTGATGGCTTGCTGAATGATTTGTCTATCCTGCTCAGATAAAGTGCTGATGCTTCGAGGCAAAAAGTCAAATTTCTCATCTTCGCATTCAATACGTTTCTCAGCAGCCTGTTTATAAAACGGCCATGCATTCTGGTTTTCATCAGCTACAGGACGGACCTGTTCATTCATGATCTCAATATAATTTGTTGTAATCACCGGTTTGCCCGTAAAGAACCAGCCAATGTAGAGAATCAGCAAAAGAAAACAAATACCAGTGAATTGAAACATCCGGGCCACCATCGTCCGCCATAAAGGACGGCAGCGTTTTTTGCCCCGGCGAATTAACGCTCCCAATAATTTAATGTCTCCGAATTCGGCAACCAACTCCCCAATCCGTTTCTGTTTTTCGAACTCATTTTCACAGTAGGCCAGCGCATCAGTAAAATGGTCAACCAGTTCCTGCCGCACATCCGCCCGCACGCTCCGGCGATATTTCACCACGTCAATAATTCCATCGATCAATTCGGCAATAGACTCCGGCAGATGTTCGATACCCTGAGTGTGTATCTTTTTGGAAGACGAACCAATAAAAAACAGATAATTACATAAGAATACGCAAACAGAAACAAATCCACCGATCAACCAGAAATCGGCACGGGTGGCATTGCACGCATTAAAATTGAAAACGACATCTAATCCAAATATAAGCATATAGCTTACAAATAACCCCAACACCGTCCCCGCGACGAACTTCAGTATTTTTATGAATACCTGCATAATATCGCTCCCGTCAACAATGAATCACTTTTTACTGGTAACTGATAACCGGTGACTGTTCACGCCGGAGTCAAGCCACCCAAACCAAAGACCAGGTTGACTCCCTGCTGGAGCGAGGTCCACTGTTCTTTCTTGGCGGCCAGTTCGCCCTTGCCCTTGCTGGTAATGGAGTAATAGCGGCGTTTGCGTTTGCTTTCATTCTCGTCCCACTCTGCCGCCACCAATCCCTTGGCTTCTAGGTTATACAGCAATGGGTACAACGTCCCGCGTCCCAGCGACAGGATACCCTCGCTGCGCTGCTCTAGTGCCTCGGAGAGTTCATAGCCATACATTTTGCCCCGGGACAGGATTTGTAACACCACCACTGGAGCAACACCTTTTAGAAGTTCCCGTTCGAATTTCATGATCTATCTCCCATACTATTTGTGTATTGTTTTATATAGTATGTAACACATAATATGTAAAGTCAACCAAAAATTCGTGAATTGTGTAACTTTTTTATAATTCTTTTATTTGAAAGGACTTAAATTTATCTTTTGTGGTTTTTCGTTAGCGTTTTTCGGCGGCAAGTTTTTCTTTGAGGTACTGGGCGGTGTAGCTGTTGGCGCATTTGATGATCTTTTCGGGTGTGCCGGTAGCAATGACTTCTCCGCCTGCGTCGCCGCCTTCGGGACCGAGGTCAATGATATAGTCGGCCATCTTGATCACATCCAGATTATGCTCGATCACAATGATGGTATTGCCCAGATCGGTCAGCCGCCGCAGAACATTCATCAGGTTATGAATATCGGCAAAGTGCAGGCCGGTCGTCGGCTCGTCGAGAATATACAGCGTATGGCCGGTGCCGGGCTTGCCCAGTTCGGAAGCGAGTTTAACCCGCTGGGCTTCGCCGCCGGACATGGTCGTGCTGGACTGGCCGAGCGTCATATACCCCAGGCCGACATCACAGAGGGCCTTGATGAGGCGGATGATCTTGGGGAAGTTGGCAAAAAACTTTTTCGCCTCTTCGATCCGCATGTCGAGAATGTCGGCAATGTTCTTTCCCTTGTAGGTGATCTGCAGGGTTTCGGGATTATAGCGTTTGCTCTTACATTCCTGGCAGGTGACGAACACATCGGGCAGAAAATGCATCTCGATCTTCCGGGTGCCCTGTCCCTGGCAGTGCTCGCAGCGGCCGCCCTTGACATTAAAGCTGAATCGGCCGGGCTTATAGCCGCGGATCTTGGACTCGCGGGTCATCGCAAACAGTGCCCGGATCAGGTCGAACACGCCGGTATACGTCGCCGGGTTGCTTCGCGGCGTCCGTCCGATGGGCGACTGGTCGATCTCGATAACCTTGTCAATGCCCGAGGTGCCGTTGATGCTTTTATGTTTGCCGGGCTTTTCACGGGAGGCGTAGAGACGGCGTTTAAGGCCCTTGAGCAGGATTTCCGACACCAGTGTACTCTTGCCGGAACCGGACACGCCGGTCACACACGTCAAAACACCCAGTGGGAATTTGACGGAGATATCTTTGAGATTATTTTCAGCGGCCTTTTTGACCTCAAGGCAGTTGGACATTTTGGCGCGGCGACGGCTTTTGGGCAGTTCGATGCGGACGGTGCCATTCATGTATTGGCCGGTCAGGGAACGCGAGCAATTTTTAACATCGTCAAGCGTACCTGCAACGACCAGTTCTCCGCCGTGTTCACCGGCGGCCGGGCCGATATCGATGATGTGGTCGGCTTCGGCGATGACATCTTCGTCATGCTCGACGACCAGCACGGTGTTGCCGATATCACGCAGACGTTTGAGGATATCCAGCAAGCGGTCGTTATCGCGTCGGTGCAGACCGATGGTCGGTTCATCCAGCACATAGCAGCAGCCGACCAAGCCGCTGCCGACCTGCGTGGCCAGGCGAATCCGCTGAGCCTCGCCGCCGGAGAGGGTTCGGCTGGTACGGTCCAGCGTCAGGTAACCCAGGCCCACATCGATCATAAATTTCAGGCGGGCGCGAATTTCTTTGAGCGGTTGGGCAGCGATAAGCGTTTTTTCTTTGTCAAATTTGAGGTTTACGAAAAATTTGTGTGCCTGATCGATACTCATGCAGGTCAGGTTACTGATACTTTTGCGGCCGATGGTAACAGCGGTCGCTTCGCGACAGAGACGGGTACCGCCGCATTTTTTGCATGGCGACTCCGATAAATAGCCATGCAGACGGGCCTTGACATATTCGCTGGTGGTGTTTTCCCAGCGTCGCCGCAGGTTCGGGATGACGCCTTCGAAACTGCATCCGTATTTGGCTTCGTTTTCAGTGCTGGTACCGTAGATGAGTATTTTGCGAATCGCCGCAGGAATTTTTTTGATGGGATCACTTTTTTTGACGCCAAAATTGCGGCAGAATCGCTTGATCAGACGGTTATAGTAAATGTTCATGCGCTTGCCGCCCTTGCGCCAGGCCTCGACGGCGCCGTTTTCGAGCGAGATGCTTTTGTCGGATACGATCAGGTCCGGGTCAAATTCAAGAATCGTCCCCAGTCCGTCGCAGGCACCGCAGGCACCGTAGGGACTGTTGAAACTGAACAACCGGGGTGACAATTCGGCCAGCGAGGCTTCGGGGTGCTCGGTGCAGGCATATTTTTCGCTGTAAATGATATCTTTCCAGTGGCCGTTTCCGCCGTTGGTCTTTTGCTTGTCCGGTTCCTGCATCATGACGATAACGGTGCTCTCGCCGATCTTTAACGCCGTTTCGATCGAGTCGGCCAGACGGATGCGGATGCTGTCCTTGAGGACCAGTCGGTCCACCACCGCCGCGATGTCATGCTTTTTATTCTTGTCCAGTACGGGTACGGCTTTGACATCATAGATCTGGCCATCGACGCGGACACGGACAAAGCCTTCCCGCTGGATCTGTGTAAAGACGTCTTTGTGTTCGCCCTTCTGTCCGCGAACCATGGGAGCGCATATCTGGATGCGTGTGCCTTCGGTCAGCGAGAGGATCGCGTTAACGATCTGCGAGGTATGCTGACTGGTGACCTCCTTGCCGCAGACCCAGCAATGCGGTGTTCCCGCTCGAGCAAACAGCAGGCGGCAATAGTCATAGATCTCGGTTGTCGTCGCAACGGTCGAGCGGGGATTGCTGGAGGCACTGCGCTGCTCGATCGCAATCGTCGGCGGCAGACCCTCGATATGCTCGATATGCGGCTTTTGCATTTGTTCAAGGAATTGCCGCGCGTAGGCACTGAGCGACTCGACATACTTACGCTGCCCTTCGGCATAGATGGTATCGAATGCCAGCGAACTCTTGCCGGAGCCGCTGATACCGGTGACCACAACCATCCGGTCCCGCGGGATCGTGATATCCAGATTCTTTAAGTTATGTTCAGAAGCCCCGGTAATCCGGATCGCTTTGGGTTCTGTCACAATCACCCCTGACAAAGATTCTCTCTATACTGTCTAAATTTCCTATGGCAAAACAATTTGGTGATTGTACCATAGGCGGGTTGTCAAGTAAATGGCTTTTAGGAGGCTTATTTCAGATGACTGATGTCTGGGATTTACATGAATGGGATTTAACTCCTTTACAGGCAAGACAGTTACAGGAAAAACTCAAAGGGCAGATAACCTTGCGTTCCCTGCAAAAAAAGCCCCGATTTGTGGCCGGGTTGGACTGTTCACTCGACAAACGCCGGGGGCTGATTTTCGCCGCGGCGGTTATTTTCTCATTTCCCGAACTAAAACTCGTCGAAACCGCCACCGCCCAAATGCCGCTGGTCTTTCCGTATGTGCCGGGATTGCTGTCATTTCGGGAGATGCCGGTGTGCTTGGAGGCGGTGAGAAAAGTGCAAACGCTGGTTGACCTGTGGCTGATTGACGGTCAGGGCATCGCCCACCCCCGCCGCCTGGGACTGGCCAGCCACTTGGGGCTGTTTTTGAATACGCCGACCATCGGCTGCGCCAAAAGCCGACTCATCGGAACCTATGATGAACCGGGCAAAAATAAGGGGGAATTTTCATGGCTATATGACAAAGATGAGAAGATCGGCGCCGTCGTAAGAACACGCGATAACGTAAAACCGCTCTTCATCTCGCCGGGGCATTTGTGCAGTTTTGAGGATGCGGTAAAATACGCCCTTGCCTGCACGATCAAATACCGCCTGCCGGAACCAACCCGCCTCGCTCACCAAACCGTATCAAAAGTCAAAACCGTGAATGAACGCAAATAGGCACTCATTATTTGAAACCACGGATTACGCAGATTTTCACAGATTATTTTTTTACCGCGAAGAACATGAAAGGCACGAAGGTTTTTTAATTTTCATCTTCCTATCTTTCAACAACTTGTCCGTTTTTGATGGTGACGTCTAATGTCGCGCGGTTGTTGGCTTCGTTGGTTTCGCCGATGGCGTCGTCATAATCCAGTACTACCGTGAAAGTATAGTCACCATCCGGCATGGAAAAACCGCGGCTGGATTCGTTCCAGGTTTTGCCGGGTTCGATGGGACCCGCTTCATGCCAGCCGGAATGTTGGTTGCCGGTTTCATCCAAATCGTCACCCCCATCACCGCGATAGTATCGTATTCGGTGCTTCGGAATAGCTACATCACTTTGATTCTCAATTGAAACAACCAGATTATACGTTTGACGCTTTGAATCAAAACGAATCTCAAAATCCGCCGGGACAAGGTCAATACCCCATTCCACCAAACCCTGAGGGTTGGGGGCTGATTTTTCTTCCTCAGATACAGGACGGTTCTCGTAAAGCTGTTTTATCTCCTGAGCCGACAAGGCCCTTTCGAAGATTAAAATGTCATCGATTTTGCCTCTGAAAAACTCATCCCACCAGCCGGGGTTATCGCCGATGGTGATATTATTATCGCTGACATCCGTGCCGGGGGCCGAGCCTAACGAATTGCTGACGCCGTTTTTGTAAAAGATGACGTCTTTGCCGGGCTTAAAAACGACCGCAATGTGCTGCCATTGGCCGATATCTACACTAAAGCCGGGGTCCCAATTGCTCCTTCCGGTGAAGACTTCCCAGCGGTCTTCTCGTTTGACAAGCGACCAATCAAATCCGCCGTTGTCGCTGCCGATGATCTGCTGTCGGCCGGAGCCGGTATGGGTCGGATAAATCCACACCGCCATGGTAATATCGACGGAACCGCTCTGGTCCAAATTCAAGCTCGTTTCAACACGATCATCGACGCCGTCAAAATTCAATCCGCCCCCTATTTTACCGGCCGTCCATTCCGCTCCATAGACCGATCCCTGATGATTCCCGGTTGAGTCGGAAATCGTCTTGCCGCTACCTTCGTCAAATGCCCAGTGAGCCAGCAACCCATCAAAGAGATTGGCGCTCTTCTTATCTTGTAGGTCTGTTTTTATGTGGGGAGCCAGCGAGACGTTTTTGAAAGTGACTATCTCCATCCTTGAACGTGTTTTAAACTGAAAGTTTCGGATTTGGCTAAGGCCCATGTTTTTGAAAATTCCAACATTGTTTTTATTACCTTCGCTGTCGGTCACAGTGCTGGTCTCTGCTGTTACTGTTGATTGAGCACTGCCTTTTACAAGTGCGTCAAGCCGGATATCCAGATCGTCAAAATCGGACTGGAAAACAACCTTAAGACCTTCGGCACTGTCATATGTTTCGATAAATCGAACACGCTTATCCGCTTGGCCGACGATATATTTTCCATCATAAACCGCTCTGGTTCGCCATTTTGTGGGTGCTATCTTGATGGGCAAACTAGTTTGTTCTCTACCATCTAGCCAGATTTGTTTACCATAGTAATTTTGACCACCTAATTTCTTGCCATTTTTATCAATAACTGTCGAACAACAAAAACTTCCTGTTTGTCCAGAAGCTTCTAGCCATCGAATATCACAAGGAATATCCGTTTTCACAATAAAACCTCGGGCTTTTTTATTGTGTTGGCTGTTTCCACCTTTTGAGACAGTTACAAATATCGGTTCAGCAATTGGATTACCATCGGGCTGCCAGCATTGCTGGTTTTCGAAATCAAAATCACACAACCCCACCAGTTCGACAGTCACACCGTTGGGCAAAGTGGCAGTGAAGTTTTCGGTTTTCAGATCGAAGCTCGGAGTTGTCTCTTCCACGGATACATCCTTCACCGCTTTATTGCCAGCCTTCCAAGCCTGTGCCTGCGGGTACTTCTCCAAATACAGTGGCCGGTAGCTGTATTCCCATTTGGCCAGTTTAACAAAACTGAACTGTGTTATTTTCCATTGTCCATCATCCAGATGAAGCACATCCCACTGTATCGCAGATTTTTCTCCGAAGGCATCGTCAATTGCTTTAAGGCCGCCGGAGAGGCCCACGGCTTTGTACTGCCCTTCGTCTTCGAAAAACAACATATCCGATACACCGTCAAACCGCCAGCCCGGCTCCATTTCAAGCACCTTGCGGGTTTCTTTATAAATATCCCCGTCACTGTTAACCGGATGCCAAAGAGCCGACCCCTCGACGGAATTGTCTTGCCTGCAATCGGCAAACCATTGCTCGAGTAACTGATTGATCGCTGCAACCGAGGTGTCACTTTCTGATTCGGAGTTTTCTTCTGAAGACTGAGGGCTGGTTGGCTGCGTACTTTCGTCAATCGTCAATCGTCCTCGTCCTTCACCCAATACTTCCACCTCTGTATCATTGCAGGGGTTGAGGGAAATTGTTTCGGCTGCGTCAACCTGGGGGGTAATTAACAACAAAATTCGTTTGTTTAGATTCGGGTCTTGTGTATTACCGATAATATGATCTGCTTTTATGATTGGGCCTGCTGCTAAAAAAGTACTGCCTTTGGGTACTGTAAACTCAGTATTAATTTGGGCCCTTTGGGTTGAGTTTTGTGTATCAGTTTGTCCGAACAATTCAGGTGTCAATTCCATCTTGACCTTCAAATGAATATTTTCTTCACGATGAAGAATAGAAGGCAGAATTTGAATGGTCAACCCTTTAGATGATGATTGGGATTGACCCGAGTCCAGTGGTGCATCTGGATAAATCCTCACCTCGGCAGACTCTCCAGAATATGTCACAACGGTGGGGGCAGATATCAGCTTAGCCTGAGGCTCCTTTGCGATTATTTGCAGTAAAGAGCGGGTCGCCGCTTCGTCAAGGAAGGTGTGGGCCTGGGTTGTTAACACATCTCTTGCCGCTTCTGTGCTTATCGCAGAATCTTGCTCTTCAGCGGCTAAAGAGGCTATGACCTGAGGCATTACGATCCCGGCTTCATCAAACATCAATTTGTTTTTTTTATCATCATCCGGCAACATAACCACTCTAACAATTGTTTGAATGGGGATTATCGAAAAGTTACCACTATCTTGCTTTTCCGTCTTTTCCGGCACAAGAGAAAAATTGAATATTCGTTCTTTTTCATTCTGGAGGATGGTGCCGGAGTAGTCTTTAACCTCTTTCTGATAACCGCTTGCCTCTGCGGCGATATCATGTTCTTCATGCCAGGTCTTATATTCGTAATTGCCGTTTGTATCTGTAACCGTGCAGAATTTGCCTTTATTATATTCCTTATTGTCCCCGACTTTTGCACCCGCAATCGGTTCACCCGTTTCCACATCAGTGACAACACCTTTAATGACCAAGCCGGGAGGTCCCGGATTAAATACACCCATCGGCAAAACGCAGGTGGTCATTACTGAAACCAGCAGGATAATGGTTGCGATGCGCAGGGGGCGGTTTTTCCAGGTCTTTTTTTCGAGCCATTGCAGACGAGTCACGAGCCAGTTGGAATTTTCAAACAGACCCAAAAGCCCCAGTCCCGGATCGACCGGTTCGGCCAACAACTGCCTCGCCGTTTCTAAAAGAGTCTGGCGGTAATGGACAGTGTCTTCGCGCAGGAGTTTGGCGACCGTGGCATCGCAACACAGTTCGCGCAGGTTCTGCAGGGTTTTGCGAATCATCCAGAGCAGCGGATTGAACCAATAGGCGATTTGTAGTATCATATAAACGGCGTGAACAAGCAAATCACCGCGTTTGATATGCGCCAGTTCGTGCAGGAGGATATGCTCAGTGTCGCGGGCTGACATACTTTTAAATTTTTCCGCGGGCATCAAAAGTATCGGGCGAAAGATGCCGAACACCGCGGGACAGGAAACTTTGTCCGTCAAGATCACCTTCGGCAGTCGTTTGAGATTGAGTTTTTCTCCGGCGGCCTGAAGTTGTTCGTAAAAACGTTCGGGAAGCTGGATTCCCGCCTGCGCGGGAATGACCGAGGACTTCGTTAAGTGCTCTTTTCGCAAACCGCTCAACCGCACAATCAGCCACATAGACAAAACAACGATGCCGGCAAGCCATGTGAACATTGAATAGACCTTCCAGGAAATATACCCCTTCCCTCCCTCAACCCCCTCCCCCCTACGGGGTACTCCCCCTTGGCCGGTGGAGAGCTTTTGGCTCTTCGCAGGGGGAGTGTTGTTTGTCCGAACCATCGCTTCGGCTTGGGCGGAAGCAATGCCGCCCTGCTCTGTATTGATTGGGGCAGTCACTTGCTCGATGCTGCTAATCCGCTCCATGCCTGTCACGGCTTTTGTTTCATGGGTTTGCGGGGCTGGGTTGAATTGGATTTGCACGGCTTTTTGCGTGAGCGACGGGATGTGTGAGGTCACGCTGGCCGGGCTGGTAAATGTCGGGGGTATCAGCAGCTTGACCAGTACCAGCATCCACAGGGCATACCGCACCTGCGGCCAAGCCCATTTGCGTATCAATAGATCAGCCGTCCAGACAATGGCGATCAAAACCGCTGTCTGCCACAGCATGGCAATTTGCCATAAAAACCATTTGTCCGCTATTGAATTCAATAAATTAATCATGTTGTTCTCCTTTCTGCTCGCCTTCTTTCAGTAGCCTTAACAATTCCTCTTTTTGCTTGACCGGGATTTTTTGATCCTCCAGCAGAAAATGCATTAACGGCCCGAACGCTCCATCAAAAGCCTGATTGGCAAGGGACTTTAGCGCATTGCGGCGGGCGTCAGGGCGGGTCAGAATCGGCTCGTAAAATCCGACATTGCCTCTCTTTGTCTCTTTGACGGCGTTTTTATCGGTCAATCGTGTCAGCATGGTCTTGATGGTGGTGTAGGCCCATTTGACATCATCGGGCAAGCGGCTGGCGATTTGCCGGGCCGTAGCGGGCCACTGCTCCCACAAGGCATTCATAATTTGCCATTCGGCTTCGGTCAGTTTCATAGCGGTCTCCTTTCTATTCTTCTACAAATGTAAAAGCAATACTACTACATATGTAGAAGTTATCAAGAAAGAAAATGTTAAACAAAAAATATTTTTCGAAAAGATATAAAACCCGAAAAGGCTTGTATCCGGCAGTTCGGGATTGTATTTATCCTCCCATTTTGCTACACTGTTGTCTTCTTTCACTTAAATAACGTGATTTTAAAGAGAAAAGGCCTATTTTGAACGACAACAAGAGCCCAAAAGGACTGGTGCTGTGGCTGACGGGATTATCCGGGGCCGGAAAGACAACG
>JACKQG010006095.1_pt1 | contig 12945 bp, 9 predicted proteins | sample 8237621 | NCBI WGS metagenome assembly JACKQG01 (sample SAMN15677084, study PRJNA649215) | marine metagenome | biome: marine; feature: Black Sea; material: saline water; isolation source: suspended particulate matter (SPM) from the Black Sea western gyre | collected 2013-06-09/2013-06-10 | depth...
GCTCTGTCCTGCCATGTCGCGACGCAGGTACAACACTACGCGATACTCCCAACAAATGGCGTGTCAAAGATGAACAACTGCGGGAGTTTTTCAGCGCATTGCTCAAAGCGCGCTGGCGCTCGACGTGTCTGTTTACCTGTCGGTATCAGTGGGAAGAGCTTTCAAAACTGCCAGCGGGTAGCTTCCTGGAGATCGAATTGCCCGCTTTGACGTTGCGACAAGCATTGATGTTGATGAACAATCTTCCCCGCTTGCGAGATGCAGAACTATCCGACAAATGCGCCGCCTACAAGAAAGTGGGCGGGCATCCGAAAACGATTGAGTTGTTGGAAGGTTTTCTGGCTGACCACAGTTTAGCCGAAGTATTGAACAACGAAGAGATTGGGGAGCAATTAACACAGGAGTGGGAGCAGTATTTCCTGAAAGCGTTGCTTGAGCAGTTGAGCGAAGATGAGCGGAAGAAATTGGAGGGGCTGTGCGTGTTTTCGTCTGCGTTCGATTTGGACGCGGTCAAGGTATTCGACGGGAATCTGGCGCTGATGAATCGCCTGCGTTCCCTTTCGCTGGCACAGCAGGAAGCACCCATGCCAGATGGCAAAAGCCGCTACAACATCCATCCCGTCGTGCGAGAGGGCGTGTTTTCCAGGCTTTCAAAGGAGGAGAAGGACTGGCGACATTTGCAGGCAGCGGAGTATTACAAATTGAGGCTAGACCAATTGCAGCAAGAATCGGGCGGCGTGGAGATGGCAGATGTGCTGGAATACCGCGCGCATCTATTTACAGCGGGGTTTTACGAGGGAGCGGGACAGATTGTCACAGAAATTTTGCCAATCCTTAATCAATGGGGGCAACTTGACCTGGCTGAAGATCTATTGCAACAAAGCATAGTCAGGCTGAAGGGCGTGAACAAAGAAGTGGCACGGATGAATATGGCAACGCTACTTTCAAATAAAGGACGTTTGGACGATGCACTGCAAATTTATGAGGAAGTTTACCCAATCTTTGAGGCGTTGGACACTAAGCAACAGATTTCGACGGTGCTTGCTCAACAAGGCAAAATTTATTTGTTGCAGGGAAACTATGAACGAGCGATTACCAAATACGAGGCGAGTTTAAAAATTCAGCGGGAAATAGAAAACGAATATGGGCAAGCGATTTGTTTGGATCAACTGTCAGTAATTTACCGTCACCAAGGCGACCAAGTTGAAGGGAAAACCGCTCAAGAGCTTTATAATAAGGCGTTACAGACGAACGAGGAAGGCATTGAGATTGCCCGAAAGTTAAGCAACGCACCACTTATCGCGATAATGCTACAGCATCAGGGCTGGGTTCTAGGAGAACTTGACCACCACAATGAAGCATACCAGCGACTTCTCGAAAGCCTTCAGATTAGTGAGCGTATTAATAATCAATCGGTCATGGCGGAAACATTGACAGCAATTGGAATATTCTTGAGGGGCGCAGGCCAATTAGGGGAAGCGGCCGATGCGTTCAACGAAGCGTTAGAAATCCATCAAAGATTGGATAATCCGTTAAGGATTGGGAGTAATTTATATAATCTCGGAGGCATACATGAGTTGCAGAAGGGATACGATGCCGCTCTGGAAAAGTACGAGCAGGCGTTGATTTTGTTGCAGAAGTATGGCTCACCACATGATGTCGATATTACCAAACAGGGCATCGCCCGCGTCCGCTCAAAGATGTAGGAGCGTGAAACGTAAAACGTGAAGATTGGCTATGAGGACAGAAAGATGGTGTTGGAAAAATACTACGATGGAATTGAGATTCACCGCGAAGAGAAAATTATCTATGCAAAATTTCTTTCCCCGCATAGGGTAATTTCAACCGACCGGATTACTGGCGGATTGAGCGATGAGCTTGAGTACATTTACAATCATCAGTCATGTGAACCGACAGGACATTACCACGGACACAAGTTAGCGGTTGAAAATCCTGCTGAATATAAGCGGCTGATTTGTGAACAGCATGGACTGTCCGCTGAAAAGTGTGCTTCCCTTGGAACTGCCGCGAATATGAACAATGTCGCCATCAGCCACGACAAATTTCATGAACTGGAGGTTGTCGCTGTCTGTACGGGCGGCGTGGAAACAAATGCGGGGCGGGTTGGTGATACTGCATCGTACTACGAAAAAGACGGAAATTTTGTGCATGTAGATGCAATGACTGAAACATTGCAATCCACTCTTTTGGGTGGGGGAGTCGGGGTTTCGAGAGGCGAAAGGGCGACAGAAAATCATGGCACGATTAATACGATGGTGTTTATCAGTCAGGAATTGATACCCGGAGCAATGGTGCGCGCGGTGATGACAGCCACGGAAGCTAAGACGGCCGTCCTTCAGGAATTGGCTGTTAATTCCCGCTATTCAGATGGACTTGCTACTGGCACAGGGACCGACCAGATCGGCATCGCCTCAAAATTGGGTAGTGCCGCTCCTTTGACCAGTGCAGGCAAACATACAAAGTTAGGGGAATTGATAGGTAAAACGGTCCACGATGCGATTAAGCAAACCCTGGCGCTTCAGAACAGAATGACGCCGCAGGGACGGTGTTCTGCGCTGATTCACATCGAACGCTTTGGCGCTGATAAGGATTTTTTCTGTGCTAGCGTCGGCAAGTACCTACAAGAAGCGGAAGCTGAACTATTCAATAAAAACTTCTTATGTATAAACAATGACCCCCCGACTGTAGCCGCGGTGGCCGCTCTTGTTCATCTCCGCGATAAGTTCGTCTGGGGTACACTACCAGAAAGCTGCATGCCCGAAATTCTGAGTTCTTACGGCGCGCAGATAGCCGCCGCGGTATCAGGGAAATACAACCGAATACCATACTACATTGAGAAATTATCCGCAGAAAGAAAATCAATGGACAACGAGATATTCTTGAATTTTGTATACAAATCCTTTGCACTGGGATTTAGTGAAAAGTGGTTATAACAGGAGAATGATTTTGAAAAAAGGATTATTGATGGTCTATACTGGTAAAGGCAAAGGCAAAACAACAGCCGCACTGGGGATGATATTTAGGGCTCTTGGGCATGGATTTAAAGTGTGCATGATTCAGTTCATCAAGGGAAATTGGAAATACGGTGAACTCATCTCATCGAAGCGTTTTGAGGAACTCTTGGATTTCCACGTTTTAGGCAGAGGGTTCACCTGGAAATCTGAGGATATAGAAAAGGATATAAAGGTCGCTCAAGAAGCATGGCGGTTTGCAAAAGAAGTTATCAACTCCGGAAAATACCAGTTAGTTGTGCTGGATGAACTGACATATTTAGTAAAATACAAAATGGTTGACGCAGATGAAATAGTCGGTTTTCTTAAAAATCGACCTAAAGACCTGCATATCGTTGTGACGGGACGTGACGCCCCGGAATCTTTAATTGAAATCGCTGACCTTGTCACAGAAATGCAGGAAGTTAAACATCATTATCATGAAGGAATCAAGGCGCAAAAAGGTATAGAATACTAACAATAGAAACGAGGCAGGATATGGAATACACCTATCAGAGGAAATACAGAGGCCCAATCAAGCTGGTCATTCTTGACTGGGCAGGTACAACCATCGATTACGGATGTTACGCCCCAGCATCTGAATTTCGACCTACGTATTATACAAGGATGGTTCAGTAGAATGTAGGGAGGGTGGCCGCGGCAGGGAGGGTGAGGCTCCCGCCGAACCTGAAGTTCAGCAGGAGCTTCACTCTCCCAGCAGGAGCTTAGCTCTCCCATGATTCACGCAGGAGGTGTTTTATACATGCAAACCACAAGACGCAATTTTGAAACCCGTGGGCCTGTTTCCAAAGACCGCAACTATGTTGTCTCACGCACAGCAGAGGTTGCGGATTTAGTCGAACGCATCAAAAAAGGTCGCTATGTTGTCATCTTTGCACCACGGCAGACGGGAAAAACAACGTTTTTTCGTTGGGCATTAGATGCGCTTACAGCGGAGGAGCCCACCTATTTTCCGATTCAACTCAACTTTGAGACCTTCAGCGATGTCAGTGTTGAAGTGTTCTATGATGGCCTACGGCGTAGGATTCATGAAGAGATTATTTGGGAATTCCAACAACGTCAATCCACCGTTGATGAGGAATTTCAACAGTTTTTAGAAAACTATCCACTGAAAGACCATGCTTCATTTCGACTATTTCTGCAAGAACTCGCTTCGCATCTTGGAAATCCGAAGGTCGCAATCATCATCGACGAGTTTGATGGCATTCCCCGGGAGGCGTTGAGCAATTTCCTGCATACTTTACGCGAGATTTATCTCTCCAGAACTCCGAATCGATGTCCGTACAGCATAGGGATTGTTGGCGTCAAAAGCATTACCCAACTGAATTATGATAGGAGCATTTCTCCATTTAATATCCAGGACGAATTTGCACTTCCTAACTTTACCTTGGAACAAGTACGAGACCTTTTAGGACAATACACCGATGAAGTCGGGCAAGCCTTTGCGCCTGAGGCGATTGAGAGTATCCACAAACAAACGGCGGGACAACCCTGTCTCGTCAACCGAATGGCGCAGATTTTGACAGAGGAGATGGAGATTCCGCTTGCCGAAACGATTACCCTTGCGCATTTTGAGATTGCTCACAAAAAGATTCTCCATGAACGGAACGTACATATCTCACACTTGACGACCAATATCCGGCGGGATGCGAGATTTGAAAGTATGTTAATGCGCATCATTCTCAAAGAGCAGGCAGTTCCGTTTAACCTGGATAACCCGATTATCGGTGAGCTATTTACCTATGGTGTTCTTGTTCCAGATTCCGATGGGAATTGTCAGATTCAGAACCCAATTTACCAGTATCGAATCGTGCGGACTTTCCAACCTATTTTCAATGGTCTGGAAGATGAATATCTCCCCGAAGACACCGACGCGGGATTTCGCGACTACTTGACCCCCGGCGGAAAAATCAACATGCGAGAACTACTTGCCAACTTCCGTGATTTTATTGCTCGCGCAGGCTATCGCATTCTTGAAGTACCTGAAACACCTCAGGAGTTCGTCGGGCAGTACCTGTTGTTCGCTTATCTCGACCAGTTTGTGCGACAGGTTCGTGGATTCATGTACGTCGAAGTCCGCACAGGACGAGGACAGATGGATTTGATTATCTTGCACAATGAAGAAAAGTACATCATAGAAACTAAGATTTGGGGAGGCAAAAGCCTATATCAAGCAGGCAAAAGTCAACTCGCCGTTTATCTCAAATCAGAAGGCGCAAAGGAAGGATACTACGTCGTATTTGACCACCGTCGGAAGCCAGAAGCACGGGTTGAGGAGGATATTATCGATGAGAAGGCAATTGTGAGCTACTGTATTCCGGTCATGCAAGAGAGACCATCTCATTAGACTTCCGAAGTCTCAAAGACTTCGGAAGTCTTACTTGCAGTTTTAGTTTATCTTCAATGCAACAAGCGTCAGGTCATCGAATTGATGCCTATCGCCGACAAATCTACTCAATTCCCTGTGGATTCTGTTCACCAAATCAGTTAAGCCCAGATGTGAGTTTTTAGACACTAAATCTTTCAGTTTCTGCTCGCCGAACATCATTTCTTTAGAGTTCATGGCTTCTGTGATACCATCAGTGTAAAATATAGCGATATCTCCCTGCTTCATCTCAACCTTGTTCTCATCATATTGCCCGTTTGCCAGAATGCCACACGGCATACCAGTTGAATCCAACTCATACACGCATTTCCTATCTCTGAAGATAAGCGGGTAATTATGTCCGGCGTTACTGTAGGTTAGCACTCCACTTTGAGGGTTTAAAACTCCATAAAACAAAGTTACAAATTTATGTGATTCCGTGTATCGATATAGCAGGTTATTAACTTGGGATATGGTACGTTTCGGCGAGTGTGAGGTTTCGGCATATGCTTGCAGGGATGCCTGGACACTGGCCATCAAAAGCGCGGCGGGCATTCCTTTGCCAGAAACATCCCCTACGACTATACCAAGTTCACCCGATGGGAGTTCTATGAAATCATGATAATCCCCGCCTACCTGTTCGGCTGGCAGACTGAAAATTCCAATGTCGAGTCCATCTACGGAGGGGGATTGTTGGGGGAGTAGGCATTGCTGTATGCGCTGTGCCTCTGCCAGTTCATCTTCCAGATGCTGTTGAAAAAGCTTGCTCTCCTCTCTCAAACGCGAGTGTTCAACGGCTCTCGCCATTACTAACAGCATTTCCTCAGGGTATAAAAAAGGTTTGGGGATATAATCGTAAGCGCCGGCCTTCATCGCCTCGACAGCTATCCGCTCCGAACCGTGTGCAGTAATCATCACCACTATGGTATTTGGATAATCCTCCTTGATGTTCCTTAACAATTCCATTCCATCAATGCCAGGCATCATCAAATCCGTAACCACTATATCGAAAGACTGCTCACTCATAATCGCCATCGCCTCTGTGCCACTGGCAGAGGCCTCCGCCGAATATCCTTCTTCCCTGAGAAGAGCTGTTAATTCCCGCCTTATTCCTTTTTCATCATCAACAACCAGTATTTTAGCCATTTCTTTCCTTAAAACTCCGTCCCACTACTGAAATTAAACTGATTTACCTTCATCGCTGGCACGACCATACCTGAAGCCAAGACAAGTTCGGACATCATTTCTACATTGTTGAGCATCTCCAAAATTTTCTGATTGAACCGAAGATTTTTCAGTCCATACTGAATCTTGCCATTTTCAATCAAGAATGTGCCGTCGCGTGTCATTCCGGTGACAATCACTTGCATTGGGTCAACGAGGTTCTGATAGTGAAAATGAGTGGCTAAAATGCCTTTTTCGGTGGATGCTATCATCTCTTCCAGCGTAGCATCGCCGCCGTCCATGACCAGGCAATTTGGAAACGCACCGTAGCTATTGCTACCTCCCATGCCGTGTCCCGTAGGTTCAACGTTATGTTTGGATGCGGTGAGTCTATCGTAGACCAACCCGGCAGCGATACCATTTTTAATCAATTCGACGCGTTTAGTTGGAATGCCTTCGCCGTCATAGGGGCGACCCTGATGTAACTGGTGATAGACATCGCTGCTGAGTGAGGTGGATTCGCCAGTAATCTTCTTTCCCATTTTGCCCACAAGGTAACTCCTACCTTCGTCTACTGCTAAAGCATTGAAACTCATGGAAAGATATCCTATCAATCCAGCGGCAGCATCTGGTTCTAAAATGACGGTATATTTGCCCGGTTCAATTGTTCTGGGATGACAGCCGATTTTAGCCTTTCTGATGGCTATTTCAGCGAGTTTCTCCGGTTCGATATCCGCACTTTTACAGCCAGATTTCTGCGCCCAACCGGAGCTATCGTCGCCCATCACTGTTACGCTAAAGTTTACCGAAGAATTCTGATGGTAAGCAAACAGACCATTGGAATTGCCCATAGCGGAACACGAATTGCCGTTACTGAATACGCCTGCCGCTCTAAACTCCGCGGCTTTGCATAGCGCTATAACTTTGCTGATTTCCTCGGCACGTTGCATCGGTGAAATAGATTCTTCATGGTATGCTTCGACTGGCTGGTATGTCTGAGGTTCAGGAATAGGCAAGAGCTCTGGATTTGGCGGAGTAACTCTGGCTATTGCGATGGCATCCTCAACCGCTTTTTTCAATGAATCATCGTCAAATTTGCTGATGGATGCTTCGCCCATCCGTTTGTCGATTCTAGCTCGAACCCGTATGCCGAAACTGTTTTCAACGACATTTTGATGAATTTGATTCTCTGCAAAGCGAGTTAAGGCGCTGTGTCCACCGCCTACGAAGACTTCCGTTTCATCGGCAGTTGATGATATATTCAGAACTCTGTCAATAATCGCTTTTGCCGTGGTTTCAGTTAAGCATGTACTTTGTTTGTTAAACATTTGCCACACCTACCTTTACATTTCTAAATCTTGCCGGAGCAGCGCCGTGGGACATCTGTGCAACCTGCCCAGGCTGTCCTTTCCCACAGTTACTAAGTCCCCACAAGACAAAATAATCTTCATTGCAGATAGCATCGCATGAATTCCAAAATTCTACGGTTATGCCTTGATAGCTTGGATTTTTTAGAGGTTGAACTTTTTTTCCATTTTTAATCTCCCAGGCAATCTCGGTAGCAAATTGAAAATTCACCCGCTGCTGGTCGATGCTCCAGCTTTTGTTCGTCTCCATATAGGTCCCATCATTCGTATCAGCGATGAGTTCTTCAAAAGTCCAACCGCCAGGCATCAGGCTCATGTTTGTCATTCTTATCAAGGGTATATTGCGCCATCCATCGGCTCGCATAGCGCCATGACTTCGATTTCCACCGATTGCGTGTATCGTTTCTCTTGATGTCAGATATCCCACAAGAACGCCATCTTTGATTAGGTGCCATTTTTGGGCGGCGACGCCTTCATCATCATATCCTACGGTTGCCATGCCGTGGGGTATGGTAGAATCTGCGACGATATTTATAATCGGCGAACCATACTGTAATTTGCCTAATTTATCTATCGTAGCAAAGCTGGTGCCGGCGTAATTCGCCTCTGTGCCAAGCACCCGATCGAGTTCCGTTGGGTGACCGATAGATTCATGAATTTGCAAAGCCAACTGTGAACCCTCTAAAATTAAGTCGGTTGTTTTCTGTGGACACTGTTTGGCGGTTAGCAACATCGCCGCTTCCTCCGCTATTCGTCTGGTATTATCCAACAACGGCAATTCCTCTATCAGTTCGTATCCTTTCGTCATACCTTGTCCGCCGAAGGAAGATGGAAATGAACGCCGCTGCATATCTTCGTTACCCACAGCCGTCGCAGAGTAGCCAACTTCAGAAAACATCAACGTCTGTTCGATGAAACTGCCCTCGGTATTGGCAAAAAATTGATGTTCGCGAGTGAAATTCATCTGACTGTTGGCGACTTTAATCTGCTTGACCTTCATCATTTCCGTGTTTATTTTCAGCAGTAAGTCAAGCTTTTTTTCAATCCCCACTTTAAATGGGTCAATTTGAACTGGCGTTTGCCAGACATCTTGATGGGGTTCCTCCTGCGCAAGCCGCACAGCCTCCATAGTGGTAGTTGCGCTGGCTTTTGCAATTTCCACCGCCAGGGCGGCAATTTTCTCCACTTCCGATTTGTTTGTCTCACTGCTACTAGCAAATCCCCACGCTCCATTGGCAATTACTCTCACGCCAAAACCTAAATCATCATCTCGGTCAATTCGTGAAGGTTTTTCATTTTTCGCATAGACCGCTTCATTTTCAGTATGAATGATGCGAATATCAGCATAACTGACGCCATGCCGAGTCGCAGTATCTAATGCAAGGTCTGTTAGTTCTTTCATTGTATCTCCTTTCTCAATGTAAAACGTAAGTAATACATATAATTTTCACGTTTTACGCATTACGCTTTACATTTTATTATCCAATCATCACGCTCTCCGAAGGATATTCATAGCTTCCAGTCTCACGACTCCGCCCGATTGCCAACGCAAGGGTTAGCGGTCCGATTCTGCCGATAAACATCGTGATGATGATGATGATTTTTCCTATCGCAGACAATTTGGGTGTCAGTCCCGCCGAAAGTCCAACAGTTCCATAAGCTGAGAACAATTCAAAAATTATCTTGATAGGTTCGCCTTCTTCTGTAATCAAGAGGATGAATCCAAACGCGCCAAGCAGCAACAATGAAGCGACGATAATGACCAACGCTTTGTTGACAACATCGGAGGGAATTGTACGACGAAACATTTCAACAGTCCGTTTGCCTTTTAACATTGCTCCAAGAGAGCCGAGCAATGTCATGAAGGTGCTGGTTTTGATGCCGCCACCCGTTGAACCGGGCGAAGCGCCGATAAACATCAATATAATCAGCAGAAAATAACATGCAGAGGTAAGTTGAGAGATGTCTATTGTGTTAAAGCCTGCTGTTCGCGGTGTCACAGCTTGAAAGTATGCTGATAAAAGTTTATCCTTGAACGAGAATTCCGATAAGCTGTTATTCCACTCGGTGCTTAGAAACAAAATTGTTGCAGCTAAAATTAGAATTCCCGTCGTTATCAAGACAACCCTTGATTGCAAAGTCAGTCTGTTCCCACGTTTTTTAAAGACCTTGTAAAATCTGTCGTACCGCAAAAGATTGACGATAACGCCAAATCCAAGTCCACCAAAAATGATCAAAAAAGTGGTGATGATATTTTCAGCTATACTGCTATGAAAATGCGCCAAATTATCTTTAAACAACGAGAATCCCGCGTTGCAGAAGGCTGAAACAGAATGAAAAACAGAATAATACAACGTAGTGGTATGGTGTTTCCCAAAACCTGTGATTTGAGGATAAAATATGTCAGAGTCCACCCAGGTCAAGTAAAATGCGATAGCGCCTATTGCCTCAAAAATCATCGTCAACACTATAATATAGATAACAATTCGTGAAACTTTGCCCAGCGTTTGCGAACTTAAAACATCACCTATCAAGATGCGTTCTCTGATGCCCATACTTTGCCCGAGAATCAATGCAAAAGAAGTAGTTATTGTCATCAATCCCAAACCACCGACTTGAATTAATAACATCACGATAATTTGTCCCAGCAACGTAAATTCCGAGCCTGTATCCCTCACAATCAAGCCCGTCACACATGTAGCAGATGTCGCTGTAAATAGGGCATCCAGAGTGCTTATCGGCCTATCAGATGGGGTTGCATTCGGCATTTTCAGTAAAGCCGCGCCCACCAAAATAACAGATAAAAAACTCAATAACACAAGCTGCTCTGGCATGAGATCGAGGTGCATAATCCTGCCGCTTCCCTGGATTAGCTTCAGAATCAACGTGATGATGATATATGCTTGAACAATGACGATGTAACTTTTGGTAACCGAGACGATGTTAATCCGCAAATGGAGAGAACGGAGAATATGAACAAATTGAGGAATCTGAACGAGTTTTCTGAAAATCAATAACTGTATGAGAAAAAGTGAAAAAAGCGCAAACTCCAACCAATTACGTCGCAGGTGAATTATTTTATCCGGCGCGATGAACAATCTTAAAAATATCTCTGCTATAAAAATAATAATAATACCCCAATCAATTACATATAATGCCGTCTCTTGCCCATCGAAAACTTTGATGCCCCCTATGTCAATTAACAAGGACGTGACAGCAATAATCGCTACGACGGCCATGGTGATTGAAATAACGAATGTAATTTTATTTCTCAGTTCTGTGTCGATTGTCATTTGGTTTATTGCAGTTTAGACTTCCGAAGTATTCGAGACTTCGGAAGTCTAAAGTTTATTACACCATATAATCCCAGCGCCACGGAATACATGATGATGATTATGTGTAGACTAAATCCCGAAGCTATTGCAGCATCATTTGACGCTCCTAAGCTAATCAAAGCCCAGGCCCAAGGAAGTTCGATGGTGCCGAGACTGGCGACGCTCTGGATTGGAAACATATTGCAAAATGCTGTAAACCCCAGCGCGAACAGTATTTCCAAAATGCCCAGATTTAAGCCCATCGCCTTGACAAGGTAACATTGCATTCCAAAGCGAACACCTAAGATAACAACCGAGTAGGCAAATATACCGAGCAATCTCATGTTGAAAGATAGGTCAGTGAGTTCATGGACTATCCGCGCTGATTTATCCCCAACCCACGAAATCCCCCCGGCCCCCTTTAATAAAGGGGGGGATAATCGCTGAAATGTAAAAGAAATTCGTTTAGTTACACTCACGCAACGCTTGGGAAAAATGAGCGAAATGGAAACGATTGAAAGCAGCCCTAAAATCCCCAGAAAAGGGATAAGCAAAAAAGCTGTATATGAAATCTTTGAAGCCAATCGAGGTTTGAAATACCATGCTATGCCTACGATAAGTGTCAGTTGCAAGAGAATATCCAACACGCTGACGACCATCAACGACGCTACGCTTTTCGTTCTTGAAACTTTCTCCCGACTTTTTAGTAGGTATATGTATGATATATCGCCAGTACGCATCGGTAGAATATTCGTCCAGAATGTATGCAAGGCGATTATCCGAAAGAATCGCCTCAGAGGGAGATTAAGATTAAGAATCGATCGAAAACGGATGGTCTTCATCAGTACGAAGAAGGTATACATTAAAAACCCGATGATGATGGTTTGAATCGAAATACTTCCTAACGCTTGGGGAATGCGGCGGAGTTCAATACTCGATAGCAACAAATAAACAGCCACCAGAGCGATACCTGAAGTGAATATTAATTTTATGAGACGTTTTTTGTTGGTTCGCATTATTGAAAATCCAGGGAAAGAATAAGAAACTTAGTTTTGCGCGAAAACTCGGTTTCTATCAAAGGTTCAAATAATGAATTTTGTTTCCTTGAGAAAGAATATAGCAAATTTGGAATCATAACACAAGATTTTTCTAAAAATTCTGAAGTTTTTCACTTGATATCTTACCGAAATATTTGTATTGTATATTGTCCTAAGCAAAAGGAGAGTGTAGAGAATGAGCAATAATGTAAAAGTATCCATTGAAAGAGCGGGCGAAGATTTGAAGGCGACGGTAGCTAAAGCGATGCAGAACGCTGATTGTGAAAATGTTATTGTCCCGGGAGATGCTGTTTTAATCAAGCCGAATTTGAGCGGTTGCAGTATCAAGGGCTCAACGAGTATTTTGGTTATCAAGGCACTCGTGCAATGGGCTTATGATAGGGGAGCAAGCAAGGTAGTCATCGGCGAAGGCCCCGTCCGAATGGATAGAGAACGTCTGGAGAAGTATTTTGTGGATATTGGGATAGTCGAAACTGCAAATGAGGTAGGCGCTTCATTCGTGAACTTCGATGATTATGAGTATGTCATCCACAGAAACGTTTCTGAACATTTGCCCGAAGAGATAGGTATATCGAAGTTTGTATACGAGATGGACAAAATCATCAATGTGCCGATGTTGAAAGTCCATCCCTCAACGGTAGTTAC
>JACKQG010006096.1_pt1 | contig 12945 bp, 13 predicted proteins | sample 8237621 | NCBI WGS metagenome assembly JACKQG01 (sample SAMN15677084, study PRJNA649215) | marine metagenome | biome: marine; feature: Black Sea; material: saline water; isolation source: suspended particulate matter (SPM) from the Black Sea western gyre | collected 2013-06-09/2013-06-10 | depth...
TGATTGCTCAAGAGTTTTTTATAAAATATAAATTACCGCAATCCTTAGTTTTCTACTGATACATAGGATCTGTTATTTCTCTTTTTAGTAAATTTTACGGTACCAGCAGCTAGCGCAAATAAGGTATGATCTTTTCCAATCCCAACATTTTCGCCTGGATTATGTACAGTGCCTCTTTGTCTTACAATAATATTACCTGCAATAATTTCTTGTCCTCCAAAGATTTTCACACCTAATCGTTTGCTTTTCGAGTCTCTACCATTTTTCGAACTACCCGCTCCTTTTTTATGTGCCATTTTATTAAGTTTTTAAAAATTCTTAATTATTTATTCTCTTTTTTAACAGCTGGCTTTTTAGCAGCAGTTTTAGTTACTGGTGCTTTTTCAGCAGCTGGCTTTTTAGCTACTGGTGCTTTATCAACAACTGGTTTAGCTTCCTTTTTTGGTCCAACTTCTTTTGTTACAGAAGCATTTTCATCAATTTTCAGAATTTCTATTTTAGTTAAATACTGTCTGTGACCATTTTTAACTTTATATCCTTTTCTTCTTTTCTTTTTAAAGACAATTACTTTATCGCCTTTCAGGTGCTCAAGTACTTTTGCAGTTACCTTAGCTCCTTTTATAACTGGGGCGCCAACATTTATTTTACCAGCATTATCCATCAAAAGAACTTTATCAAAATCAACTTTTGATCCTTCTTTTGCTTCTAATCTGTGTACAAATATCTGTTGATCTTGTTCAATTTTGAATTGTTGCCCTGCTATCTCAACTATTGCGTACATTATTATTTATTTTAAAAAATGGAGTGCAAAAGTAAACAATCTAATAAAATAAGCAAGAATTTAATGGCTTTTTTTGAATGACTAAATTTCTGTAAAACATTCTATGCTATTATCTCGTTAAATAGACTAAATTTGCCTTTGAAAACTAATTTTGTTATGATAAAAAAAATAGCTACTTTAATACTAATAGCTTCCACTTCTATTAATGCTCAAGAAAGATGCGGAACTGAAGCAATTACCAAGCGTATGATGGAAATTTATCCTGAGTACAGAATTGCAAGAGAGAAGGTAAATGTTCAAACTGAACAATGGATTGCAAATCACCCTTATTATAGTGAAAAAACAATTATCACTATTCCAGTTGTAGTACATGTGGTTTGGAATACAAGTGCTCAAAACATCTCTGATGCCCAAATACAATCCCAAATAGATGTACTAAATAAAGATTATAGAAGAACAAATATTGATGTAATAAACACCCCTAGTGTTTGGCAAGCCATAGCTGCAGATTGTGAAATTGAATTTTGCCTTGCTACAACTGATCCAACCGGACAGCCAACAACAGGAATTACCCGAACCCAAACTACTCATGGCCCTTTTGGAATGGAAAGCGATATACATACTTCTTCTTTAGGTGGTAAAGATGACTGGCCAAATGATGATTATTTAAATATTTGGGTGTGTAATATTAGTAGCGGGCTTTTAGGTTATGCAACTCCACCGAGCAATTGGATTGGAGATGGTGATGGGTTTGTAATTGGATACAGATATTTTGGAACAACTGGGACGCTTTCACCTCCATATAATAAAGGAAGAACTGCCACGCATGAAATAGGCCACTGGCTCAATTTAGATCATCTTTGGGGAGCTTGGGGGAGTTGTGGTAACGATCAAGTTAGTGATACTCCTAAACAAGAAACAGAAAATTATTCATGTCCTGGATTTCCTTTAAATATAAATGCTTGCAGCACAACAAATACTAATGGTGATATGTTTATGAATTATATGGATTATACCAATGATGCTTGTATGAATCTATTCACTGCCGGGCAGAAAACAAGAATGCTTGCTGCAATAAATCAGTACAGACCAAATATGCTAAGCCATAATTTATGTAGTGGAACAACAAGTATCTTAGAAACAAAGTCTACAAAAAAAGAACTTGTAAAAATTATTGATATTTTAGGAAGAGAAACAAACAGACAACATTCAAACACTCCTTTATTCTATATTTATGATGATGGAAGTGTCGAGAAAAAGATAATTATTGAATAACTAATCTGCTAAATAATAAAAAGTTCAACTATGTAGTTGGGCTTTTTTTGTTTACCAAATACACTCCACTTAATATTATTACACAGCCAAGCACATGATAACTTGTAATAATCTCTCCATCTAAAACACCCCAAAAAATGGCTACAATTGGAATTAAATAGGTTATTGAGGAAGTAAAAATTGCAGAAGAACGGTTAAGCAATCTATTAAAAATTATTGCAGCCAAGGAAGTTCCTAATACAGAAAGCAAAGCAATATAACCAAGTGCTTTATAACCATCTGGATGAGTCTGTAACTGATATAAGAAACTAGTGTTAAAGGGATAAACTGCAGCTATTGGGCCAATAATCAAAAAGGCCAGGGCAGCTATTGAAGTAGGATTCAAATCCTGCAGGTATTTTTTGATCACATTAATACTTGTTGCATAAAAAATAGTTGCCAAAACAACCAAAAAAATATAGCCATTAAAAGCAAACCCATCTTTAAGAGTACTAAAAGCAAGAAATACAATGCCTAATAAACCCATGAAAATGCCTAAGATATTTGCTTTTGATGGTTTTGCACTAAAAAAATAAACGCCTAGAATAAGTGTAAATAAGGGCACTGTGCCATTCAATGTTCCAACTAAAGAGCTATCTAGCTCTGTTTGAGCTTTTGTAAATAAAAATGCAGGAATTCCATTACCTAATAATGCCGAAATGACTATAGGGAAATAATGTTTTGGTTTAACAAACTTAAAAGCTTGTGGCAAAAATGGTGTTAAAGAAACAAAAGCAATAACAATCCTTAAAGCGGCAACCTCCATGAAATCAAAAACCTCAAGACCTCTTTTCATTAAAATAAAAGAACTACCCCAAATCAAAGCTAAAAATGCTAATGATGCGTAATTCCTTACTGACTTTTCCATCTAAATGTCTCAATAATATGTTTTACATCTTCTTTCAGAAAGTTATTTATAGGCAAAATGGAATCAGTAACTTCAGTATTAAAATACAAAGCTCCTCTAAAAAAATGATTTACACTATCGGTTAAATAAAATTGAGTTGCGGTTGCTGTAACTCCATCATAATCATAGAGCAAGCCGTAAACTTTATCCTCATCATTAATATATACTGATTCCGAAATAGCATCCGCCTGCATATCATGTTTATAGGCAAGGCTTCTGGACTGTTCAATGTGGACTGCTAAGTTGCTTTCAATAGGCAGATAGGTAATATGAAGCACTCCATTTTGACCTGGAAACTCAAGATTATAAAAACAATCTTGATCTGTCTTTTTCAAATTACTATAAATTGGTTTTTCAAAAGAAAAGTCAGAGTCAACATCAATTTTTTCATACTCTTTAGCAGGCAAATCAATTTTAAAAAATGCTCTTGGTTTTGGAGTATAATTATCCGAACATGCCCCAAAAAATAAAGCCAGCAAAAACAGAATGCTAATTCTCATCAATAGTCACTTTTAAACGTTTAATTTTCCTCAAATCAGCAGATTCTACCACGATAGTAAATGGAGTAATTTTATAAACAGTTCCAATCTTTGGAATATTTCCCTCTAACTCTAAAACCAAACCTGCTAAAGTATCATATTCTCCTTTTATTTTATCAAAAAAATCTATTTCTGCTTTTGTGATTTTTAAAAAATCATTTAAGGATATTTTTCCTTCAAAAATATAATTATACTCATCTAATTTCGAATACACATTATCATCAACATCAAACTCATCATTGATTTCTCCTACAATTTCTTCAAGCACATCTTCCAAAGTAACTAATCCTGAAGTTCCTCCATATTCATCAACCACAATTGCTAAATGATTCTTTTTAGCTTGGAATTCTTTTAATAAATCGTTAAGCATTTTGGTTTCAGGAATAAAATAGGGCGCTCTGCATAATTTTACCCAATCAAAATCATTTTTTTCATTTAAATAAGGTATCAAATCCTTAATATATAAAATCCCCACTATCTTATCAATCCTCTTTTCAAAAACAGGTATTCTTGAATAACCAGAACTTATAATAATTTTCAGCACCTGAGTGAAACTAGTCTTTTTATCAATTGCCGAAATAGCAACTCTTGATTTCATAATTTCCTTTACATCCGTATTTCCAAACTCAACAATTGATCTTAGTATCCTTTTTTCTTCTTCTTTATTTTCGTGGTCGATTATATCAAGAGCTTTTGAGATTTCCTCAATAGATATTGGTGTTTGTTTTGATACTAACTTCTTATTAATAAAATTTGTGGATGCAAGCAACAAATAACTTAAAGGATATACTGCTTTTTTCAATGAAATTAATACTTTATTCGTCCTTAATGAGAATGCAACGGCATTATTATTTGCATATACTTTTGGCATTATCTCGCCAAATAATAACAACAACCCAGTAATAATTACAACTTGAAATACAAATTCCAAGCTAGATCCTTCTGGAAACCAAATTGCTATAGAAGTGAGATAAGTAGATATCACAACAATTGCTACATTAATAAAATTGTTTGTAATTAGGATTGTAGCTAAAAGTTCATTGGGATTTTGAAGAAGTTGGCGCACATTATCATTATCCATTTCTTCCAATTCTGCTGAAGTTAAAGAAAAATAAGCCACTTCTGATGCCGATACAAATGCTGATGACATTAGCAAAAATACAATCGCTAATAAACTTAAAAATATATTTACTCCAAATGGCTGGAGCTCTATACCACTAAAAATTGACAATAAAACATTGACGGGGACCTCTTCCAATTACTTTAAATCTAAATTAAAAGGGCAAGTCATCTTTGGGGTCGTCTGACTCAGAGGTATGTTCAACCGTACCTTCTGAGGATGATTTTCCCCCTAGCATAGTCATATTTTCACCCAAAATTTCAGTACTATATCTAGTAACCCCTTCTTTATCTTCCCACTTTCTAGTTTTTATTTTTCCTTCAACATAGACACTGGCTCCTTTTTTAAGATATTTTTCAGCCACTTCAGCCAAGCCTCTCCAAAGCACCACATTATGCCATTCTGTTTGGCTTACGCGCTCGCCTTCTTTATTCTTGTAATTCTCTGTTGTTGCTAATGAAAAATTAGCAACAGCAACACCATTATCTAAATACTTTACTTCAGGATCTTTTCCTAAATTTCCAACTAAAATAACTTTATTTACTCCCGCCATATCTAATTTTTTTTGAATTATACTTGCAGCAAATATACACAATTTCTAAATGATATTATGCGCTGTTAGAAATTTGTCGGTAAGTCTTGAAACAGGATAATTCTTAAGTTTTGATTTTTTTACAAAAGAATAATTTTCAAACTCAACTTCTTTAACATGTACTGTCCAAAATTGCGCATAAATATGCTGATGTGATAATTTATGAAGAAATCTTTCTGAAACTGACTCTATTTTATAATGTTTATTTTTAAAAAAATCAATCCACTCATTAGATGAGATAACTTCTTTCTCAGATTTTTTAGTTGAGTACTCTAAAAAAGGAAATTCATACAATCCTTTCCAAATTCCCGCATTTCTTTTTCCTAAAATTATAGCATCCTCATTTTGTACTACTAAGTAGTTTAAAAACCTCTTTTTGATTTTTAGTTTCTTTGACTTCACTGGAAATTTCTCAATACTATTTGTGTTGTAAGCAACACATTCAGAAATAAAAGGACAGAAACCGCATTTTGGCGATTTAGGGATGCATTGCAGAGCTCCAAATTCCATAATTGCTTGATTGTGCAAAGCAGGATTTTTAGTATCCAATAAATTTTGAGCTAGTGACTGATATTTTTTTTTGCCTAAAGTGATGTCAAATGGAATCTCAATACCAAAAACTCTACTTAAAACTCTAATAACATTGCCGTCAACAACAGCATATGGCAATCCAAAAGAAAATGAAGCGATTGCTCCAGCAGTATAAGTGCCTACTCCTTTTAATTTTAAAATATCATTATATGTTTTAGGAAAAATCCCGTTATAATATTGGGTAATATATTTAGCGCTAAAGTGCAAGTTTCTAGCTCTAGAATAATACCCCAATCCTTGCCATAATTTTAATACTTTATCTTCTTTAGCTTTTGCTAAATCAGTAACTGTAGGAAATGCTTTAGTAAATTTTAAATAATAAGGTAGGCCTTGTTCAACTCTTGTTTGTTGAAGAATAATTTCAGAAAGCCAAATGAAATAAGGATTATGTGTGTTCCTCCAGGGCAAATCTCTTTTATTAAAAGAGTACCATTGCAACAATATTCTACTAAAATTCATAACTTACTGATAAATAATATTGTACAAAAATTAAAAAATAAACACTACTTGCTGTAGAGCAAATTATTTTAATATATTTGCGGCTCAAAATTAATCAAGAAATTAACATAATAAAGTAAAGAAATGACAAAAGCAGAACTTGTTAGTAAAATAGCAGAAAAGACGGGAGTTGAAAAATTAACAACTCTAGCAATAGTAGAATCAATGATGAATGAAATTAAAAACTCAATATCAGCAAATGAAGCTGTATTCTTAAGAGGTTTTGGTACTTTCAAAGCAAAAAAGAGAGCTGAAAAAACGGGTAGAAATATCAAGAAAAATACAACTATCATTATTCCAGCACATAATATCCCTGCTTTTAAGCCAGCAAAAGTTTTTGTTGAAGAAATAAAAAAGAATTTAAAATAAACTTTTTTTATAAAAGTTATAACTATAAAGCATGGCAGGAGCTAAGAAAAAGAAAAGATTAAAAATTGCTACTCACAAACGTAAGAAGCGCTCAAGGAAAGATAGACATAAAACTAAATAAAATTTAGTTTATAACTAGATTTCTTTAACGAAAACGCCATGAAATACGATCTAATAATCGACTCAAGGCCTTCTGAAGTAGTAATTGCTCTTTTACGTGATGAACTTCTTATAGAACTTCATAAAGAAAAGCATGACAATAATTTTTCAGTAGGTGATATTTATCTAGGAAAAGTCAAAAAACTAAATCCTGGGCTAAATGCTGCATTTGTAAATGTTGGCTATGAAAAAGATGGTTTTTTACATTATTTGGATTTAGGCCAACAATTCAATTGCTTTAAAAAATTTACCAGACAAGCAATTGATAACAAACTCAATACTGCATCATTAAAAAATTTTAAAAAGGAAGCTACCCTTAATAAAAATGGGGTAATTACTGATGCTCTAAAGGGCGGAGATTTAATTTTAACTCAAATCTCAAAAGAACCAATTTCTACCAAAGGGCCAAGATTAACAACTGAAATCTCAATTGCAGGAAGGTATATGATATTAATTCCTTTCTCTGATAAAGTCTCTATTTCCCAAAAAATTGAAGATCCTGAAGAGCAAAAAAGATTAAAACAGCTAGTTAGAAGTATAAAGCCCCAAGGGTTTGGAGTGATTATTAGAACAGTTGCCATAGGTAAAAAAGTAGCTGAGCTAGATCAAGATTTAAAAAATCTATATAAAAAATGGCAAGGAATTAGCAAAAAACTAAAAGATGCTGAGCCATATACAAGAATTCATGGTGAGCTAAACAAAGCATCTGTAATACTTAGAGATTTATTAAATGCAGAATTTAATAGCATTTATGTTAATAATGCTGAACTACAAATAGAATTACAAGAATATCTATCAAGCATAGCTCCTGATAAAGAAAAGATTGTAAAATTGCATACGAAAAACACACCAATCTTTCAAGAGTTTAATGTTACCAAACAAATAAAAGGGGCGTTTGGCAAAAATGTAACTATGAAAAAAGGAACCTATCTTGTTATTGAACATACGGAAGCTTTACACGTTATTGATGTCAATAGCGGCAAGAAAGTAGATGCAAAAAAAGACCAAGAAGAAAATGCTATTGCTGTAAATCTTGAGGCTGCTGAAGAAGTAGCAAGACAATTACGCCTTAGAGACATGGGAGGAATCATTGTTGTTGATTTCATTGATATGAAACAAGAGAAAAACAGAATCCTCCTAACAGAAAAATTGAAAGAGGCAATGAAGACAGACAAGGCAAAGCACAATATACTTCCTCCTACAAAATTTGGCTTAGTACAAATAACTAGACAAAGAGTTAGGCCTGAAATGAATATAGATACTCAGGAAAATTGTCCAATGTGTTCTGGAAATGGAAAAATAGAATCTAGCTTACTATTAATTGATCAAATAGAGACAAAAATTCATAATCTAAGCGAAAGTGAAAAAGACATGATTCACATTTCCACACATCCATTTGTCGCTTCTTACATCAACAAAAAAGAGGGATGGTTTTCATTATCTATCAGTAAAGAATGGAGTAGAAAATTTGGAAGAAAAATCCTTGTTACTGGAGATGAAAGACTTCATCTTTTACAATACTTAGTAGTAAAATAGCCTAATTTTTTTCAGCAGTTACTATCCTTTTATACCAAATTATTAGTGGTATAACTACTAATAACATCATTACTAAGCCTATTAAATATCCAAATCTGATATTACTATCTATTTGAAAAAATGGCAATGTAAAAATGCCTATCAATAACATTCTTACAACAATATTTAAGGTATTGAAAACAGAATTTGTTCTTCCAATCAAGTTATTAGGAACATGATTAAAAAGATAGGTAGTTCTCAATATTCGAACACCAGCATTAGTAATTCCTATCAGAAAATTACCCAAAAAGAATAGCCACAAAATATCATAAATAGCCATCAGATAGAAAGCGAATGAGGCCACTATCATTAGAATTATTACTCCAATAACAGTATTCATTTTTTTAAACAACCTTAAAATCATCAATCCTGAAAACATAGCTCCAAATGCATAGTAAATTTCAGCAGAAGCAAAAACATTACCATCCATCTCCAAAAAATTATTTACATAAGAAGGTAATATAACATGAATCTCTACAAGTGCAAAAGCAAAAAGCATATAAGATGCTAAACCAAAAACAAAAATAATAGGATGATCTTGTAAATATTTAAAGCCACCTTTTAATCTCTCAAACAGCCCTTCAGTATGCCTTTTATCTTTTGAAATAGGAGTATATTTCATGTACATGAAAATAAAAATTACAACTAAATAAGTTATTGCATCCATTAAAAAAACCTCATGTATATCCCAGGCTTTAATATCAAATGGCAAGTTAAAATTTAAACCAGCTATTTCCAATCTGTTATTTTTCGTTCCTGTAAGCAATAAAGCTGCAAAAGCACCTGCCAAAACAGAAGTTACCTGCCCCTGAACTTCAATATAAGAATTTAGTTTTCCGTAATTTTTGGGCTCAGTAATTTCTTGTCCAAAAGCATATAGATTAGGAAAATGAATATTGTAGTTAAATATAGTGATTCCAAAAACTAAAATCACTAAAAAATCAGTTAAGGGAGCTATTTGAAAACCATATAAAGCTATACTCCCAATACTTAGCCCGCACACTATATTAATCACAATAAATAGATTTTTTCTAGAGTATCTATCAATTAAGGTACCAGCATAAATCCCCCAAAAAAGTGTTAAAAAAGTAATAATCAGGTATGAATTTGCAAAAAAGTCTGGTCGAGAAACAATTTTGACAAAATACCAAGGTATGGCAACCATACTTATGCCTTGGGCAATCCCCGAAATAATATTTGCTAAAAAAAGAAGGGAAATTGCTTGTCTATTTTTCACTGAGGCAAAAGTAGTATTTAAATTGAGAAATTGTATTTTTGAGTGATGCCCAATAAAAGAGTTTACGATATTAAAATTGCTATTGAACGGCTAAGAAATTATTGCGCATTGCAAGATAAATGTCAATGGGATGTAATTCAAAAAATGCAAGAATGGGGTTTACTTAAAATTTCCCAAGATCATATCTTAGAGCTACTTATTCAGGAAAAATATGTTGATGAAGAGCGATATTCACGCTCATTTTGTAGAGGCAAATTCAGGATAAAAAAATGGGGGAAAATAAAAATAACTAACGAACTGAAAAAAAAATACATTTCTGAAGTATGTATAACTAAAGGACTTGAAGAAATAAACGATTCTGAATATCAAGAAGAATTAGACAAACAATATCATAAAAAGAACGAGACCCTAAAAGAAAAAAATCAGTTCATAAAAAAGAAAAAAATAGCTGTCTATTTAATATCTAAAGGTTATGAAAGTAATTTGGTTTGGGATAAGTTAAGAGAGTTAAAAGAATAAGTATTTTTGCAATATGGTAACAAAAGAGCACTTAAAAACTTTAGTATCTAGACGTGATGAATTGTATAAATTCCTTAACATTTTAACTAAACAAGCACAAGCCGATTCTCTTGAAAAAACCACACAATCAGCAGATTTTTGGGAAAAGCCAAAAGAAGCAGAAGTAATTTTAAAACAATTAAGTGCTCTTAAAATCTGGTTAAACGCTTACAATTTAGTTACACATAATATAGATGAGCTTCAGGTGCTACTTGAACTTAGTGCAGAAGAAAACGAACTTGAATTACAATTAAAAGCTACAATTACATCAATTGAAGATTTAGAGTTTAAAAATATGCTTAGCGCTGAGGAAGATAATTTATCAGCAGTTATGATGATAACCCCAGGAGCGGGAGGCACTGAAAGCCAAGATTGGGCAGAAATGATTATGCGAATGTATCTGATGTGGGGCGAAAAAAACTACTACAAGATAAAAACCCTAGATGTTCAAAAGGCTGAGCCAGTTGGGATTAAATCAATAACATTAGAGTTTGAAGGCGATTTTGCTTTTGGTCATTTAAAAGGTGAAAATGGAGTTCATAGATTAGTTAGAATATCCCCATTTGATTCCAATGCTAAACGCCATACTTCATTTGCATCAGTATTTGTTTATCCTTTGGCTGATGATAGTATTGAAATCATTATAGACTCTTCTGATATTAGCTGGGATACTTTTAGATCTAGTGGTCCTGGGGGGCAAGGTGTAAACAAAACCGAATCGGCTGTTAGATTAAAACATGCCCCAACAGGAATTACAATTGAAAATTCAGAATCAAGATCTCAATTAGAAAATAAAGCAAAAGCAATACAGCTATTAAAGTCACAGCTTTATGAATTAGAAATACGAAAAATACAAGCGGAAAAAGACAAACTTAATAAAACTAAGAAAAAAATAGAATGGGGATCTCAAATAAGAAATTATGTACTTCACCCCTATAAAATGGTAAAAGATTTAAGGACAAATCATGAAAGCTCAAACCCTAATGCTGTTTTAGATGGAGAAATAAACCCTTTCATCAAATCATATTTGATGGAATTTGGCCAAAAATAAAAATCAATTGTGAAAATTAAAAAAGAAATAATAGAAAAACAGATATCCAGAGAATGGACTAGATTTATTTAGGAATTTGATCATTGTTCAATTTTCCTTCCTTATACCAAACATAAATAAAATACGGAATAATACTTGAAAGAAAAAGAAGACACCAAAAAGCCATTAAAAAAACAAAAACAAAGATTAAAAAGCCTAGAAATTTCATAATTAGTAATTTTGCACAAAGAAACAACAAGAAAAAAGAATATCAAAACATTTTAAGATGAAATATAGAATTGAAAAAGATACTATGGGGGAAGTAAAAGTTCCTGCAGATAAATACTGGGGAGCACAAACCCAGAGAAGTAGAAATAACTTCAAAATAGGTTGTGAAGCAAGTATGCCTCTAGAAATCATTTATGGTTTCGCTTATTTAAAAAAGGCAGCAGCTCATACTAATTGTGAGTTAGGAGTTCTTTCATCAGAAAAAAAAGATTTAATTTCTAAGGTGTGTGATGAGATTTTGGAGGGAAAACATAATGACCAATTTCCTTTAGTTATTTGGCAAACAGGAAGTGGTACCCAAAGTAATATGAATGTAAATGAAGTAATTGCAAGCAGAGCCCATGTAATTAATGGAGGGAATTTAGAAGATGCTAAAAAAACAATTCATCCCAATGATGATGTAAATAAATCTCAAAGCTCTAACGATACTTTTCCAACAGGGATGCATATTGCAGCTTACAAAATGATAGTAGAAACTACTATTCCTGGAGTAACACAACTAAGAGATACTCTTGCTTCAAAATCAAAAAAATTTATGAATGTTGTAAAAATTGGTAGAACTCACCTTATGGATGCTACCCCTTTAACTTTAGGACAAGAATTTTCAGGATATGTTTCTCAATTAGATCACGGATTAAAAGCATTAAAAAATACTTTAACTCATCTATCAGAATTGGCTCTTGGAGGGACTGCAGTTGGAACAGGAATTAATACTCCAAAAGGATATTCGAAAGTTGTAGCAAAATATATTGCTGACTTCACAGGACTTCCTTTTATTACGGCAGAAAACAAATTTGAAGCATTGGCTGCTCATGATGCAATTGTTGAAAGTCATGGAGCTTTAAAACAAGTAGCCGTTTCTTTAAATAAAATTGCTAATGACATCCGAATGTTAGCCTCAGGACCAAGAAGTGGAATTGGAGAAATTTTTATTCCTGAAAACGAACCAGGCTCTTCTATTATGCCAGGCAAAGTAAACCCAACACAAGCTGAGGCCATGACAATGGTTTGCGCACAAGTAATGGGAAATGATGTAGCCATTACAGTTGGAGGTATGCAAGGGCATTATGAATTAAATGTGTTTAAGCCAGTAATGGCTGCTAACTTCTTGCAATCAGCTAGATTAATTGGTGATGCTTGCATATCTTTTGATATAAATTGCGCTATCGGAATTGAACCAAATTACGAGAACCTAAAAAAGAATTTAGACAATTCTTTAATGCTAGTTACTGCTCTAAACACCAAAATTGGTTATGAAAAAGCAGCCAAAATTGCTAAAACTGCTCACCAAAATGGAACAACCCTAAAAGAGGAGAGCATTAATTTAGGTTACCTCACTGCTGAAGAATTTGATGCTTGGGTAAAACCAGAAGATATGTGTGGGAAT
>JACKQG010006097.1_pt1 | contig 12944 bp, 10 predicted proteins | sample 8237621 | NCBI WGS metagenome assembly JACKQG01 (sample SAMN15677084, study PRJNA649215) | marine metagenome | biome: marine; feature: Black Sea; material: saline water; isolation source: suspended particulate matter (SPM) from the Black Sea western gyre | collected 2013-06-09/2013-06-10 | depth...
AATCGCTGAAACAAAGCCGTATGCATACATTCAGAAGCCCTTTGACATGGGGCAGCTGATGCAGGCAGTAGAGGGGAGTTTAAGTTAAGAGAATCCCTTTGCTGTGGAAAGCGAACCCGCTCACACCATATGAAAGCCAGGTTCACTCTTGCACTGGCACTTCTACAATTACAGTTGTACCTGTAGCTTGCTTCGACTTTATCTGCAAGTGGCCTCCGATGAGGCGTGCTCGTTCTTCCATCCCCAACACACCCAGCTTCCCCTCTCTAACCAGATCCCCAGTCAATTTGGGTACTGAAAAACCCTTACCATTATCCGTGATAGTCATCCTTATACTACTTGCATCTGACTCTACTATGATGCTGACCTCAGAGGCTTCAGCGTGCATGCGAACATTATTCAAAGCCTCCTGAGCAATGCGGAACATGACTAGCTCCGTTTCTGAAGCAAGTGGAGGCAACGTGCCCGCTTCCACTTCAGCTTCGATTCCCAGTTCCTTGCTAAATTCCTCAACTAACCAGTTCAAAGCTGGCACCAGCCCCATCTGGTCCAAGATGCTGGGCCTCAAGTCTCGGGCATAGCGCTGTAGGCTTTGGTAGACCTCATCGGCTATGCCATGCACATGCTCTAGCTCGCTTACTACCGCCGTTGGTAACTTGCGCCCAGCTTCGGAAATAAGAATATCGAGCCGATGCGATAGTAGCAGTATGGACTGAGCAACGTCATCATGCAATTCGCGGGCAATGCGCTTCCGTTCTTCTTCCTGAGCCGTAAGGTTCTTATGAATTTGAACACGAAGATTGTCCCTCAATCTTCTTTCTTCAGTTACATCCCGGGCAATATTCAGAAAAGCACTTGGCTTATTATCCACCTTGATTAGCCGGGTAGCTAATTCAAGAATTGCTTCCGTTTTACCTTTCCCAACTATATGTTGCTCATAGCGCTGCTCTACAGTCTCACCTTCCATAAGCTTAGCCTTCACTTCTCTGGCTAAACGTAATCCCTCTGGGGAAAGGAACTGGGGGACTTCTTTGCCCACTATCTCGCTTGGATGATACCCAGTGAGTTTCTCACAGGCCTTATTCGCTATAACTATCTTGCCCGCAAGGTCATGAACCCAAATAGCATCGCTACCATTGGTAAAAAGCTCTTCATAGTCTTCCCGGGATGATCTCAAGGCTAGTGTGATTTTCCGCAGTTCCTCTTGTTGTCGCTGAGATCTACGGTGCATTTCGATTAATGCAACGCTCAAACCGGCAATAACAAGTGTAGCGATGGTCTCCATTAGAGCATCTCTCGGGTTGGGAGAGATAACCAGAGCTCGTGATAGCATCAGCAGAGCGGAAACTAGCCATGTTGCCACGCCAACCTTGACTCCTAATGTCCAGCTAGCATAGGCTACAAGCAAAAGGTAGATAAATCGCTCTATGACATGTCGTGATAAACCAAGAAACAGAGTAACGCGTGCTTCGCCTACAACAGGTACTCCAATCAGAAGCTCATGGTAATGAGACAAACTCAGGACTAGGAAGACGAAGACTATGCACGAGATATGAAGATTTCGCCATCTGCCTGACATTGCTGTGGATAATCTCCCTCCATTACTTGTTAAGGCAAATGTGCCAATACGTCAAACGCTTCTAGCCTTCTGGGCTACCTTCCTGCTGGATCTCTTCCAAGGCAACCAGCCCCAACCGTAGAGCTTCAACGAGGGCCTGACTGCGTGAGACTACATTCATCTTGGTGAAGATATTGGACATGTGCGCTTTAACAGTGCGTATACTGAGGGATAGTCTCTCAGCTATCTCTTTATTGCTCATGCCTGTAGCCAGCAGCTTCAGCATTTCTGTCTCCCGGTCACTCAGAAGCTCGTTTACCTTGGGCTCCGTAATCCCAGCCGATCTAGTCATAGCTCGCTTGAGCAGCTTCTCAATGATTCTGGGATGAAGCACCGACTCACCAGCTCGTATAGCTCGTATAGCCTGTACTAAGTCTTGTCCTCGAGCACTCTTCAGCAAGTAGCCAGCTGCTCCCGCGTCAAGTAATCCTATGACGTAATTCTCATCGTCGTAGGCAGTGAGGATCAATATGGCTGTATTGGGAGCAACCTTCTTGATCTGCCTGCTAGCTTCAATCCCGTCAATGTTGGGCATCATAATGTCCATCACCACGATATCTGGCTTCAATTTGGAAGCCAGGTTGATAGCCTCTTCGCCGTCACTTGCCTCACCTACTACCTCTATGTCTTTTCGACTAGAGAGTGTCTGGCGCAGTGCTTCTCGCAGTAACGGATGGTCATCGGCGATTAAGATTGTGGTCTTCGACCTCACTTTATCATAGCTCCAAGCTGACTCAACACCAATTATAAGGCATGCAGGATTAAAGAGCCAATACCAATGGTATAAATGTGAGTCTCTTGAAGTGTCATTCCTTTTTCCTTCTGCCAAATGCCTAATACCTTCGGACATGACCAAAGTTCCACCAAAATTAAAACCTAAGACCGATGAGAGATACCTTGGCAATTGTTATAGTTATTTTAGAAACGCAAATCAAAAAAGAAAGGAGGTGGTGAAAATGGCTAAGGCAGCTAATACAACAAGCGAAGGAATTACCAAAGCGATCGATGAGATCCTCGGAGAACGTACTGTCCCCTCAAAGGGAAGCGCGGCTGCAAGAGAGGCAATACTGGCCGTATTGGCTAGGGCAGCCGATGAGCCCGACTTCCTGCGCAGCTTAGCAGATAACCCCCACGAAACGCTTAGAGAGTATTATGCACTGACTTGGGAAGAAAGAGCCGCTTTAGCCAGCGGCGATATCCAGAAGATTGAAAGCTGGGTGGGTAAGCTGGACAAGCGCCTGGCGACTTGGCTATGGTGCCGATTATCTCAGGAGAAATGGTAGAAAGCGAGGCATAAAATGACGAAGCTCTCAGTAGTGCAAGATACTTGGGTGCCTTTGCCGGAGCAAGAGGCTACCATCGAGGAACGGTTAAATGAGATTTTGTCCTCCTACCAAGGTAGGGACGATGAACTTATTCCCATTATGCAGCAGGTTCAACAGCAATTTGGCTATCTGCCTGAGCCGGTGATAAAACAGATAGCTAGATTCCTTCATTTACCAGACATCACTATCTTTGGGGTGGCCACATTCTACGCCCAATTCAAACTTGTTCCAACAGGGAGAAACATTATTAGGGTGTGCCGGGGAACCGCCTGTCACGTACGCGGGGTAGCACGTATCCTGCAAGAACTGGAGAATCAGTTAGGCGTAAAACCTGGAGAAACTACGGCCGATCGTGAATATAGCTTGGAGACTGTGGCTTGCTTTGGTGCCTGTGCCTTGTCACCGATCATGGTGCTCGATGACAAGGTTCATGGCAAGATGACAACGCAAAAGGTGAGAAGCATTTTAGATGCAACTGGCAGCTCAAGCGAATTAAAGGATGGCTGATTAATGCAGTAATGAGCGTGAGGTGAATCATGGATTTCAAGCAGATTCAAAGCTACTCAATGTCAGAGTGGGAAGCTACGCAGAGGGGCGAAAAACCCTGCATTTTGGTGGGGATGGGAACCTGCGGTATGGCTGCAGGCGCCGAAGATATAATTGAAGCACTGAATGAGAAGTTGACCCAGCGCTCTATTCAAGCTGATATTGTTCGAGTTGGCTGTATTGGTCTCTGCTACGCTGAACCCCTGATTGAGATAGTTAAGCCAGGCAAGCCAAGCGTCCTCTACGGCAACCTTACCCCTGAGCTTATATCCGAAATAGTCAAGGACTACCTAGTGGCTAATAATCCACGTTCTGACTTGGCTCTGGGGACCCGTGGCGAAGGCACTTTGGAGGGTATACCCAGGCTGTTCGACTCGCCGGTGCTAAAACCGCAGGTTCGCATTTCCTTGCGCAATTGTGGAAACATCGATCCAGAAAACATAAACCATTATATAGCCAATTCTGGATATGAAGGCTTGGCTAAGGCACTAAGAATGAATCCCCAAGAGGTGATTGATGAGGTCAAGAAATCTGGGTTGCGTGGTCGTGGCGGTGCCGGTTTCCCTACCGGGGTTAAATGGCAGTTCTGCCACGATGCCCCTGGCGATGTTAAATACGTAATATGCAACGCTGATGAAGGTGACCCGGGAGCATTCATGGATCGGGCACTTCTTGAAGGTGACCCGCATGCTGTGCTAGAAGGAATGCTCATTGGTGCCTATGCTATCGGTGCAACGGAAGGTTATATTTACATCCGAGCCGAGTATCCACTGGCGATCAAGAGGCTGAAGGCTGCTCTTAAACAGATGGAGGAGTACGGGCTACTCGGTGAGAACATCATGGACTCTGGATTTAACTTTCATATCAAGATAAAAGAGGGGGCAGGTGCGTTTGTCTGCGGTGAAGAGACAGCTTTAATGGCTTCTATTGAAGGCAGTCGGGGGATGCCTCGCTCTCGGCCTCCATTCCCAGTCCAATCTGGTTTATGGGGAAAGCCAACAAACATCAACAATGTAGAGACTTGGAGTAATGTCTCAGCTATTCTCCAGAAGGGTGCTGAGTGGTATACCAGCTATGGCACAGAAAAAAGCAGGGGCACTAAGAACTTTTCTCTGGCGGGTAAAGTCGTGCGCACCGGACTTATTGAGGTTCCGATGGGAATTACTTTGCGTGAGATTGTCTATGACATAGGGGGGGGCATTGCTGAAGATAAAGCCCTCAAGGCTGTTCAAACCGGTGGTCCTTCAGGTGGTTTCATACCAGCAAGTTTAATAGACCTCCCAGTTGACTATGAGTCTTTAGCCCAGGCTGGCTCAATTATGGGTTCCGGGGGGATGGTGGTGCTAGATGAGGACACCTGTATGGTCGACATGACCAGATTTTTCCTCACCTTTACCCAGGCTGAGTCCTGTGGCAAGTGTATTCCATGTCGTTGGGGGACTAAACAAATGCTGGATATCTTGGAAGATATAACTAATGGAAGAGGCAGACCAGGAGACATTGAGTTGCTTCAGGAATTGGCTGAATCAGTTAAAGATGATTCTCTCTGTGGTTTGGGGCAGACCGCTCCCAACCCGGTGCTTACCAGTATTCGTTACTTTCGGGATGAATATGAAGAGCATGTTAAGGAGAAACGTTGTCGTGCTTATGTTTGTAAAGAGCTGATCTCATACTATATCGACCCTGATAAGTGCCAAGCTTGTTTAATCTGCCTTCGCAATTGCCCGGCACAAGCTATCATCGGCGGTAAGAATCAGATTCACGTGATTGATCAGGATAGATGCACTAAATGTGGCACATGCTTTGAAATATGTCCCTCTCGCTTTAGCGCGGTAAGGGTGATATCAGGGGAGTCGGTGCGTGAGACCCTTCCGGTAAAAGAGAAAGTCCTGGTCAGAGCGAAGAAGTAAAACGGGGGTTTATAATGAGCACTGTTATTGAAACCATCGATGAGAAAAGAGCGGACACGATCACCGTGACCATTAACGGTAAAGAGGTCAATATCAAGAAGGGGGTTACCGTGCTTGAGGGAGCCTTGAGCGCCGGTATCTACATTCCCACGCTTTGTTATGACCCGGACCTCACGCCCTACGGCGCTTGCCGACTATGCGTGGTTGAGATTGACGGAATGCGCGGATTGGTTAGCTCTTGCACAATACCGGCAACTGAAGGAATGGCAGTATACACCGACACGCCGAGGGTAAACCAATCACGTTGCATTACCATGGAACTCATCATCGCCAATCATCACGGCGACTGTCTCACCTGTACGAAAAACCAACAGTGTGAGTTGCTGAGAATCGCTCAATATCTTGGAATGGAGCAGGAGCATATTGACCGGCTACGGAAGAGCACCCAGGTGCTTCCTATTGACGACAGCCATCCAGCATTTATTCGTGACCCCAACAAATGTATCCTCTGTGGCATATGCGTGCGTGCTTGTCATGAAATAGCTAGCGTAGATGCTATTGGTTTAGCCTTCCGGGGTAATTCGACAAAAGTGACTACTGCTGGCGATAAACCCATTATTGAGTCTATTTGCAAATCCTGCGGGGAGTGCATTGCTCGATGTCCTACCGGTGCGCTAGTGCCCAAATACGAGAAGCCACCCGCCAAAGAAGTTAAAACCATTTGTCCTTATTGTGGCGTTGGTTGCTCACTCTATCTAGGTGTTCGAGATAATACGATTGTTTCAGTCCGTGGTGACCCTGAGAGTTCAGTGAATAACGGCAGCCTGTGCGTTAAGGGGCGCTGGGGGTATGATTTCATTGCTCACCCTGAGAGGCTAACCACACCGCTCATCAGACTAGATGGCGTTTCGCGGGGAGCAGCTCACGATGGTCAGGTGCGTGACCTCTTCCGCGAGGCTACCTGGGATGAAGCTCTTGAACTCGTGTCAAAGAGGCTACTTGAAATCAAACAAACTTACGGACCAGACAGCCTCGCTTGCCTTAGCTCGGCTAAGTGCACCAATGAGGACAATTATGTGATGCAGAAATTCACCCGTGGCGTCCTAGGCACCAATAACATCGACCATTGTGCTCGCTTGTGCCATGCTTCCACCATAGTTGGTGCTCTTGCCGCTTTCGGTCAAGGCGCCATGAGCAATTCTTACGATGATTTGGAGAAGACCAACCTTTTCTTCGTCATCGGCTCCAATACCACAGAATGTCATCCGATTATTGGGTCAATAATCAAGCGAAGAGTCAGGGCTGGCGCTGCCAAGCTCATTGTAGCTGATCCTCGCTCTATTGAGCTGAGCGAATATGCTACCGTTGATTTGCATCATCAGCCAGGAACCGATGTTGCCCTATTGAATGGCTTGATGCAGGTGATTATAAGGGATGGACTTGAGGACAAAGACTTCATCCAGGAGCGCACCGAAGGCTTTGAAGAGATGCAGAGGCTGGTAAAGGAATATACTCCTGAGGTAGTGGAGGAAACAACTGGAGTCCCTCAGTCTGACATAGAGGCTGCCGCCCACCTGTTCGGAGAAGCCGACAGTGCCTGCATACTCTATGGAATGGGAATAACTCAGCATACTACGGGGACAGACAATGTAAAAAGCGTGGCAAATTTGCTTATGCTTACCGGCAATATTGGTCGTGAGGGCACCGGGTTCAGCCCGCTTCGGGGACAGAACAATGTACAGGGTGCCTGCGATATGGGAGCGCTTCCAAATGTTTACCCCGGCTACCAAAAGGTCGATGACCCTTCGGTAAAGGCTAAATTCGAGACTGCCTGGGGGTGTGAATTGAGCGACCGTCCTGGGTTGGTAGCTACTGAGGTAGCTGATGCCATCTGCAGGGGCGACCTCAAGGGGCTGTATGTTATGGGTGAGAATCCTATGTTAAGCGAACCTTACCTAGAGCATACCCAACGCGCACTTGAGCAGATTGAATTCCTGGTGGTTCAGGATATCTTCCTCTCTGAGACCGCTTGGCTGGCTGATGTCGTTTTCCCTGCGGCTGCGTTTGCTGAAAAGGATGGTACCTTCACCAATACTGAGAGACGAGTTCAGCGAATAAGACAGGCGCTCCAGCCGCCTGGAGAAGCAAAAGTCGACTGGCAGATCATTTCTGCCTTAGCAGAGAGGATGGGGAAGCCATTCGGTTTCAGGAGTGCTGCTGATGTCATGGAAGAGATCGCGTCCCTTACCCTTATCTATGGAGGCATTCACCTCGATCGCCTTGAAAAAGGTGGCTTGCAATGGCCTTGTCTTGACACCTCCCACCCGGGAACACCATTTTTGCACCAGGGTAGCTTTGCTCGAGGACGAGGCAAGCTCCATGCCGTAGACTATACCCCACCGATCGAATCAGTATCCAAGAATTATCCCTTGGTTCTCACTACCGGGCGATTACTTGAACACTGGCATACAGGCACTATGAGCCGTCGCTCCAGGGTGCTCGCTGAACTTCGACCCAATGGCGTTGCCGAAATGCATCCAGATGATGCAACTAAGCTTGGATTGCTCGAGCACGACCTCATAACGCTAACCTCAGAAAGAGGCCGATTGGAAACTACAGTCCATATTACCGAGAAATCACCCCCAGGGGTTGTTTTTATGCCCTTCCACTGGCGCGAAGCGCCAGTGAATGTTCTGACTAACAATGCTCTTGACCCAGTTGCCAAGATTCCTGAGTTCAAAGTATCTGCGATAAACGCCGTTTTGGCAGTGCTTGACAGAGCAGCACAGGATAATGCTTTCCTAGCCCGGTTGGCTGAGAATCCTGTTGAGGCTTTGAAAGAATACGAGCTGACCACTGAAGAGAGAGCCGCGATAGCAACTGGAGATATACGCAAGGTAGAGTCATGGGTGGGCAAACTGGATGAGCGACTCAAGACATGGCTGATACTGAGACTATCTCAGGAGAAATGGTAGCCGAGAGCAGGCTTGAGAACGAGTTGGCGATTTGGCTCAAAGCACTTGCCGCTGAGGAAGCGTTCCGAGATTTCTTATCACCTAAAGGTTGCGCCTATATTCATAATATGATATCTAAACTTTCGGCCTTGCGTTTTTTGGCTATGATTCCTCTTGCCACTGCTCTCAGGCAGAACTCCAAGAAAATCGGGGGCAATCTGGCACCCTTACCCGATTTCACACCAAGGGTACAAATATGCTTCCTGTAATAGTCCTCGGCTTTGATGAGCGCGACCTGGGAAATGCTTTGCGCTATCCACGAGGCTATGCACCAAGGTCTGCATTTAGCTCATGAATGATCTTTTCAACACAAACAGGGATCGCCTCTCTAACCTCGGGTGTGCATTCCTCGCTGAAGGTGCTCACATCTGTCACCTCGATGGCAAAGATGACGATTTGCCGGGGCAGAGCCAGGCCCAACCTATTGCCGAACTCAAGAGCGGTAGCGAAGTTAACATCATGAGGTGAGGCAGCGTGCCGGGTGGCATCAAACGCTTCTGGATCAAGCCGGTGAATCTGCCCCACCTTTCCACCCACGGTCTGAATGGCGTCAATGATGATGGCTCGATCGTAGCCAACCAGCAGGTCCAGCAGGCTCAGACCACCCACGCTGGTCTCCATAATTGTTATCTCTTGTTGGTCAAGCCTGTGTTCGAGTTCTGCGGCAACGCGAAGGCCTACCCCGTCATCACTTAGGATCGGGTTACCCAACCCCAGGACAAGCGTCTTCATTTCCCCACTCTTTTGCGGCATGCGCCATTGCTAGGGCCCGAGCGGCTCTCAGTGCAGATGCCGGCTCAGCCTTTTTGCCACTTCACCCTTGCTGCCCTCTTCTTCCTTGGTTGCTAGTAAACTATTCAAGTAATTCCCTTATCGTCGCTTCTACCAGTCTGGCATGTGCCGAACTAGTCCTGTGAGGTAACACCGAGCAGCTGGATGTATGCTTGACGCAGTCTTGCTGCTACTACGCGTGCTATAGCCCGCATACTCTACAGCCTATCTCAGGTATTGTCCCTTTCTATCCTGTGATTTCTCTATCTGTGTGGGTGGTGGTTGCTGGTAGAGTTGACTCACAAGCGACGCAACTTGTCCTAGCCTGTCTCCGCTGCCACTTCTTCGTGGTAGGCCATTGGCAAAAACCGGTAGGCCAGCACAACGACCAGCAAAGCATCGGCGACAAGTCCCACCGAAATAGCCAACTCCATCCAGTGAGGGAAGTAGGTAAAGCCTGGTCGCATGTCTAGAGCAAGCATGCTCGCATTGAAGCGGTTAAGCACCAAGCCAATGACGACCAGCACCGAACACCAAAACAACTGCCTCCTGCTTTGCCTCACACTGGCTAGCGAGAAGAGGACGATAGGCAGGACGACCCCCACGGTGATCTCCGCCCACCACAAGAGGTTGTGTGGGTACCCGGAGAAGAGCAGGCCCAGTTCTCCCGCCACCATCAGGTCTACCAATTTCAACAGCAGATAGAGGCCCAGGATGTAGGGAATTGCCCTGGCCAGGCCGCTCAGGACATCCAGGTCTAGCTTATGGCCGAAGGCCCGGTTGCTTAACGTCGACTCGAAGATCACCATCGCCGGCCCCACGGCCACAGCCGATGTAAGGAAGAGAATCGGCAAGATGGGTGAGTACCACAAGGCATGCAGCGTATCTGGCATCAGCAGCAACATCGACCCCAGGGAGGACTGATGTAACGTTGACAGGACAACGCCGGTGATGACCAGGGGAATCTGGATCGCCCGGATTATGCGCAGGGGAACACGCCAGTTGAAGCGCTCAAAGACAGCGGGGCTGAACTCAAGAGCTAGCACCGCCGTATATGTCATCACGCATATCGCGACCTCGAACAGAGGGGAATGGACGTTCCAGTAGATCATGGCGTGCCAGATGTACCAGGGTTGTCCAAGGTCCACCAACAGGGCAAGGACCACCAGCGTGTAGCCCAGAAACGCGGTCAGGACCGCTGGCCTGACCACGGCATGGTATTTTCTTAGGTTGAAGATGTAGACCGCCCCGGCCAGGGTGAAGCCCCCTGCTGCCAGGGCAACGCCGCAGTACAGGTCGAAGCTGATCCAGAATCCCCAGGCGCGGCCGTCGCTCAGGTTAGTGGTCGCCCCGAGCCCATTGAGGTAACGAAGGACTATCGGCACGAGACCAAGGATAACCAAGCCGCTAAGGATGGAGGTGCCGAGAGGGAGTGAACGTGTCCGTTGTATCATTTCACCTTTTCTCCTTGTTTCTCTTCGTCACCGGCTTCTGCCTGGCTTATCTTCTCCCGACGTTTGAAGAGCCAATAGAACCCGGACATAGCCGCTGCCACACCCAGGAGCACCGGCGGAACGGCACCCATGGCGCGCTCAGTATTGATGGTCACCGGCTCGGAGCGGAGGGTTGGGAACCCCAGCTTTTCAAAGGGGACGGGAGACAGATACATCCAGGATGTACCTCCTACCTCTTTTTCTCCGTAGATATGGTCTACGTATTTGTCCGGTGTGGCCGCGATGCGCCTCCTGCCCTCGGCGATGAGTTCCTCTCGGTCGCCGAATTCGAGGGCGCCAGTAGGGCACGTCGTTACGCAAGCTGGCTTGAGGCCCCCACCCTGCCGGTCAGCACAAAAGGTGCACTTGCGGATCCAGGGGATCGGCTTGTCCCACTCAAAGTTCGGCACGCCGAAGGGGCAAGCCACCATGCAGTAGCGGCACCCAATGCATTTGCGGTCGTCGTAGATTACCGGACCATCGGCTGTCTTGACTAAAGCGCCCACAATGCATGCCGTCGCACAGGCCGGATGTTCGCAGTGCATGCACTGGAGCTTGGCAAAGACCCACTGGAACTTGCCGTCATGTTCCAATTCCGTAAAATGTATTTTGGTAAAAGTGTAGGCGGACATTTTGGGCGGGTTCTCATAAGTCCCCTGATTGGTGGTGACCTCCGCCGGCAGCTCATTCCACTGCTTGCAGGCCACCTGACAGGCTCGGCATCCTATGCATTTGGTAGCGTCGTACAGTACCGCTTTAGCCATCTTGTGCCCTCCTCACATTGCATAGGAAGGTTTTGTATTCCGGGATGGTTGTATTGGCATCACCAACATGGGGAGTAAGGATATTACCGCTGTCACCTTTGGCCATTCCACTGTATCCCCAGTGCCAGATTATGCCTATATGTTGAACAGTCTTCCCACCCACTTGTAGTGGTTGGAAGCGTTTGCTGACTACAGCTACTGCCTTAATCTCTCCACGTGCCCCGCTGACTATCACCTTATCACCACTTTTGATACCCTTTTCTACAGCCAGTTCATCGCCCATTTCCACGTACATCTCCGGCATGAGCTCCACCAGCCAAGGAAGACTCCTGGTCATGATGCCAGTCTGCCAGTGCTCGGTGCAGCGGTAGGTAGTGCCTACGTAAGGGTATTGGTCAGGCGTGCCCCGCTTATTCATGTAAGTCCCGATAAAAGCACAGGGATTATTGTTGGTTCCCGACATCAAGTTTCTGTCCACTGGGCTCTCCCAGGGTTCGTACACCTCAGGTAAAGGTCCATCTGCTAGGCCGTAACCCCAGAGACGCGCTACGCCTTCAGGCTTCATGATAAAGGGGAAGTACTTTGCCCCCGCCTCAGCCTGGTTTATAGGCGGCCAGCCTCCATCGGGAACATCACCCTGCCACTTGCTCGTGGGATTATAGTTGAGAATGACGGGGTGTTCGCCATCCCAAGGTACCCCATCCGGGTCAACAGATGCCCGGTTATAGATAATTCGCCGGTTGACCGGCCAGCACCAGGCCCAGTTGGAATACAGCCCGATTTGCTTGGAATGCGCATCTACCGGGTCGCGTTTCTTCGCTTTGTTGCCGTCAGTTTCGCTGTACATGTTACAGTACAGCCAGTTGCCAGAAGAGGTTGTGCCATCCTCCTTGAGCGCGCCGAAGCTCGCTACTAGTTTACCAGTGGTGAGATCGTAGCCATTGATCTCTTTCGCCACCGCGTCGGCAGTAATGTGTGCCCCGTAATTCCAATCCAGATTGGTAATGGCTTCACGCTGAGGAGCAGCGCCGTCTACCCTGTAAAGCTCCTTCAGCTTCAGCATCATGAGGTTCATAATCTCCAGGTCAGGCATACCCTCTCCCAGTGGTTCCACTGCCTTGTAGCGCCACTGTACCCAGCGGCCGCTATTGCTTATGCTCCCCTCCTTTTCATAGGAACAAGCTGCAGGGAGCAGAAACACCTCAGTCTCGATGGCAGACGAATTTACCCCGGGTCTCTTCCAGAACTCTGCTGTCTCATTCATCCATATGTCGGCCATAACGAGCCAGTCCAGGTTTCCCAAGGCCTGACGCTCCCCATTGGAGTTAGGGCCGCCTGCTGCAGGATTTTGCCCCCAGACCCAGAGCCCCTTGATTTTGCCTTGGCCCATTGCTTCGAACATCCCGATGTGAGTGTAATTCACGCTGGGGTCACACTTAGGTAGATAATCAAAGCAAAAGTCTTTCCCCTTGGTTGCGGCATCACCATACCAAGCCTTAAGCA
>JACKQG010006098.1_pt1 | contig 12944 bp, 10 predicted proteins | sample 8237621 | NCBI WGS metagenome assembly JACKQG01 (sample SAMN15677084, study PRJNA649215) | marine metagenome | biome: marine; feature: Black Sea; material: saline water; isolation source: suspended particulate matter (SPM) from the Black Sea western gyre | collected 2013-06-09/2013-06-10 | depth...
CTCTGAGCGGCCACGGCCGGCAGACCAAGGAACCGGAAACTGCCGCTGTAATCCCCGCCCCCGGCCCAGAGCAGCTCTCCTGCCGGGCTGTACACCAGAATCCGCTCATTCCCGTCCACGGCCACGGTCTCGGGCGCGCCGTCACCGGTCACATCGGCAAAGATAAAATCAAACAGATCGACCCCTGCGGGGAGAGAGAGCAACGGTCCGCCAGTCAATGCGGATTTCGATTCAGACAGGCGATACACGCCTGGGCTGAGCAGGGAATCCATCCCCGTCTGCTGCCCCAGAAGAATCAAGCCCTCACCCGGGACGGCCACGGGACGCAGATACCAGGCAAGGCCCGACGACCTGACATGCAGATTGCCCTCCTGCCAGAGCAGAACAAGCGAGGCCGCTTCCTCCTGATCCGTGGCGCTGACATAGATCTCGGCCCGGCCGTCACCATCCACATCGGCCACGGTCAGAGCATGGACACGCAGACCGGCGGGAAGAGGACTTTCGTGCTGCTGGCGGAAAATCCCGTCTCGCTCCTGATAGAGGAGAATCCGGCCATGGGAGGCAGTGACAATCTCATCCAGGCCGTCGCCGTCCAGATCACCCACATCCATGGCCTGAACAGTCAGGGGCAGGATGCCGCTGCGCCTCACCTCCAATGATTCCGGGACCAGTCCCTCAACACCCTCCAGGGCCGATTCCACAGCATAGATTCCCTGCTTATAGGCCCGTTCCGGATGGGGTGACTGAAAAACAGGGGGCGCGGTGAGCGCTGTTTTGCTCTGCTCTGCCAGCGGAACCATGCGGCCCGGCGCAAAGACCCGACGACTCATCTCTGCGGCCAGCTGATCTATGGCGGTCATCACTCCGGCGCCGCCGGCGGCCTCAGCCGTAAACTCCTGGTGATTTTCCTCTGCTGCGAGGGCCAGGACCAGGGCCTGAAAAGTCAGGCGCTCGCCAGACTGATCCAGTCGGCCAGCCACCAGGTAATCGGCCTGGTAGCGGTCCATCAGGGCATCAAGACGGGCCGGGATAACGCGGCCATCACCGTCCAGCAGACCCGCAGTCTCAACACCCTCCACCGGTTCCACCCCCGCGCCCACGGCCAGACGGGCGACAAGCATGTTTCTGACCGGATCGGCCAGGTATGCATAATCACCCGCCGCACTGGTCTCAAAGGGGAGGAAAAGGACACGACTCCCCTGTTCGGCAGGCGGTTCCCCGGCTGAGGCAATAGCCGGCAGGAGCAAACAACTGAACAACATCACGGCAACTCGCAAAGACATATCTTCTCCCAAATAATTAATGGATCAAATGAATGAATGGATCAAAGCACTTGTTGAAACGGCCCCAATTCAATAAAAAAGAATTTTTATTAGAAACGACCACTCTTGGCAAAAAGCAAAGAAACATTGACAACTTATAGTCCAAATCGTGCCATCAGGCAAGAATTCTCTTCTCCAGATCAAGCAAAAAAAGCGCCAATAATTCAAGAAAGATAGGCCTGAATTTCCTAATCAACACCCCCTCGGAGACACCACCTGCACCTGACAGGGCAGTCTGAAATTCCCCTTGACACTCTCGTCAATTGAATGCATATTGGAAGTATAGATATTTGTACTTAAAGATCCCTTGGGACTCATACAGAAATACCGTCACCTGACGACACCATGAAACGCAAACTCATCTCACTCACAGCGCTGTCTCTCTTCTGTCTCGGCACCCCGGCCATGGCCGATCCGCTGACCACAGAGAGCGCCTTTAAAATCACCGGATATATCTTTGATTCCGGGACGGAGGCAAAGAGCGCCACAAATCCAGCCATGCCCCAGCTGATGGCCGGAGCCATTGACAAGATCATGGCCGCTGAGAACGGAGTGAGCTCTGAGTTTTCCACCACTGGCCGAAGCATTCCCCCCCGAAGTTTTGCCATAGGCGCCACCTTCTCGGCCACCGACAAGCTGACCCTGCTCAGCACCATCGGCATCACCCAGCCTCAAAACGAACCATTCATCTACAACAGCAACTTCGGCTGGGAACTTGACTTGGGCGTGGCTTACAAACTCCTGAACAACCTGACCTACGAGGTCCACTTCGGCTACATGGATACCGGCGAGGCCTTCACAGAAAGCCCGACCCTGACCGAGGTGGAAAAGATCACCATCCTCACCAACAAGCTGACCATGAGCTTCTGATCCGTCCCATCTCCACGAAAAACACCAACCCCGCCGATCAATGATCAGCGGGGTTTTTTATTGCCTCATCATGATGCCGCGGCAAGAATTCATCAAGCATGACCTGCCGCGCCCAGCTCACGGAACCTTGATTGTCAGCATCTTCCCGGTCAGCGGGTCCTTGCAGCGGATCACGGCTGACACGGCGCCCGGAGAGAGGGGCTCCGCGAAGGTGGTGCGCAGGGTCAAGGTGCCCGGCGATGGCTGGCGAATCAGCCACTTGATCTCACCCCGCCCTGACTGCTTCGGCAGTGGAACGGCTTTTTGCAAGCTGCTGCCCCTGGGGGTCCGTTGAATCACAATCAGGCTTCCAGGAGCCGGGGTTCCCACCTGAATTTCCAAGACAATTTCTCTCCCCTGCGCTGCCAGATAACGGGCCGTGATCTCACCCTCGGCACGGGCAGCCGGGACCGCCACCAAAGAGGTCAAGGCGACCAAAGAGAACAGCGCTCCCATCCAGACCGGCATCACGGCGCCACACACCCCTTTTCCCATCATTCTCTCCTCAAGGTAGAATCTCGAATGCCTGTTGCTCCGGCAGCCAGCGATAACCGCTGCCCAGCCACATCTCTTCAATCCGGTCCACATCCAGACCAAGCCCTTCCGCCACTCCAAAATCATCATGCACATCCAGAACCTCTTCATCGCTGATCCGCTGATCGCGATCCTGATCGGCCCAGTGAAAGGGTTGCAGTTCAAGCTGTGAAGCCCCAACAATCTCGCTCTCCTGATGCCGCTCGCGACGCAGAAGCACTGATCCGCGAAAACTGACCTGAGTCTGAACATCGGCTTGCGTCTCACAACGGGCCAGATAGACGACCTGCACGTCCCCGCCCTCACGACCCAGCCATTTGAGCTGTCCCTCTGCGGCTTCCAGGGCCTTGGGCAGAGAAGAAACCAGCACACAGCGGGGCGGTAATTGCTCACGAATCAACAGCGATGACGAGTTTTCATCATCCGCCGTCACCCGAATGACCACGGGAAAGACCTGACCCGGAGCGCTGTGGGTGGGAAGAACCCGTATGGCTTCTAGGGTGAACGGCTGCGGAACAGACGAAAGGTCCCGTAAAAACCAAGCCACAATCAGGAATACAATGGGGATCAGCCCCCAGAGCAATGGACGAAACGACTGGCGGCCCGGCCCAGGACGCACGGGACTCACCGTTTCCGGATCATGCTCAGCCGAAGATGGTCCAACCGGCTCTTCAACAGATTGCCCCCCCGCACCTTCCCGGGCTGTTTTTTCTGCCTCCACTCCGGGGACCAGGAGTTCTGTCAACTCCACCTCCAGAGCGGCAGCCAACTTCAGCCCGTTTTCCTTTTTGATGGTCGGCGACTCGCTCCGCTCCCAGCGCGAAATGGTCTCAGTGGTCACGCCCACAACCGTGGCCAGGTAGAGTTGAGTCAACTCCAGCCCTTCCCGCAGTCCGCGAATACGGGGACCACTGACCTGAACCATGGCCAGCCCCGATTTATTTTTCTCCTGTTCCGACAAGCGTCACCCTTTTCCGATCAACTCAACAAAAACATAAGCATTTGAAATAAAACAATATAGCAGAACAAGCATACCCGATATCGGGTCGACATCAAGCGATATCGTCTTTTTTTACCTGACGTGCTGACCTACAGTAAAGACAAAAGAACAGACCTGCAACAGACAGCTGCGGGTCACACCACAACCACCATCAAAAGGAGACCAACCATGAAACGTACCCTCGCCCTCATCGCCGCGACTCTTCTGCTCACCGCCACCGTCAGCACCGGCATCGCCGCCACCCTCAAATGCACGGTCACCAGTGTTGATCAGGCAACCGTAATCCTTGACTGCGGCGATAAGGCCGACACCCTGAAGGCCGGCGATGCCGTCAAGGTCAAGACCGAAAGAGTCAGTGCTGCCATCGAAGGTTGCTGATTCACAGCCTTGCAACAATCCGGGCTGAGCGAGTAACGGCCTGCTCCGGCACACGGACGGGACGCGCTGATGCAGTGAATCAGCAACGGGGATGCTTTTCACGCCGAGGGCATCCCCGTTTTTACGCCCGGACCTGATACCTGCCCCCATCCTTGACAACAAGTTCATCTTGCAAAGCTCCCCCACCCTGCTATACTTCAAAGGAATTAAACAGCGTAACTATTCCGTTACAACCCGTAGAGAGTGTTCATTCACAGTTTATGCTGAACAGCTCCCAAACAGCAATCTTCAGCACTGCCGTACCCAAGGCACCTCTGCCCCCATGACCGACTCCACCGAACAGCACCGCCACCTCTTTCTGGTTCATGCCCCTGACCACAGGCAGGCACGAAAGCAGGTCACTCTGTTCATGGAGCACACTCAGCTGATCCGCTATCATTCCATCCGGATCATCGACCAGGAGATCATCAACGGCAGCAGCCCCACCTTCCAGACAGGCATCAGCCAGGCCATTGCACAGAATCGCGCCTTTGCCGCTACCCTGGTAGAGGAGCTGGCGGAAAGCCATATTCACACGACCCGCGATCTGCTTACCATCAAGCAGGGGTATCCCAGCAAACTCCTGCATATCCTCACCCATGTCCTGGACGGCTTCATGGGACCAGACTCGGCCTTCTACAACCTGATCGACGACTCCCACTGGCTGAGTCCGGCCCTGCAGAAAGACATCGACGCCCAACCCGCTGAACACTGGCTCGTCCCCGTGCACCCCGGAAGCGTCGAACGCTCGCTGCTCCACACCTGATCCAAACCAAATCGCAACCTTTCAAGAACGCCACATCTGCTCTGGCATCGACCTGCTCATGGAGCGATCAGTACATTTCACAGACATCTTGCGCCTACCCGAAATATCATAAAAAGTGCCGATACAATATGTTATGCTCATTCCCGGCATCAAGCTGACGAGTTACACCAAATCAAACTTCTGCCGTCAGTATTCCTGAATCACTGGGTCCTTGCAGAGGCTGATGCACAATATTCCTGGCTCCGGCCGCCCGCAGCATATCCCGGAGCTCTCCTTCGGTGTACGATTTACCAGCTTTTGTGCCCACCAGCATATTCAGGGAAAACAGGGCTGCAAATTCCGGGCTGGTGCGGTCATCAGCAAGAATAAAATCATGGATCATAATCTGGCCGCCCGGATTCAGGGCAGCCACAGCACGCTCAACAATCACCTGGCATTGCTCCGGCGAGTTACTGTGCAGGAGATGAGAGAGCCAAACTGCATCATAGTCCCGGCCATAATCCTGATCAAGAATACAATCACCACTGACAAAATGAATCCGTTCACTCAACCCGAACTGTTCCACAATCTTGCGCGCAAAAGGCTCAGTGGTCGGCCGATCAAAGATGGTGGCACTGAGTTCAGGGTTGGCCAGACAAAAATGGACCGCGTAGGTGCCCGGCCCTCCGCCCAGATCCAGAAGACGACGGCAGCCGCTCAGGTTGAGTTGGTCCGCCACTTTCGGAGCGTTGAGCATGGCAATATTAAACATTCCCATGAGAAAACTCTCACGCTCAACATCTTCACCATAGGAACGCATGGCAATCGGTCGACCATCACGCACAGCCTCGTCGAGACGGGCCCAACCATCAAGTATTTGATGATGATGAAGAATCATATGCCCCAGATAACGTGACGACTCCGGACAGAGCAGTTCCCGCGCTGCCGTGGTATTGGCATAGATATTATTTTCCTTATTCAGAAGCCCCATGGCTGCGAGTGCATCAAGAAGATCAATCGTCCCCCGCAGATCGCCTTCAATCCCCGTAGCTATCTCATCTGCCGCAAGACGGGAATCACCAATCACACCGAAAACCCCAAGTCGGACCCCAGCCTGCAAGGTACAGCCACGCCAATAGGCACTTGAAGCAGCCAACAGACTGCCCACTGTCCATTCCTGATTCATTTCAACCTCCTGTCCCGGTATTTTCAAACACCACATCACCAAGAGACTCATCTCTTCGATGAGTATTGTAAATCATCCCCACAAGCACAGCCCCCCAAGCAGGTTGGCTCCGGGGAAGATCTGCCCGGCGTATCTGGTTCACCAGGCGAAGCTTAGCCGGACAGGCCTTCCCCGGAGCCAACCGACCACAACAGCAAAACACACTTATCCTTCCTCTGCCGCCTGCTGCGTAGCAGTCTGCCACAGTGCCTCAACACGGGGATTGGCCATGTTCTTCTCCAAGGTGCAAAGCCCAATGGAAAACGGCTCCAGCTTCGGAGACCGCTCAACGATGCGAACCTGATCCCGCAAAGGACTTCTCTCCAGAACCAGATGCGGCACAACACCAACGCCACAACCAAGACTGACCATGGCGGTAATCGCCTCGTTCCCGGCCACCCGGGCATAGATATCGGCCTCAAGCCCCTGCGCGACAAACCAACTGTCGACCCGCTCCCGACTCAGACCCATTTCGGGAAGAATAAGGGGAATCCGGCTCCAGTCCCGGGGCCGCTCATCATCCTCAAGCCAGGGAGCCGCAGAGGCAGAACAGATAAAAACCAGCGGCGTCTCGGTAATCTTCAACCAGCGGAGACGACCAGAACGACGATCCGGTAAAGCGGCGATGGTCACATCCGCCTCATAATTTTCCAGACGGGTCAGGGCCCGGGCCACATCACCGGTTTGCAGGCTGATATGAACCAGGGGATACCGGAAACGAAAATCTCGAAGAATATCAGGGAGAATGGAATAGGCTGCGGTCACTGAACAATAAAGGGACAGATCGCCGCGCAGCTGGGAGTCGGCTGACAATTCATCCTGGAGTCTTGCCCAGCGCTGGAGTACGTCTTCGGCATAGCCACGAAAGACCTCACCGGCCCGACTCATCTGTACGGTTCGATTATCACGGACAAAGAGGCGCTCACCCACCTCAGACTCCAGGCGCTGGATGGCCCGACTCAGGGCTGAGGGGGTAATATTGCAGGCACGGCTGGTCCGACCAAAGTGCAGGCTTGACGCCAGATGCTGAAAGAGCTCGAGCGTTCTGATCTCCATGGCTCACCACAAGAGTTTTGGATCGTTCACTGGATGAAAAAACCGGCCACGAACATACCGATTCATGCAATACTATATGCCAATCAACTCACTTGACGCAATAAATTTCAGTATTATTATAGAGTGGCAGTCAAAAAATCATCAGCCCGGACAGCCGGACTTCACCATCTGCAATCCAGCACCCATCATCAAGGAGATCATCATGGGCAGTAATTATTTCAACATCTTACCTCTACGTCTGCAACTCGAAGAACTCGGGCAGTGCCGCTTTATGGACGCCTCTGAATTTAACGGGGTCGAGGCCCTCATGGGCAAGAAGATTGTCATCGTCGGCTGCGGCGCCCAGGGGTTGAACCAGGGCCTGAACCTGCGTGACAGCGGCCTGGACGTTGCCTACGCCCTCCGTGCGGAAGCCATCGCCGAGAAGCGCCAGTCATGGAAAAATGCCAGCGACAACAACTTCACCGTCGGCACCCCCGAGGATATGATCCCCACTGCCGACCTGGTCATCAACCTGACCCCGGACAAGCAACACAGCAAAGTCGTTGCTTCGGTTATGCCTCTGATGAAACAAAACGCCTGTCTCTCCTATTCACATGGGTTCAATATCGTCGAGGAAGGCATGCAGATCCGCGACGATCTGACTGTCATCATGGTTGCCCCAAAATCACCTGGAACCGAGGTTCGCGAGGAATACAAACGCGGTTTTGGTGTCCCGACTCTGATTGCAGTGCATCGCGAGAACGATCCTCGCGGCGAGGGCTGGGATCTGGCCAAGGCCTATGCAGCCGGAACCGGCGGGGACCGTGCCGGAGTCCTCCAGTCCTCATTCGTGGCCGAAGTCAAATCCGATCTCATGGGCGAGCAGACCATCCTCTGCGGAATGCTCCAGACCGGCTCCCTGCTCTGCTACAACAAAATGCTCGAAAAAGGAATGGATCCAGCCTACACCGTCAAACTGATCCAGTATGGCTGGGAAACCATCACCGAGGCCCTGAAACTTGGCGGCATCACCAATATGATGGACCGCCTCTCCAACCCCGCCAAAATCCGGGCCACCGAACTGGCCGAGCAGCTCACCCAGATCCTCAGGCCCCTGTTTGAAAAACACATGGACGACATCATGTCCGGCCACTTTTCAGCCACCATGATGGAAGACTGGGCCAATGATGACGCCAATCTCCTCAAGTGGCGGGCTGAGACCGGCGAGACCGGCTTTGAAAAGACCGAGGCCGGCAGCATGGAGATCAGTGAGCAGGAATATTTTGATCACGGCATCCTCATGGTCGCCATGATCAAAGCCGGTGTTGAGCTGGCCTTTGACACCATGGTTTCCGCTGGCATCAAGGAAGAATCGGCCTATTACGAGTCCCTGCATGAAACACCGCTGATCGCCAACCTCATCGGCCGTAAAAAACTCTACGAGATGAACGTTGTTATCTCAGACACCGCCGAGTACGGCTGCTATCTCTTCAACCACGCGGCCTACCCGCTGCTCCAGGATTTCATGAAGGGAATCGATACCGATGTGATCGGACGCGGCCTGGACAGTAAGGACAACGGGGTCAGCAATATCGAACTGATTCAGGCCAACGATGATATCCGCTACAGCGGAGTCGAGCTGGTGGGCGAGGAACTGCGTGGTCACATGCAGGCCATGAAGCCAATCATTTGATGGCGTCGTAAGAAGTCCGATCCACTTCGTCGTGGTGTGTGTTCGCTCGTGCGGCATACCGTGTGTATGGCCTTACTCGCGAACACACACCACTCCTCGTTGATCAAACTTCTTACTTAGCCATCCCGGTGGCTCTTGCGAGTTCAACTGTATTCGGCAGCAAGGGGAACCTTCCCTTCAGTATTTCGCTGCATGGTATTCTGGCGCCTGTTTTGCAAAATACAGACCACGGTAATCAGGAGCAGCAGATACCTGACCTGCGTATCTGGTTGACCAGGCGAAGCTTAGCTGGGCAGGTATCTGCTGCTCCTGACAGGCCACATGCCCACAAACAGCCCCCCCGTTCACCAACCACCAAACCACCCGTCAAAAAAACACATGGCAGATATCACAGACGCAGAACTCGTTAAGACCATCGCTGATTTTCTCGAGATGGGGCATGTGGAAAACATCATCGCCATGTTTCGTCAGGATCCAGACTATTACCGTCTCAGCGGCGACATTCTCCGCGATGAACGATTTGCCGTACGTATGGGAATGGCCGTGCTTTTTGAAGAACTTCAAGCCATCCGGCCACAGGAAGTCGAATTGGCCATTTCGTCCCTGAGCCCTCTGCTCAGCGACAAGGACCCCTTTATCCGGGGCGAAGCCGTGAACATCCTCGGCCTGATCAACACTGACCCTGCCAGAAAGCTACTCCATCCTTTGGTCAACGACCCTGATCCACAGGTCGCTGAAATCGCGCGCGACTGCCTCGAGGACGAACAGTAATCTCGATTTTCCCAACCCGGCAAAACAATCACTGCCCGGGCAAACGACTACATGGGGTCTTGATGGTATAATCTTTCCAGATGGGGTCGCTGTACTCGGTATGACACTCAACACACAGTCCGACACGGAGAATTTCTCTTAATTCCTTGCCATTAAAAGGCCGCAGGTCAGGCCTTGATCCGTGCTGCAGGGCATTGCCGTCCATATCAACATAGGCATCAAAGGCCGGGCTCTGTCCAACCACAGTATCCACGCCCTGATCCACTCCCTTAAACGTCCACTCACCATCCACAACACTCACCGTGCCTTCACCCAAACCCACTGTCCGGGTTGAGGCATGGCAGTCAATACAATCCCGACCTTTAGCCTGAGTGGTGTGAGGATTGATGGCTGCCATGGTAAAACGGTTAAACCCGCCCTCAATTTCACCATCCTCATCAATCAGGGTCACGATATCCTGACAACCGGGGGTAACCACGACTATATCTTCACCCCAAAGCGCCAGCATGGGTTTTTCATAACGGATATACGAACGCCCCTCTTCCCACATCCCCGGAGTTTCTTTCAGGGTCAGCTTATCAAGATGCGTCTGGGACTCATCGCGCTTGGCGTGGCAACCATAACACTGAGGTACCCAGGTGGAATGGCAGGCCTCGCAGCTCACCCGTTCATGGGCCGGGAAATCACACACACCAGCCTTGGGGGGATTCAGCGGATAGACCTTATCATTGACCCGACCGGTCAACTGCCACTGACCATCTTTCTCACTGATATTGGTCACCGGCTGATCCTTGCTGGTCTTTCCACTGGGACCACCTGCCACATGGCACATCTCGCAGGATATCTCCAGCTGATCCTCATAATGGGCATAACTGGTGCCATCACCCATGATTTCATTTTGGGTATGGCAGTCGATGCAGGCCATCTCCTTGGTGTGATGGACATCCGGGGCCATTTCCAGATAGAACCGAGCTCCTGGCAGCTGTTTTGAACTCACGCCCCCCTCCTCATAGGGAGTGCCATAGCCCTCGCTTTCAAAGACACCAGTGTAGGAGATACCGATACGACCGGATCGATTATGACAGCGGATACAATTATCATCCTTGACCTTCATCACCACCAGTGGATGCGGTTTTTTCTCATCACTCTGCACCGTATCGCCAAACTCAGTCACCGCCTTCTGACTGATCCCCTCGGGCAACACATAATGACAGGCAGTACAGCCACCGCCCTTTTCATTAAAGAAATCAGGTGCTCCGGGCAGGTCATTCTTCTGCTTCCACAGATGACAGGTGGCACAGAGCTTACGGTAATAATCGAGTGCCAACGACGTCTCACCGCTCTCCAACAGTTTTTCCACGGTCAGATCAGTGTCCTGGCTGTCGGTCTCACCCCAGTAATACAACAGTGTCCCGATAATTCCGCGGTTGGTGGCCATGAGCGAGTTTTTGACCCGTTTCACATCCGTGGGATGACAACCCTCTACTCCGCAGGTCTTCTCCACCACCCGAAGGTCTCCGGGGTTAATAACCATCCCGGCATGGGCCTGATCCTTGTCAATGGACAAGGGATCACCCAGGTGACAGGAGGCACAGCCGATCACCTTGGGATCATGGGCCGGATCAAGCTTCTCCTCCTGATGACAGGTGAGACACATATCAATCCGGCCGCTGGTGGTCATATGGATCTGATCCGGTCGCTCAAGAAACAGTTCACGAACCAGGAGAATCAGGACCACAACCACGATCAGAAGGACTGCCGACTGGCGTATGCGTGGCGATTCAAGACCTGTCTTCCTTGTATTTCTGCTCATGGAGTGCTCACCTATTCACGATAATTCTGGACGTTGGGATAGCGGCGGCCAAAACCAAACGCCTTACTGGTCACTTTCAGCCCCATGGGTGCCTGCTTACGCTTGTATTCGTTGACCTGGATGCGACGAACCACGTCCCGGACCACGGTCTCATCAAGACCCCGAGCCACGATCTCAGTCACACTCAAACCCTGCTCAAGATACAGTTCAAGAATGTGATCCAGAATTTCGTAAGACGGCAGGTCGTCCTGGTCACACTGATCGGGAGCAAGCTCCGCCGTGGGCGCTCTGGTGATAGTGCGCTCCGGAATCAACTCCTGCCCGTTGTTCACAAAACGAGCCAGTTCATACACAAGTTGCTTGGGCACATCTGAAATCACGCCCAGACCACCGCTCATGTCGCCATACAGGGTGCAGTAGCCCACGGCCAGCTCACTCTTATTACCGGTACTGAGCAACATATGACCAAACTTGTTCGACAGGGCCATGAGCAGATTACCACGGATTCTGGCCTGGAGATTCTGTTCCGTAAGATCCTCAGGCCGATCACCAAACAACGGTGCCAGACTTTCGCGAAAGGCCGCAAACAATGGCGCAATGGGAATCACTTCAAAGGAACAACCCAGATTCTCGGCCAGGGCCCTGGCATCATCCAGAGACTCGTCCGAACTGTAAGGGGAAGGCAGGGCCACCCCCAGGACATTTTCCGGCCCCAGGGCCCGCACCGCCAGAGCCGCCGTGAGTGCCGAATCAATACCACCGGAAAGCCCGAGGACAACCGATTTAAAACCACACTTACGGACATAATCGGCCAGCCCCATGACCAGGGCATCATGGACTGCCACCAATGGATCCTCGTCTACCGGAGAGTGAAGCTCTCCCTGCCAGGACTCACTGTCCACCACCAGAAGGTCTTCTGCAAATTCCAGCGACCTGGCCGTGATTTCACCTCGACGATTCATCAGCAGACTGCGGCCGCCAAAAAGGAGCGAGTCCTGACCACCCACCTGATTAACAAACAGCAGCGGCACCTGATGACTGTGACAGATATCCCGAAACAAGCCCAGACGAACCTGCTCCTTGGCACGCTGAAAAGGTGAGGCCGAAATATTAAGCACCGCATCAATGCGCATTCCCCGTTCCTCGGCAAGATCAAATAGATCTTTGACTGGATCGATCCCGTAATGACCGATCTCTGTCTGCCAGATATCCTCACAAATGGTCACCGCCAGGGTCAGACCACCCAGTTGCAGAAGCTGGGCCGGCGGGCCGGGCTCAAAGTATCGCCGCTCATCAAAGACATCATAACTGGGCAGAAGTTGCTTACGCACCCGATATTGAATGGTCCCGTCCCGGAGCAACAGGGCCGAATTATAAAGCCTGCGGCCACGTGCTCCTGATCGTTGCTCAACACAACCAAGCAAGACAGCCAATCCCGCAGGGATATCTGCGGCCAGACTCTGCAGGGCCTGGTCAT